>OGHM01001081.1_pt1 | contig 11345 bp, 8 predicted proteins | sample 1571531 | NCBI WGS metagenome assembly OGHM01 (sample SAMEA2582031, study PRJEB24529) | metagenome | biome: Human gut stool | place: China | collected 2011 | reverse complement strand
CCAGGTTGACCAGCAGGATCTCCGGGTACTTCTTGAGCATATAATGCACAAAGTTCGAGCCAATAAAGCCGGCGCAGCCGGTGATCAGATATTTTTTCATAGTTTGATTCTTTCCTCAAAACAATTTGTTTCGTTTTTTGATACAACCCCTCAGTCACCTGCGGTGACAGCTCTCCCTTCGGGAGAGCTGGACGCGAAGCGGCCTGAGAGGGTTTACTTCATGCCGTTGTCTCCGTCCCAATGCTCGAAGAAGCAGGCCAGGGCAGCCTTCCAGTCGCGTACCTCGTTGCCGACGGTGCAGCGCAGCATCCGGTTGTCCAGAGCGCTCCACTTGGGGCGGTCGGCGCTTTCGGGGTGCTTGGCCTTGTACTCCTCGCTGGTGCAGGGGGCCACGGTTGCGTCCACGCCGGACAGGCGGATGATTTCGGAGGCGAAATCATACCAGGAGCAGATGCCCTCACCGGTGCAGTGATACAGGCCGTACTCATGGGTGACGCAGAGCTGCAGGATCTCGTGGGCCAGATCCACCGCGTTGGTAGGGTTGCCGCACTGGTCGTTGACGACTTCCAGCTTGCCAAACTTTTTGCCCGCATTCACGATGGTCTTGACGAAGTTCTTGCCATAGTAGCTGTACAGCCAGGCCGTGCGGACGATGAAGTGGCGGTGGCAGAACTGCTCCACGTACTTCTCGCCCATGAGCTTGGTGGAGCCGTAGGCGCTGATGGGGCCGGGAAGGGTGGCCTCATCCTGTGCGATGCCGCCGTTCTCGCGGCCGGAGAAGACGTAGTCGGTGGAGACATGGACCAGGCGGGCACCGGTCTTGGTGGCAGCCTGTGCCAGATTGCGGGGGCCGAGGGCGTTTGCCTTGAAGGCAGCGTCGTGGTTCACCTCACAGCCGTCCACGTTGGTGTAGGCAGCGCAGTTGATGATGACATCCGGGCGCTGACGGCGGATGAAGTCATCCACCATCTTGTAGTTGGAGATGTCCAGTTCGGGCAGGTCCACGGGGATGACGGTCGCGCTCTGCAGCTTTTCGGGGATGGGGCCGATCTCGCTGCGGCCCTCGCGGAGCTGCTTGATGATCTCGGTGCCCAGCTGACCCTTGCAGCCAGTAACGATGATTTTCATGTGCGGTCTCCTCTTAGTATCTCAGTTTTCCGTCGGCCACATTCTTCAGGTGCTGGCCATAGGGGCTCTTGCCATAGCGCTTTGCGCTCTCCAGCAGCGTGTCGCGGTCGATCCAGCCATACTTGAAAGCGATCTCCTCCGGTGCGCTGATCTTGATGCCCTGACGCTTCTCGATCATCCGCACAAAGTCGGCTGCCTCCACGAGGCTGTCCATCGTGCCGGTATCCAGCCATGCAAAGCCGCGGCCCAGCAGCTGGACGTCCAGCTCGCCCTTCTTTAGATACATGTCGTTCAGGGTGGTGATCTCCAGCTCGCCGCGGGCAGAGGGCTTGACCTGCTTTGCCATCTGGACGACTTCCTTGTTATAGAAGTACAGGCCGGTGATGGCGTAGTTGGATTTCGGGTGCTCCGGCTTTTCCTCCACGCTCAGGACCTTGCCGTTGGCGTCGAACTCGACGATGCCAAAGCGCTCCGGGTCCGGTACGTAGTAGCCGAACACGGTGCAGCGGCCCTTGGTCTCGGCGTTGGAGGCAGCGGTCTTCAGGATCTTGGAGAAGCCGTTGCCGTAGAAGATGTTGTCGCCCAGGATCATGGCGCAGCAGTCGTCGCCGATGAACTCCTCACCCAGAATGAATGCCTGTGCCAGGCCATCGGGAGAGGGCTGGACCTTATATTGCAGATGGATGCCGTACTGGCTGCCATCGCCCAGCAGCGCCTCGAAACGGGGCGTGTCAGTGGGGGTCGAAATGATAAGGATATCCTGGATGCCCGCCAGCATGAGGGTGGACAGAGGATAGTAGATCATCGGCTTGTCGTAGACAGGCAGCAGCTGTTTGCTGGTGACCATGGTCAGCGGGTAAAGCCGGGTGCCGGCGCCGCCGGCGAGAATAATGCCTTTCATCGTTTGTGCACTCCTTTAATTAAAATGAAAAAAGTTGTGCAGCTATACGAAGCCTTCGTTTCCTCCGGCCTCGTAATATTCAAAGCGGAGCTGCGTCCGCTGTCAACAAAGTTGCAGAAAAACCGCTCTGCCGGGGGTGCTCCGACCACCGCAGATAGTTTTACACTTTATTTTACTATCAAATCGAAAAAAAAGCAAGAAAGAACGGCCCTTTACAGAAATTTTTCTGCAAAGGGGCCGTTCTCCTGATGTCATTTGCGGTTTTCTGGGGGATGAACCTCTCAGGCATCGCGTAAGCGCTGGCGGAGAATCTGTCCTTCGTACAACCTCTCAGTCATTGCTTCGCAATGCCAGCTCCCCTGGTAGGGGAGCCATTGGCAGGCCGGGCCAGCCCTGCTGTTCGCGTAGGTCAGAGGGTTCACCACCGGAATCCCCACTTGGAGAAGTACCGCAGCAGGTTGCCGGTCTGCCAGAGAGCAGGCTTGAGGCTGCGGTGGGCAGCGCGGTGCCAGGCGTGGATGGCCGTGAACTGCGGCACAAGATATGCCTTGCCCTGCGTGCGCATCTTCTGGGTGAGGTCGGCGTCTTCCACATACATGAAGTACTTCTCATCGAAGCCGCCCACCGCACGGAACGTGCGGGTGCGCACCGCCGAGAAGCTGCCGGTGCAGAACTCGATCTCGGTGGGGCGGGTCAGGTCTTTGTCCTTCATAAGGTAGGCATCGTTGTACTTTGCCCAGAACCTGAGCGCCGGCAACTGGCGGTAGACCATGGGGCGGAGCGCACACCGGCGCAGCGGCAGCTGCTGGGGGCGGCCATCCGGGAAGACGAGCGCAGGCCGGGCCATGACGACGTCCGGGTGCTGGTCCATCCAGTCGGCCAGGTCGCTCAGGGTGTCCGCCGTCAGCTGGATGTCCGGGTTGAGGATGAAGTGATAGTCGCTGTCCAGTTCCGGCAGGACCATATTGTGGCCGGTGCCGAAGCCGCCGTTCTCGGTGCGGCAGCGGACGACGACCTGCTGCCCCTCCCCTGCTGCCAGCAGGCCGCTGTGCAGCGCTGCTTCCAGCTTTTGGCCGCTGCCGTCCGGGCTGGCGTTATCCACCAGATAGAGGGTCAGCGGGTGGCGGCGGGTGAACCGCAAAACGGTCTGTGCCGCTTTCAGCGCCTCGTCGTACCCGTTATAGACTACAATACAAGCTGATAGTTTCAAATGGATTCTCCTCTTCTCTGTCGCGGCGCTCGACAAGTTCCGAACGGAACGGCCTGCGCCATCCCGCTCCGGCCTTGGCGGACACGCGAAGCATGACCGGGAGGGTCATTCCAGCGGCAGGATCTTCAGCGCGAAATCCTCCCGCTGGATGTCAAAGTTGGGGTTGGTGCAGGGGTCGCCCTTGGCCAGCAGGTCACCCCAGCGGGCCTGGAAGCGGAGCACCTCGCCCTGGAAGCGCTTCTGCTTTTCGGGGTTGTCCTCCATGCCGCGGCTCTTGCTCTCGTAGTGGTAGAGCTGGGCGAATGGGGTAAAGACGTTGGTATAACCCGCCTCACGGACGCGGACGCAGAAGTCCACATCGTTGAAGGCCACCGCATAGCTCTCATCCAGGCCGTTCAGCTCCTGATAGATCTCACGGCGGATGAGCAGGCAGGCAGCGGTGTCGCCGTAGACGTCCTGCACATAGTTCAGGCGGCCCATGTAGCCATCGGATGCCGCCGGGAAGTATTTGTGCAGGTGGCCCGCCACGCCGCCAATGCCAAAGCCGATACCGGCATGCTGGATGGTGTCGTCCGGATAGAGCAGTTTGGCACCTACGCAGCCCACCCGCTTTTGCTGGGCGTACATGACCATCTCTTCCAGCCAGTTGGGGGTGATGACCTCGGTGTCGTTGTTCAGCAGCAGCAGATATTCGCCGGTAGCGAACTTCTCGCCGAAGTTATTCAGGGCGCTATAGTTGAAGCCCTTGCCCTGCCAGGTGACGACGTGCAGGTTGGCATGCTCCTGCTCCATCCGCTTGTAAGCACGGAACGTCTCCGGCTGCCTGCTGTTGTTCTCGATGATGATGAGTTCAAAATCCGGGTAGGTGGTGCGGTCGTAGATGGATTCCACGCACAGCTCCAGATCCTTGATGTGGTCGCAGGTGGGGATCAGGATGCTGACCCGGCCCGGATGCGCGATGGTGTAATCGGTCTTGTAATAACCGGGTGTACCGGGGATGAGGGTCACATCATCCACCGCCACGCCGCAGCGCTCGTAATGCGCCTTGAGCGCCGCGATGCCCGCCTCAATGCAGTAGGTCTTGGCGGAGATGTCCGCCGCCGTGCTGCCGGGACTGGAGCGCCAGTAGTACAGCGCATGGGGGATGTGGACGATCTTCTCGGCCTGTTCGGTCAGGCGGAGGAAGAGGTCGTAATCCTGACTGCCGTTGTATTCCATCCGCTCACCGCCGCCGCTGCGCTCCATCAGGGCACGGCTGAAGACGGACAGATGACAGATATAGTTGTTGGAGCGGAGGTTGTCCAGCATGAAGTCCGGCTTGAAGTGGTAAAGCACCACGTTCTCCACCTCACCCTCAAAGGTGGCCTCGTCGGTATAGACGAAGTCCGCCTTCTGCTCGGCGATGGCTTTGGCCACATACCACAGCGCACAGGGGTGCAGGATGTCATCATGGTCCAGCAGGGCGATGTACGCGCCGGTGGCCATCTCAAAGCCGTGGTTGGTGTTGCCGGGGATCAGCTCGTTCTTTTCCAGCTTCTGGTAGCGGATGCGCGGATCGGACGCGGCGCGGGCCTGGACCTTCTGGCCCACGGCGGGGTCCTGCCCGGCGTCCACACAGCACAGCTCCCAGTTGCGGTAGGTCTGGTTCACGACGGAATCTAGCAGCTCTTCCAGAAAGTTCAGCGGGGTGTTGTACAGCGGCACCACGATGCTGATCTTCGGCCCGGCGGGCTGGTCGTTTGCCTGCCGGACCAGCAGCTCCACCGGGGCGAAACGGTCGGCCCGCATCGTCATGCCGGGGAAGAGCGCCGCATACACACGGCGGGCACGGGCCTTTTCCAGCATACCGGAAACGCCCTCAGTGCACAGCTCGTGCAGGAAGACAAAGAGCGGGAAGGTGTGCCAGAGCTGGCGGCTCTTGCTGACCGCATAGCGGGCGGGCCAGGTCATCTTCCAGAAGGTGGAGCCTGTGACCTCGTTCAGGGTCTGCTCCAGCTGCTTTTCGTGGCTGCGGCTCAGGGAGAGGTCGCTGCGCAGCCGCTCGATGAGGGCTGCTTCCTCGCCGCAGGTGCGCTCCGCACGGACCATCCGGTCCCGCAGGATGTCGAGTTCTTCCTCGTAGCCGCGGACCATCCCCATGGCGCTGGGCTGGACAGTGCAGAACAACGCAGCCTGCTGGGCACGGCCCCGGCTGCGCCACTGCAGATCACGGTAGTAGCCGCGCTCGGCCAGCTTTTCCGCCCATGCGGACAGGGCGGTGGCATCGGTACACACCAGCAGCACCTGTTCGGCCAGCCGGGCGGGCAGTTCGACCCAGACCGGGTCTTCCACCACCAGCAGCTCCGGCTGGGCCGTGGCGGCCGCCGTCCAGGAGTTGGCCCGGATGCCCGCACGGCGCAGCGCCTTTTCCAGCAGCGCACCGGACTCCTCATCGGCTGCAAGCACCGCAGCCGCCTCTGGTGCCAGCTCCTCCGCGATGCGCTGTGCCAGCAGGCGGCAGCGCTCTGCAGCCTCTCTCGTTTCCTTTTCTTTCTCCAACTGCATTTCTGATTTCTCCACTTCTCCGCAGGACGCAGATCCCGCGCTTCGCTTTCCTACAAACTAATATAGTATACCAGATTCCGCCCCGTTTGAGAAGCGCTTTTGCCCATTTTCCTGCGGATGCCAGTTCTTTAGCCGAACAGACCGCTCAGCCAGCCGAACAGGCCGGAAGTGCCGCGGCCTGCCTTGCCGATGGAGGTGCCGGGATAATAGTGCTTGAGGATCTTTTTATAATTCATTCCACGCTCGTTGGCATAGCCCACTGCGCCGCACTGGCTCATGCCAACGCCGTGGCCGTAGCCGTAGTAGTACATCACCGGGGTGCCGTTGGCATCGGTACCGAAATCGAAGCAGTAGCGAGAGCTGACGAACTGGCCGAGGTACCGGTAGCTGCTGCCATCGACCGTCAGGGTGTTGTACTGCACATAGCCGCCCAGATCCTTGTGGGTGGTGTCAGCGCTCTGGTAAGCCTGCCCTGTTTTGCTGTTGGTGTATTCGGTATAGCGGTAGTCCTTGCCGATGATGCGGCGCATCAGGTTATGATACTGCTCCTCATAGGGGCTTTCCACGCTCTGCAAATACGGTACATCGCTGCCCCAGGCATCCTGACCGGAACAGGTGCCGTAGGTGCCGGTCTGGGTGTTGTAGCCTGCGCTGGCCGACCACACCGCGTCGATGACCGAACCATTGTAGGTCACGACCTCGTCTTTGACCGGCTCGATGGCCTTGCGCAGAGCCTCCCGCGTGGAGGACGGGATCTCATCCACCGGGGTGTAGATCAGGGCGTTGGCCGAAGAGCCGTACTGTTTATGGTACAGCAGATAGGAGTGGATGGCCACAGCCTGCGCCTTCCAGGCCTGCTGCGCCGCCGACGCGCTGACGAAGCTGCCAATGGAGCCAAGCTCGGTGTAGGTGATGCCCACCAGGCAGTCCACCAGATCAAGCGTCACGTTCCGGCGCAGACCCTTGCCCTTGATGTTCAGGTAAGGCATCGTGATCTTATTCCGCGAGCCGAACAGCCAGCTCAGGCAGTTTTCTTCCTCCGCCGGGATCAGAGTCGTGTCCGCGCCGCCCATGGTGGTGGGGTGGGCCGTCTCGCCCTCAGCAAATGCGGCGGGGGCCGCCGTGCACAGCAGCACCACTGCCAGTACCAGCGCCGCAATGCGGCGTGCAACCATCGAAATACGCTTCAAAGTCGGTTTCCTCCCAGTATGCACCTCATATGTGCAATTTTTTCTTCCAGTTTAACACACCCGGCGGGCCTGGGCAAGAACCAGACTTTGTTTTTCACATTTGCCTTCTTCCCGCCCGGCCCTGAAAAAGTTTCTACAAAACAGAAGATCCAGCACCCGGTTCGGATGCTGGATCTCTTGGTGGGCGCGGGTGGATTCGAACCACCGAAGCTGAAAAGCAGCAGATTTACAGTCTGTCCCCATTGGCCACTCGGGAACACGCCCAGATTCTGTTCACGTCCTTGCCGGACGACTTGTTTATTTTAGCAGACAAAAGCGGATTTGTCAACTGTTTTTTCGCATTTTTTCAGCTTCTTTTTTCGAGCGCAAAAAAGCAGCGCAGCTTGGCGGAAATCCTCCGCTTCGGCTGCGCCGTTTTGCGAACGATTCATGGAGCGGGGCATCTCCCCTGCTCAGTGTTCCAGATGTTTCCGGCGCTCATAGTCCCGGAGGGCCTCAATGGCCTCGCCGGAAAGCGGATAGAGCGCGATGAGGTTGAAGATGGTCATCAGGCCGATGCCCACATCGCCAAGGTCCCACACGACCGTGTAGGCCTGCACACCGCCCACCAGCAGCATCCCCAGCGCCAATACCTTATAAAGCGTCTGCCAGAGCCAGCGGTCCCCGAAGAGATACGCCACATTGGAGCGGGCGTAGAACAGGATACCGATGAAGGTGGAAAAGCTGAACAGCGCCAGCGTCACAGCGATGAAGATGACGCCGAAGCTGCCCAGATGGTACTGCACCGCCGCCTGCAAGAGGTCCATACCGGTCAGTCCCGCCGTGACGGATTCCGGAGCCAGCAGCATGACGAAGGCCGTGCAGCTGCAAATGACGATCGTATCAATGAGGACGCCCAGCGCCTGGACCAACCCCATCTTGACCGGATCATCGCAGTCGGCAGCTGCGGCTGCACAGGGTGCCGAGCCACTGCCCGCCTCGTTGGAGAACAGGCCGCGCTTGATGCCGTTCATCAGAACGGCACCAAAGCCGCCCGCCGCCACCTGCCGCAGACCGAAGGCTTCCGAAAAGATGCTGCCCAGCACCGCCGGGAGGTGGGTGATATTGGTCGCGATGACATAAAGCGTCATCACAAAATAGCAGACCGCCATCACCGGCACGATGACGTCCAGGCTTTTCACGGTGGCGTTCTTGCGCAGCACGATGACTGCCGCCAGCACCACCAGTGCCACCGTCGTTGCAATGGGCGGGATGTGGAACGCATTCTTGAACGCCGAGCTCACCGAGTTGCTGACGACCTGGCTGATTCCGCACCAGCAGATGAGGCCCGACAGCGCAAACAGCACCGCGACCACCGATCGCCGCAGCGGTTTCTTCCGCTTCCGCTCCGCCCACACGTGGATATAATAGGCCGGGCCGCCGCGCTGGCCGCCGTAGAGCGGGTCGGGCTGTCGGTACTTCTGGGCCAGGGTGGATTCCACAAACGCGGTGGACGCGCCCAGCAAGGCCGTGACCCACATCCAGAACACTGCCCCCGCCCCGCCGGAAAGGATGGCGGTAGCCACCCCCACAAGGTTGCCGGTGCCGATGGTGGACGCCAGAGCAGTGCACAGGCTCTGAAACTGGCTGATGGCCTGTTCCTCGCGGGCGGTATGGGCGGTGACGCTCCGGTCGGTCAGGATGGCACCGAGAGTGTGCCGCATCCAGTAGCCCCACCGCCGGAGCTGGAAGCATCCGGTGCGCACCGTCAGCAGCAGCCCGGTGCCGAAGAGCAGCCCCAGCCCCATCGGCCCCCACACGATGCCGTTCAAAGCCTCGATCCCCCGCATGAAACCTTCCGGCATCCTGTGGCCTCCTTTGCTGGCTGAAATGTGGCAAACCCTCTCAGTCTGCTCACTGCGTTCGCATCCAGCTCCCCCGAAGGGGGAGCTTTATTCGCGCTGACCGGAAGATGCCAAAAAGCTCCCCCTTCGGGGGAGCTGGCAAACCCGTAGGGTTTGACTGAGAGGGTTCGCTTCCCCGCAGCGCCGCCGCTTCCGCAGGAAGCAGGCGCTGCAAATGCCGTTTTCCTCCACGACCCCTCTTGTGAAAATGGGTTTCAGAAAAGTCCGCAGACTTTTCTGAAACCCGAAATTTAAAATAATTCTTCCGCTGAATATGCCCAGAGCGCAAGCGGAGGGCATTCTAAATCGTCCCGTCTGCCGCCGCAAGTAAAAATTGCATCCGGCGGCAAAAAGGATTATACTATAAAAAAGCGCTGCGGGGTACAGGCCGCAGGAGCGGATGCGGGGGATGAAACCATGAAACGACGGGATTTTTGTAAGGGTCTTGCGGTGACCCTTGCAGCGGGGACGCTGGCACCCGCTGCGGCGCTGCCGCAGGCTGGGGCAGCTACGGCGCTGGTCGGCCGCGCCGTGCCGGACGACTACTATACCCTGTGGTACCGCAGCGACCGCTGCGGTGCCGACCTGCGGCACGACTACTATTACAGCGACAGCCTGTTCGACCACCCTGCCATGGAGTACGACAACCAGCTGGCGCTGGCCACCTTGGGCATGGCAGCAGCCGCCGACTGCCCGTGGGAGAGCGACCAGCGCTATTGGATGGAGGGCGAGGTCGGCCGCGCCGACCATATCCGGGACGCCTTTGCAAAGCTGGGCTTTACTGGGGTGCAGCTGTTCAACTATACCCACAGCCTGAACGACACCCCGGACACTGTGGGCTGCGCCATCGCCCGCAAAACGCTGGTGCGCGGCGGCAGACAGGTGACCATCATCGGGGCGTTCCTGCGCGGCTCCGGCTACGGGGCCGAGTGGTCCGGCAACCTTCATGCAGGGCCGGGCAGCGCCCACACCGGCTTTGTGACGGCGGCGCGGCAGCTGGTCGAAAAAATACGCGCCTACGTTCAGGCGTCGGCAAAGCGTCAGCCGCTGGGCACTCTGAAGCTCTGGATGGGCGGTTACAGCCGGGGCGGCGGCGTGGCGAACCTTGTGGCGGCGCGTCTGCCCGCCGTGCTGCCGCAGCTGGAAAAGAAAAACACCTTTGTCTATACCTTTGCCGCCCCGGCAGCCCTGACGGCGGCAGACTGCCCCGAATTACAGCAGGATTTTGACAACAACCACGCGGCAGACGGCAGACTGAAAAAGAACTGGGGCACCAGCAACATCTTCAATATCGTTTCCAGCGGAGACGTTGTGCCCCGGGTGCTGCCCGCAGAGTGGGGCTTTTACCGCAACGGCAACGACCGCTTTCTGCCCTCCACGGTCATCCCGGAGGAACTGGAGATACTGAACGACCGCAGCACACGGATGGAAGGCACGCCGATAGATTTCGGGCGGCTGGCGGTCACGGAAGAGGCCGATGCCGTGCTGCGACCCATGATGGAACTGTTCTGTGACCGGCAGACCTACTACGAGGACTACGAGGACGCCATGCGCTGTATGCTGCAATGCGCCAACACCCGCACGGAGGAAGAGGTGACCCGGGGCATCGTGCGCGACGATGCCGCCGTGGTGGCGCAGCTGCGCAGCATGGAGCTGATGCAGCGCTTCCCGCAGGAAAAGGTGGAGCGCTGCGTACAGGCAGCCTCGGCGCTGAGCCGTCCGGTGCTGGAAAAGCTGGGCAGCGCGGTGCCGCTGCAGGCGCAGCAGATCGTCATCCCTATGCTGGCGGTGGGCCTGTGCTTTGAGCTGCAGCCGGAGACGGTGCAGCTGGTGGCAGACTTTGTCCTGTCCACCATCACGGTAAAGGGGCAGCTGAGCGGCATTTTAAAGACCGTGTTGTGCCACTTTCAGGAAAACTACATCACCGTGCTGGAAGCCTACGACCCCGCTGATCACGGTATGGAGCCCTATACCCGGCAGGAGGAACTATAAGCAAAAGGCCGCTGCGCAGACATCGCGCAGCGGCCTTGGTTCGTTTTACGGCAAAGCTCAGAACTTGAACAGGTTCAGCCCGGTAACGGGGTCGTACTGGCGGTCTACCGTGCCGTCCAGAACATCCACCACCATCTCGCAGGTGGCGCTGACCACCGCCCGGTTCAGGTGCCCGCCGAACACCTCGCCCTTGTCGTTGCCGGCGCTCATGTGCAGATGGGTATAGAATTCGCCATTCATGGTGTTGATGGTGCCGGTCAGGGACACGATCTCAAAGCTGCCGCTGAAGCTGTTGGCGTGGTATTGCTTCTCTGCTACATTATATACGCCCACCGTGAAGCTGTTGGTGGCACCCAGCGCCTGCACGGCGGCAAGGCGAATGTTTTCCTTCAGGGCAAGCTCTTTGACCTGTTCAAGGATCTCCTCGTCCTTGTCGATGCGTACAATGATCTTATTGCCAAAACGTTTGTATTCCATGGGGAAGCATCTCCTTTATG
>OGHM01001075.1_pt1 | contig 11396 bp, 6 predicted proteins | sample 1571531 | NCBI WGS metagenome assembly OGHM01 (sample SAMEA2582031, study PRJEB24529) | metagenome | biome: Human gut stool | place: China | collected 2011 | reverse complement strand
GAAGACCAACATCGACGAGTTTCCGCAGTTCTTCAATGTGCTGCGAGGCGACATGAGTATCGTGGGTCCACGACCACACATGCTGCACCACACCGAGATATACGGCACCATCATCAACAAGTACATGGTGCGCCACTTCGCCAAACCAGGCATCACAGGATGGGCACAGGTGACAGGCTATCGTGGCGAGACCAAGGAACTTTGGCAGATGGAGGAACGCGTGCGACGCGACATCTGGTACTTGGAGAACTGGTCGTTCTGGCTCGACATACGCATCATCTTCCTCACAGCCAAGAGCATCATCATGCCCGACAAGAAGGCGTATTGACAGAAGTTTCAAAACTTGAAAAATTGACACAATAAGAAACAACATAAACCAAAGAATATGAAAGGGATCGTTTTAGCAGGTGGTTCGGGCACACGCCTCTACCCCATCACGAAAGGCATCAGCAAGCAGTTGATACCTATCTTCGACAAACCCATGATCTATTATCCCATTTCGGTACTCATGCTGGCAGGCATCAGGGAAATACTCATCATATCCACTCCCTACGACTTGCCGGGATTCAAGCGCCTCTTGGGTGACGGAAGCGAGTTGGGGGTGAAGTTCGAATATGCCGAGCAACCATCACCCGACGGACTGGCACAGGCTTTCATCATCGGCGAGAAGTTTATCGGCGATGACAATGTGTGCCTGGTATTGGGCGACAACATCTTCTATGGCGCAGGATTCTCAGCCCTGCTGAAAGAGAGTGTGAAGGCTACCGAAGAAGGAAAGGCGAGCGTCTTCGGATACTATGTGAACGATCCAGAGAGATACGGCGTGGCAGAATTTGACAAGGACGGCAACTGCCTCAGCATCGAGGAAAAGCCCGAGCATCCGAAGAGCAACTATGCAGTGGTGGGACTCTACTTCTACCCCAACGACGTGTTAGAGGTGGCTAAGAACATCAAGCCAAGCGCACGTGGTGAGTTGGAGATAACCTCCGTCAATCAGCATTATCTGGGCAAGAACGTGCTGAAGGTACGCACCCTGCAGAGAGGTTTTGCATGGCTCGACACTGGAACACACGACAGTCTGTCGGAAGCCAGCACCTTCATCGAGGTGATTGAGAAACGACAGGGACTTAAAGTGGCTTGTCTGGAGGAAATAGCCTTCAAACAGGGATGGATCAACGCCAAGCAGCTGGAAGAACTCGCCAAACCAATGATGAAGAACAACTACGGCAAGTATTTGCTCGAACTGGCCAAGAGATAAAATGCCTATATATAAATATGTATACCTATTATATATTATAAAGAAAAGATCAACATAATGGAAGAAACAAAGTATCTGAAACAGGAATACCTACAAGATGAGGAGGAGAAGTCTTCTTTCGACATCAAGCAGATTTACACCATTCTGGTGCTCAACTGGAAATGGTTTGTATTGTCCATCATCATCTGTTTAGGAGTTGCCTACATTTATCTGCGATACACCACGCCTATCTATCAGGCACAGGCAAAGTTGCTCATCAAGGACGAGACACAATCGAGAAACAGAGGCAACAGTATCATGAACACCTCCAACTTGGGCATTATTTCCAACTCGACTGGTATCGACAACGAGATGGAAATCCTAAGCTCATGCAACCTGGCGCAGCAGGCTGTCACCGACCTGAAGCTCTACGTCACCTATCGCCATCCGGGCCACATCAAGGACGCCACCTTGTACCGAAACCAGGAAATCAACGTCGACATGGACTTGGTTCACCTGAAGAAGTTGTGTGCGCCTATACAGTTGAACATTACCCGCGAAGGCAACAACTATCATGTGACAGGAACCTACTATATGCCTGCCGGTGAGAACACGCAGGAGGTGACAAGCAAGAACATCAACAGGACTTTCAGCCGCCTGCCAGCCATGATTGGCACACGTGTGGGCATCATCACGCTGACTCAGAACGAATATCGCACACTTGCCGATGGGCAAGTACTCGAGGTGACACTGAGCTCGCCAGTATGGGCAGCAGGCAAGTATGCCGGCAGTCTGACCGTAAGCCAGACTTCGAAGACTACGACTATCGCACAGCTTGTGTTGAGCGATGAGTTCCCACAGCGTGCCATCGACTATCTGAAGCAATTAGCTATCGTCTACAACCGACAGGCCAACGAAGACAAGAACCTCATTGCCGTGCGCACAGAGCAGTTCATCAACAACCGTCTGGAGAAAATCAACGCCGAACTGGGCAACACAGAAGGTGAGTTGGAAAACTTCAAGAAGCGCAACCAGATGGTGGAACTGAAAATAAACGCCACACAAGCAGTATCGAATGCCGATGAGTTCAGCAAGCGCCTGACAGAAGCCAACACACAGCTGGCATTGCTCGACGAGCTGAACAAATACATGAATGAACCCAACAACAATCATCAGCCTATCCCATCCAACGTGGGTCTGAGCGACGAGAGTGCCACTGCACTCATCAACGAATACAACAGAATAGCTCTACAACGCAACCAACTGCTGCACAGCGCCAACGAAACTTCGCCTACTGTGACACCGCTCACAGCACAGCTCGACGACCTCAGCTCGTCAATCCGCCGTGCCATGAAACAGGCACGCACCAACATGGAGATTCAGCGCAACAGCATCGCATCGCAGGCCAACAAATATCAGGGACAGATAGGTGAGACACCTGAACAGGAGCGAATGCTGACACAGATAGGCAGACAACAAGAAGTGAAGTCTGGACTTTACCTGATGTTGCTGCAGAAGCGTGAGGAGAACTCCATCTCGCTTGCCGCCACAGCCGACAAAGGTAAGCTCATCGATGAGCCTGTATTCAGCGGAAAGATAAGCCCCAAGAGCTCTATCATCATGCTCATCGCCTTCGTATTGGGCATCGCCATTCCTGCCGCCATCCTCTTCCTGATACAGCTCTTCCGCTACAAGATTGAGGGTCACGACGATGTGGAGAAACTCACCACACTGCCTATTCTCGCTGATGTGGCAGTGGCAAGCGACAGCGCAAAGAGCAAGGCCGACATCGTGGTGCACGAAAACAAGAACAACCTGATGGAGGAAATATTCCGTGGACTGAGAACCAACCTTCAGTTTATGCTGAAAGAGGACGAAAAAGTCATCATGTTCACCTCTACCCAATCAGGCGAAGGAAAGACATTGACAGCATCGAATGTGGCCATCAGTTTCGCCCTGTTGGGCAAGAAAGCCATCATTCTGGGTCTCGACATCCGTAAGCCAAGACTGGCAGAACTCTTCGAAATCGACGACCATCATCATGGTATCACTCCGTTGCTCACCAAAGACCACAACACATGGCAGGACATCGAGGCACAGATTATCAATTCGGGTGTCAACAAGAACCTCGACATACTGATGGCAGGACCTATTCCTCCAAACCCTGCTGAGTTGATTGCACGTCACAGTCTCGATGACATCATGGCGCAGCTAAGAGAACACTACGACTATATTTTGATTGACACAGCTCCAGTAGGTCTTGTATCCGACACACTGCAGATTAGCCGCATCGCTGATGCTACGGTTTACCTGTGCCGTGCAGACTATACTCCAAAATCAAGTTTCGATCTCATCAATGCGCTGAACCACGACAAGAAGATGCCTAAGATGTCGATTGTGATAAACGGTGTCGATCTGTCGAAGAAAAAGTATGGCTACTATTACGGCTACGGAAAGTACGGCAAATATGGCAAATACGGCTCTTACAAGGGTTACGGCAGTTCTGTATACGGAAGCTATGGCAACTATAACAACAGCCACTACGGCGACCAGAACGACAATAGCGTAAAACGTTAAAACGAAAACGACTTATGGCAACAATAGCAGTAGACTTCGACGGCACAATAGTAACTCACGAATATCCCAAGATAGGACGCGAGATTCCATTCGCCATCGAGACGTTAAAAATGCTGATAAGAGACCAGCACCGCCTCATCCTGTGGTCAGTTCGTGAAGGCGAACTGCTGCAGGAGGCTGTGGACTGGTGCAAGGAAAGAGGAGTTGAATTCTGGGCTGTCAACAAGGATTATCCTGAGGAAAGCTACGAAAACAACAATCATTTCTCACGTAAGCTCAAAGCTGATTACTTCATTGATGACCGTAACATTGGCGGTCTACCCGACTGGGGACAGATTTATCAGATAATCAGCCAGGGAAAAAGCTACAGGGCGCTCATCAGAGAAAGCATGGGCGCACACCAAGAGCATCAAAAGAAAAAGCACTGGTGGAGTCTGTAATGCTTTTCTAAAGAAAAAAGCATTTAATTGAAAGGATTTTCGATGAAAGATTTTCGATGAAAGATTTTCGATGAAAGATTTTCGCTGAAAGATTTTCGCTGAAAGATTTTCGCTGAAAGGATATCAAAGGCTGCGACACAAGGATAAAAATCCTCGTTGTCGCAGTTTTTTTGTAGTGCAAAAAAATGAGAAAAAGCTTACAAAGCTATTTCCAACTTTCCAAACAACCATAAGATATAATCGTTTCTCTACTTATAGTTTATATCAGTAGAATGCAATAGGCTTCAACTGCTTACGAAGCCGCTTTCATTGCTCTACGCAATAGGCTTCATTGACTATCGAAGCCGCTTTCATATTGTGGTTTAACGATTTTAGCCCATCATGATGAGCATTTTTGCCCATAAGGATGAGCAGAATTGCTCATTCTTATGAGGAAAAGTGCCCGTACCATTGGGCAGAAATGCCCAATGCCTTGGGGAGTCTTGGGCAAAACCATGGGGAACCTTGGGCAAAAAGCATGATGACACTCCATATCATAGCCTATACTTTTTACCGCGATATATACAAATACCTTTCTGTCGCTTGCTTACACTAACACCCAATACATTATAGGCAAAAGGACTTTTTACAACATCTGCCATCACCTTTTCCACATTGTGAATACCAGTACTTACCGCCACGAAAGCTCCAGGAAAAAGCTTTGTCCCATGATGAGCCATCTCCATCTTCTGTCAATCTGGAATCATTGTCAGGCCTCACAAAATAGACTTTAGCACCTATTGTATTCTGGATATAATTCAAGTCTGTTACTGCATCTGGTGTTTTGCACGCTTCATGCGCTGCAGTCTGAGCTGCAATTTTAAGACTTTCACTCATATTAGGAGCCACAAAAGAACATCCTATAGGGTTGACACCCAATACAGCCTCCAGCCAAGTGCAGGCAGCAGTATACCTACCATAATAAACATTCAGATGCTGTCCGTCACGATTCATCCTATCACCGATAAATGTGGTACGGGCATTCTGAACAGCCGTTCCCACCGGTACAAGAATATCAAAACCATAATTAGTGACACACTGCCGTGCTGCATCAACTATGGCATGATACATGGTAAGCTGATCCTTGTTGTAATTAGCAAAACCAGAATGAGTACAGTTGGCTGCATTAGCCCATGTCTGATGCCATATCAACTTCACATTTTCAGGTGCCAAATTTCTGATATAGCTGATAAGGTAACTAAGATATGGAGTATAGGTTTCATACAGACCAGACAAAGGACTGCCTTGCTGTAAACTGACATAATCCCACTTTTCGTCTTTCAATGCTGTTTCTAAGGTGACACCTTCCTTAGAAACCTTCATTCCGTCAACCCCTATCTTACGATAAGAATACGCAGCCGTATTGTTCTGGGCATTGTTGTAATGACGTTCCAGGGTACAGCCACCAATGTACATATTGGCAATAATTGTTTGCTTCCCGGAGGCTTCTGCCAGTTGGTGTAGATAATTCTCTATAGCATCTTGCGAGAAACTGTTTCCTATAGCAAGTATACGAATAACACCATCATCGCTTGCATAGGCATGAATGTTGATTACTAATAATAAAAGTAATGACAGAAAATATTTCATCGTTCTCATAACTATGTTATTGTTTTGGTTAGAATAAATATTACTTTCAAATTTCATCTATATGTACATTATAGTTACTACATATAGCCGTGTTTACACAAAAAAGCCGACAACAGCAACAACAGCCTGTCGTAGTCATCAGTCAAAGGTTTACGATAATAGAATATCGGATGATGCCTTCCCTCGAAAAGGTGGAACTCACATTCGTTCCCTTTTCGGCGCACTTCATCAACATATTGTTCTGCTACCTCCTTCTTCGTAAATTCATCTTTCGTCCCCATGCAAAGAAGCATCGGAGGCATACCATCGCGCACCGATTTCATCGGCAAAGCCAAAGTTGGATATTCCAGCAACAGCAAATCAGGAACAGAAAGGCTGTCTGCCCCCATGCGGTCTATGCCACCCAAAAGGGCAGACATACATCCTCCCGCAGAAGCTCCACCCACAGCCACTCGATGGGGGTCGATATCTAATGTTCGAGCATTTTCCCTCATCCATTTTACAGCATCCTTGGCATCTTCCAAAGCATCTTGCCATGAAGAACCATATAGATAAGATATACGATAATCAAAAGATACCGCCAGCACGCCCTTACTTGCCAGATAAGCAGACTCTTTGTAGAACTGTAAAGGAGAGCCATACTTCCAACCACCCGCAAAGAACCAAGCCACGGCCGAATACTGCGCCTGCCCTTGCGGACGAAAGACATGGGCATACAGACTTTCGCCCGAAGGCAGCAACTTGTAAGCCACTCGATTCACCCGATAAGCATGAGGCGGCTGCATCAAAAGTTTGCCCAAGGCTGCAAACCACACATTCGCCATCTGTTCACGCCCCAAGCGGTTAGGATGCACTTTGTCCTGAATGGTCATTGTCGCCCAATGGAATCCCTTGCTTTGATCCACCAATACAACATGATCATTATGTAAAGCCTTCACCATTTTGGCAATCTCTTTATTCAACTTTGGAATATAAGAGTATTTGGGTAGCTTACCACTCTCCACCACTTGTGCCATCAAGATAGTCGCATTCGGATTAATGAGCAAGATGGAAGAAATAATCTTACGATATGCAGCAATCATTCCCTTGACGGGGTTCTCCTCTGAAAAGTGGTTGTGCCCAGCATGAAGCAACACAAAATCAGCAGGATACTTGCTGTAGATACTGTCTATTCTGGCAGCAAGAAACTCAACGTTTTTACCACTGAAGCCACAATGATTCAACTTGCCGATACGACACTCGCTTTGACGCGGCCCGATGAAATCGAAGTCATAACCAGCCGAGTACAGTTGCTCCCATAGAGGATAGAGATAAGAAGAAAATTTACTTCCCCCTTCCGTAATAGAATCACCCAAACCCATGACAGTAAAGCGTTTCTGCTGCCCCTGTACTAAAGCAGTCGTACTCCAAAGGAGCACAACTGCCATGAATATTCTTTTTATTAAATACATTCCAATTAATAATTCAATCCCCAGACATACTGCACAGATTTATTTTACAACGAACTTCTTGCCATTCACGATACAAATGCCTTTCTGCAAGCCCTTCTGCTGCATACCTTGCAGATTATATATCTTGCCTGCCATCTTGCCTGCCATCTTGCCTACCTCTGTCACTTCTTTGATACCAGTATCCACACCACCCAGAGCAAAGCCCTTGGCAGCACTTGCCTCTCCTGCTACTGCAAGATAAGCCTTGTTGGCACTATTGGTGAAAGCTGCACCATTCTCAGCATCCCAATAGAAACCTATGCCTTTGTCTTTATCATTGGCAAACTTATAAAACTTGGCACCAGCCTCATCAGAAGTTGTCAGCGACTCATCGCTTGTACCCTTCAACAGATTGACATCCTCGGAAGTTTCCTCTAATTTCAATGCCACCTCATAGTCATTCTTTGCACCATTTAACAAGAGAGCCGACTTAGCTGGCACGACACTACCCGAGCCATACTTGTAATCAACAACCAAGGTTCCTTCTACTTTTGCATCGGTCACTACGCCACCCTTTACTCCTTCTGGCATCATGTAACCGAAGTCATGATAATATGTAGCATATTGAGCATCCGTAATTCTGAACTTACCCTTCAAAGGCTCTGCCACTACTGCTCCAGGAACAGCAATATCACCACGAGAAACGCCATTGATATCCTGTTTCAAGTCTTGACCAAGGCTCCAACCTTTCGCTATTGCCTCCATCTGCACTTGGGTTGCACCATAAGGTGCTGCCAAAGGACCATTTGTCACTGCATTGCTACCAAAGATGCTACTCAAGGTGTTGTCATCACTTACAAAATCAGAAGTTTTCCATGCTGTAGTAGAGGCATCGTCAACTTGATACATACCTATTATATTATAGCCTTTGGAAAGAACCTGCTTAGGCTTTTCCTGGAGAGAAATAGCAGGAGTCGTTCCATCACCGACTATTATGGAGTTAGCTATACGAATAGCTGCATCTTTTCTGCCCAACACTTGTGCGCCACCCATATTCCCGGCTACAGTAGAATTGATAAGTGTAATCTGGCGTGCATAATTGCTATCGGCACCTATAAAGAAGATGGCACCAACCTCACCCTCTGTACCAGAAACATTTTCTGTAATAACAGAATTGATAATATTCAACTCTTGACCATGATTAAAAAAGATGGCACTACCAAGAGTTTTTGCCTTATTGCCAGAAACAAGACAACGAAGCAAATTTGTATATCCCTTCGTTGAAACATCTGAAGTCAGTTTTATAGCACCTCCACGACCAACAGACTCATTATTTGTAAACTTGCAATCAGTAAAGTTTACCGTACTACGCTCTAATAAGCATGCGGGTCCACCATGATTATTATCCTTTGAATAAACAGAAATATTCTTATCAAAGATACAATTCTGCACATCAACCCAACCACTGTTATCCACTCGTAACGCCGATGTTCTTGTCTGATTCACATATGCCCCGGTAAATGTGATATTTTTTAGAACGAAATGCTTAGAAGTATCACCATTCTTTGTCGCCAACTGGATGAAAAGCAAAGTTGAAGCATCACCTTCAGTAGCAACACCATCACCATTTACATCTCCAGAGAAAACTGTAGGTGTCCCAGTAGTAGCTCCAATAAAAGAATACCCATTAGAAACAGTAGGCACTTTAGCTGGAACATAATACGTTCCTCCTTGAAAATAAAAAACATCTCCATTCTTATACTTAGTGTTGATGTTACTATACATCTCGGTAAAGGCAATGGCATTTTCCCAAGAAGAGCCACTTTTTTCACCAGAACCATCAACGCTGACATAATAATCAGTTGCAAAACTTGCAGATGCACAAAGCACACCTGCCAACATCAAAGTAAATCTTTTCATATTCATCCAATTTAGGTTGTTAGTAAAAAAACTTTAGTTATTTACCTTATATGTCGCAAAGAAAAGAAAAAGATATAGGTAAAATATATAAAAAATATCTATATATATTCCTATCAACGATTCTATAAGCTATTTGACATACTAATAAGGAAAGAAATTTATCAGCAGCAAGAACTGAGAAGACAAGACTAAAACTTGTTGAAAAGATCCAACCTATAAGGAAAACTGTTCTACTCAACTTTCGCAAACGGAAAGTCAGAGGGGAGTTAAGAGAAATTAAGGGACAAATGCCTTTGTGGACTTGCCCCATCCCCATTCCCTCAAGGTTGTTGTCCCTTAACTTCCCGAACGACCGAAGGGAGTGATAACTTCCCTTTACTTCTATAACTTCCATACATGCGAGACTTCTGTACCTATATAATAAAAGCAGTAACAGCTTCATTTTGTTACTGTTACTGCTTTTCCATATGATCACAAAGTAAATTTCTGTATTTCGGTGGTTTATCCGACAGCCATCCTGCCGTTTTGTCGCTTATATAAGTCGTTCAACGACATTATTCTACGATAGCTGTCCAGCCACCACCTGGTGCAAGATGTATCTGGAGCTTATCGTCAGAAGTTACCCGTCGATAAGTATGTTTGTAATCTGTGGCCTCACGGTCTGCATTGATACCATCGGCAAAGATATTGGCCTTGCCATTCATTTTTTCCAATTTACCTGTTGTGTTATTCGGTGTTACTAAACGGGAAAGATCGACAGTAAGATCACGAGCCTGCCAATTGTTCATCGCGGCTATATACCATTTATTGCCTTTCCTCTTGGCTACAACCACGTATTCACCGAGTTTTCCATCCAAAGGAACCACCTGATCATAAACTGTAGGTATCTGCGAGATAAAGTCGGTACACTCCTGATTCTGCATATACTTGGTAGGACTATCGGCCAGCATCTGTAAAGGTGCATCAAAGATCGTGTACATCGCCATCTGATGTACTCTCGTTCCCTGACTCATCGGATGGTCGTTGTTACCAAAAAACTGCGAGCGGACGGCATTCACCATAGCTCCTGGGGTATAGTCGAAGGAACCAGGAAGAGCACGGAGGAAAGGAATCGTCACATCGTATCTTGGCTGATCATGCAGTGGACCAACACCTGTACGAGGTTCCCACTTGGAATTCTCCAAGCCTTTCACTCCCTCGATATTCACGATGTTAGGATAAGAGAACTGTACGCCAAACGGACGCATGCCATGCAGGTCGAGCAGAAGATGATGCTTTGCTGCACATGCAGCGATTTCATAAACAGAATTGATGGTCTTCTGGTCGTCACGGTCGAAGAAATCTACCTTGAATCCCTTCACACCCATATCGCCGTAATGCTTCATGATTGCCTCCATTTTATCATGTCCACGCTGTACGAGATTACGCCATGAAGACCAGAGTATCACTCCCACTCCATTTTCTTTGGCATAATTGATGATGCCTGCCATATCCATCTTGTCGGAGAATATCAGCAAATCTTCCGGGTCACTCCATCCTTCGTCGATGATGATATATTCCAAATGGTTGTTTCTGGCAAAATCCACAAAGTACTTATAAGTCTCTGTATTGATACCCGCACGGAAGTCTACACCTGTTATATTGGTATTATTCCACCAGTCCCAAGCTACTTTTCCTGGCTTTATCCACGAAGTGTCCTGAATACGGCATTTCGGACCGAGCACTTTGGCAATATCATTACCCACCAGTTGCTTGTCCTCATCCGTAACAAGGACTATACGCCAAGGCAACTTGGTTACTTTTTCTGCTATATAATTAGCTCGTTCGGTAGGAACTAAGTTCAGACGAGCATGTCCACCAATCTCTTCTTTTAATGGTAATGGAGGAAAGGCTGCATGTATCGAATAATCCGTAGATGCATCTGAAGAGAATACTCCTGAAGTTGCAGAGGAAGGTGTTCCTTTCAAGAGATACATACCAGGATAATTTTCCACATCAGCTTCCATCACTACTGCCTTCTTTCCGTCAGGTAAGCTAACAGCAAGAGGGGTGATGGCAAGAGAATCCTTATACATCTTAGACAGTGGGGCCTCGTCATAATATGACTCGAAGGAATAACACCAACGTTCCCCTCCCCGATTATCATTCACGTAGGGAACAAAT
>OGHM01001072.1_pt1 | contig 11457 bp, 9 predicted proteins | sample 1571531 | NCBI WGS metagenome assembly OGHM01 (sample SAMEA2582031, study PRJEB24529) | metagenome | biome: Human gut stool | place: China | collected 2011 | reverse complement strand
TCAAATCAACCTCTAAAATGCAATACCCAAATTCTGTGTGATGAATATCTCAGGATTTATTAACTGAGATATTCATCCACAGAATTTTCACTTATCAATATCAATCGTTAAAAAACATACATTTTATTGTGTATCCAATAAATTGTTATATTTTTGCAAACAAAAGAGTTGTTTGACAAGCAAACATATGCACATTGCTGAAATTAGAACCGTTGCTAAATTATTACCTCTATTGAGGTAAAACACTCATAAATCGCTCATTTTAAGCTATTCTGAATATTTGGGCAGATTTTCAGATAAAATATATGCAGGAAAAGCCCCCGGTGCGTATAGCATCGGGGGCTTTCTGTTTTTAATGCTTCTGCCCTTTACCTTTCCCTTCGGCCGGTGACCGTTGGTTCAGGGCGTGTGGAGCAAAACTTGCGAAACTTGAGTAATTTACCATTTAATATTTTTCGAAAATGTCTTTAATAAGGATACCTTTCAAGGCATCATTCACATCAAAAAACTTTTGCATCATGTTCATCCAACAATCAACATAATACTTAGGTGAGCACTCTAACGACCACATTTCCCCGATGTCATCCATCAAAGCTTCATCAGGATGCTTTAGCAATGCTGCCCTCAAAGGTACGAAATGTTTTTGAAACAACCAAGGATTTTTGAAGATTATTTGTATTACGGTAATTACAATTTCAGTTATTACAGTTTTTTCCTGAGGGGGTATAAGGGTTTGAAGGTAGTAACAATCTGTTACTACTAATATTTATATATAAATATATATAATTATATATTTATATATAATTTTCTATACTTACATTTTAAAAGCGTGATATTGGGTCAAAATAAAACTGTAATAACTGAAATTGTAATTTGTAATCGATTTTTTAGCGGCATCGAGATGCATACTTTCATTGCCCCTAAAACTATGACTATCTCATCATAAAGCTATGAGTTATGACCCACAAAACGACGAGTTATTTTCTTTAACACAATATGGCAGAAATGTTAATGGAATTTCACATAACTCTACAAGGTGATTTTTGGTGGTGTAGGAAAAATGTAGTACCTTTGCACCTGTAATCAAGAACATTATTAATCACTAAAAAAACTAGAAAATTATGAAGAAAGAAACTTGGAAACAGATTTTTCAGATTGTACTCACAATCTTGACGGCGCTCGGCACTACCCTCGGAGTAACATCATGCATGGGGGCGTAACAGTTCATTATTAGTTACTCCCCCGCCCTTCTTCTTCCAGAAACGCTTACTGAAACTAAATTTCAACCACTAAAAAAAGCATGTGACTATCATTATCCACTTAGTAATAATTCAAGTTTCGCAAGTTCAGAAGTTAAATGAGTTAAAGAATTATAAACATTTATTCATATCAGCCGACATCGGATTTTATTCACTAACTTTGCATCAGATATATACATTAGAATTCTTTACAAACAATAAAATGGAGAATAAAATAACGACAATGGAGCGGGGAATGCAGCGACGCACCGAACTGCTCCTGGGAAAGGATAATCTTGAGAAAATTCAGAAGGCAAGAGTGCTCATCTTCGGTATCGGAGGAGTAGGATCATGGTGCGCTGAAGGACTCCTGAGAAGCGGCGTGAGAAACATCACAATCGTAGACAGCGACAGGGTATGCGTAACCAACTGCAACCGCCAGCTGATGGCTACAAGCCGAACCTTAGGCGAAGTGAAGGTAGAGGCGCTGCGCAACCGACTGCTCGAAATCAACCCCGATGCCAACATCACAGCCTATCAGAAAATATATCAGGCAGAAACTGCCGATGAATTCCACATGGAGCAATACGACTTCATCATCGATGCCATCGACTCGCTCAAGGATAAGGCTGACCTCATTCTGCGTGCCACTGCCCTGCCTAAGGAAATCACCTTTATATCTTCTATGGGAGCTGCCCTGCGCACCGACCCCTTCAAGGTAAGAAAATCTGAATTCTGGAAGGTGGATGGAGACCCGCTGGCAAGAGCACTGCGAAAGAAATTCAAGAAGAACAAAACCTTCCCACGACGAAAATTCCAGTGCGTATACAGTGAAGAAAAACCGATGCAGAACCAGGGGGTGAACAAAGCCTGCGGCACGGGCGGATGCCTATGCCCGAAAGCCAAACTCATTAGCGGAGAGAGGGGTACCGATACTGCCGTATATGATGCTCCGGGCGACCAGCAACTGGTAGAACACGAATGGTGCTCTACTAAGGCACAGATCAACGGTTCGCTCTGTCACATCACCGCAACCTTCGGAATGGCTATCGCAGGAATGGTCATCAACCACATCATTGAATAACTGTTTTCTTTACAACAGTCACTTGAAAAGAAACTTACAAAACATACGAAAAAGGCGAGGCGCTTTCACAAGCTCCCCGCCTTTATTAATTATTCAAGTTTCGCAAAGTTCAGAAGTTTCTCGGGAGTAGTCTTATCGGCATTCGCCTCTATTCGTCTCTTCATATCTTCAAAGAATAAAAGTTAAATCCGATAAATCTTGTTAAACAAATTCTATCTTACCTCTTATGTTTATACCTTTGCACGCAAATTTATAATCACAAAGGACATTTTCATGTCCCAAAAAGGATAATATTTAATTTAAATAAGAGAAGAAAAATGAAAGAAAAAGCAGAAAGTTCAGTAGCCTGCAATCATCACAAAGTAGGCTTTCTGGGATTGCTCGTTACATTAGGCATTGTATTCGGAGACATCGGAACATCACCTCTCTATGTGATGAAGGCTATCCTGCATACGGGTGAAAGCATCAGCGAGAGCACCATCCTGGGTGCACTGTCATGCATCATCTGGACACTCACCCTCCAAACCACCATCAAATATGTATGCGTGGCGCTGCGTGCCGACAACAATGGCGAGGGAGGCATCCTCGCCCTCTATGCCTTGCTGCGCCGACTCAAGAGCAAGTGGATTTACCTACTGGCCATCATTGGCGCAAGCACCCTGCTGGCAGACGGAATCATCACCCCTGCCATCACCGTGACCACAGCCATCGAAGGACTCGAAAGCATCAGTCCCAACCTGCCAGTCATCCCCATCACCCTGGGCATCATCACCATCATCTTCTTCGTGCAGCGGTTTGGCACAGAGAGTATTGGCAAATCGTTTGGCGTATTTATGCTGCTATGGTTCCTGCTGCTGGGCGTGGTGGGAGCTTTCAGCATCACGTCTTACCCATTGATACTGAAGGCTTTCAACCCCTATTATGCTGCCATGCTGCTGGCAAAATCGCCTGAATGGTTTCTGATTCTGGGTGCCGTCTTTCTCTGTACCACCGGTGCAGAGGCTCTCTACTCCGACCTGGGACATTGCGGCAGGAAGAACATCGCCATCAGCTGGGGTTTCGTAAAGACCATGCTCATTCTCAACTATCTGGGACAGGGAGCATGGGTGCTGAATCATGCTGATACGGCACTGGCAGTGAATCCGTTCTTTGCCATCATGCCGCAGAGCATGCTCTTCTTCGCCATCATCATGGCCACGGGTGCGGCAATCGTTGCGAGCCAGGCACTCATCAGCGGAACCTTCTCCATATTGAGCGAAGCCATGAACCTGCACTTCTGGCCGCGCATGCGAATCAAGCATCCTACCCATGTTAAGGGGCAGCTCTATATCCCGATGATCAACCTCGCCATGTACATCGGCGTGGTTCTCATCATCCTGCTCTTCCGCGACTCCTCGCACATGGAGGCAGCCTACGGACTCGCCATCACCATCACCATGCTGATGACTACCCTGCTGCTCGGTTTCTACCTGCACAGCAAGGGAGTGGCACGGATTTTCACGATGCTGTTTATGGGCGCATACTGCATCATCGAAGCCATCTTCCTGACTGCCAATCTGTCAAAGTTTCTTGCAGGTGGATGGTGCACGATGCTCATTGGAGGAATCCTGTTCCTGATGATGTACGTGTGGGTGAAAGCCATGAAGATACGACGCCATTATATCAGCACCAAACCGCTGGATGATTATTATCAGATTATCTCCGACATCAAGGCCGACGAGAGCATCCCTAAGTACGCTTCCAACCTGGTTTATGTGAACCACGCCAACAAGGAAGGTGCCGTAGATGACAAGTTGCTCTACTCCATCATCAACAAGCAGCCGAAACGTGCTGACCATTACTGGCTTATCAACATGGAGTTTGTTGACACTCCTGACACGCTGGAGTACAACTGCGAGACCCTGATTCCCGACACCCTCTACAGCGTAACCATGCACATTGGTTTCCGCATAGAGCCTAGGGTGAGTCTCTATCTGCGACAAGTGGTGGAAGATCTGATAACAGACGGAAAGGTAGATTTGCGAAGCACCTATCCTTCGCTGCGCAAATACGGAATTCCGGGCGATTTCCGATTCATCATCATTCACCGCGTATATTACCCGGAGAGTTCAGATAATCGCCAACAGAACCTGCTGATGAGTATCTACGCTCTTATCAGCAAGATAGGTATTGACGAGCCTAAGGCATTGGGCCTCGACACTTCCATGGTAGTGGTAGAAAGAGTGCCGCTCATCATCAACCATCCGGCCATGAAGGACAAGGTCATTAAGGTTATTAAGGATTCTGAAACATCACAAAGCTGACAATAAGCAAAAAGGCGAGGCGCTTTCACAAGCTCCCCGCCTTTAACCTATTAGCTAGAAGATTATAGCTAACAACTAACACAAAACCTTATAACTATTTTCAAATCTTAATCGTTATTTGATTTATGAACGAACATCTTAATTAGAGGATAGTCTTAACAGCCTCCAGCATGCCCTTCTCCTGAATAAGGTCAAGATCCTTCTTAACCAACTCGGTAAGACCAGGAACTGTCTTGTTCAAATCCTCGTGCCAGATATAGTCGAAGCCCAATACGCCCTCAGCTACCTTCTGGGTATCGCCGGTAGCCCAAAGCTCGGTGAGCTTGTCCATAATCTTCTGGTCATCGTTTGGCTGGATAGGAGCACCATCCTCGCGAACACCACCCTTATAGTAAGTGATGATAGCAGCAAGACCGAATACCAAACCCTGTGGCAACTCGCCCTTACGCTCAAGATAAATCTTGACACCAGGCAGGTCGCGAGTCTCAAACTTAGGGAATGAATTGAGCATGATGCTGGTTACCTGATGATCTACGAATGGATTCTCGAAACGCTCCAATACGTCAGAAGCGAACTTCTGCAGCTCATCCATTGGGAGGTTCAGAGTCTGCATCAACTCCTCAAACTGTACCTTGTGGATGTACTTGCCCAATACAGGGTGCTCGCAGGCATCGCGAACAATGTTTACACCGCTGAGGTATGTAACAGGGCTCAATACGGTGTGAGGACCATTCAGCAGGGTAACCTTACGCTCGTGGTATGGCTTCTCATTATCTGTGATAAGCACGTGGAGACCTGCCTTATGAGCTGGGAACTCCTCCTGCATCTGCTCTACTGTCATATTTTCTGCCTTCTCGATAACCCAGAGGTGGAAGCTTTCTGCCTTAACTACGAGGTTGTCCTTGTAGCAAACCTTCTGCTGAATCTCCTTGATGGTATCGCGTGGGAAACCAGGAACGATGCGGTCTACCAATGTAGCGCAAACGTAGCAGTGGTTGGTGAACCACTCCTTGAAGCCCTCGTAATCAGCACCCATATCGCCCTTCCAGAGCTCGATATACTGATAGATGCACTCCTTGAGGTGGTGACCGTTGAGGAAGATCAGCTCACATGGCATCAGGATCATACCCTTGGTTGGGTCGCCCTCGAAGAACTTGTAGCGGTGGAACAAGAGCTGAACCAACTTGCCTGGATAAGAAGCTGCAGGAGCATCTGTAAACTTGCAAGAGTCATCGAATGCGATACCAGCCTCTGTAGTGTTAGAGATGATGAAACGCATCTCTGGCTGCTCAGCCAAAGCCATGAAAGCCTGGTTCTGAGAATATGGATTCAGTGCACGGCTGATAACGTCGATACGCTCCAAGGTGTTGATAGCCTGGCCGTTCTCCTTACCCTGAAGGTTTACGTGATAGAGGCAGTCCTGACCGTTCAGCCAGTCAACCATACCACCAGCCAATGGCTGAACTACAACGACAGAACCGTTGAAGTCGGTCTTCTTGTTCATATTCCATACAATCCAATCTACGAATGCACGGAGGAAGTTACCTTCACCAAACTGAATGATTTTCTCTGGAGCGACGCTCTTAGGAGCAGTGCGCTTGTTTAATGCTTTTAGCTCTTTCATGATTTGTTTATTTTGTCTTTATTATTTTACTTTTCGTTTTAAATTCCAATCTATTCATCAGATTGTTTTTTTCTGAGTGCAAAGGTAGTAAATATTTCGTTTGATTGTTCCAAAAACAGCGAAAAACTTCACGCAAACCTTTACGCTCCACTCCGGTTCTATACCTTAATTATATATAGAACTGCGCAGGCACGAAATAAAGAAGTAGGGATTTTCCCCCACCCCTTTAGGGGAAATCCCGACCGTGGAAGCAAAAAACATCGTATCTTTGCACCAGAAAAAAGAAACATGAAGTATAACAATTAAAAGATATACGATTATGAAACGAATGATAATAGCTCTGGTAGCCATGTTCATGATGACATTCACTACCGCTTCTGCAATGAGTTATGAGCAGGCAAGACAGCAGGCTCTCTTCCTGACAGACAAGATGGCTTACGAGCTCAATCTTACGGAAGACCAGTATGAGGCAGCTTACGAGGTGAACCTCGACTACCTGATGAGTGTAGATACATACGATGACCTGTATGGTGCTTACTGGCGCCAGCGCAATATGGATTTGAGCTATATCCTGCTCGACTGGCAGTATAGAACATATATCAATGCCACCTACTTCTACCGTCCGCTCTACTGGAATGCGGGCTACTGGCACTTCGGCATCTACGCCCGCTATCCGCGCCGCGACTATTTCTACTTCGGTCGCCCTCACTTCTACGTATCTTACCGTGGAGGTCATAGCTGGAGAGTAAACGGAAACAGAAGCTGGTATCACGGAAGAAGTTTTGGCGGACCTCACCCAGGTGGACATCCTAGAGTAGGTATGAGAGACGGATTCAACCGTGGTGATTACGGCAGAGGAAGATCTTTCGGAAATCTGAACCGCGAGAACAGACCTCAGATGAACCCAAACCGTGGTTTCGGTAATGCAAGCCGCCCTAACAACAACGCTGGCTTCGGAAACAGCAGCCGCCCTCAGAACGGAGGCTTCGGAAATAACAACGGAGGCTTCGGCAACAGCAGCAACCGTGGCTTCGGCAATAGCAACAGTCGCCCTAACCGCGGTTTCGGCAGCAGCAACAGCAGCACCAGCAACAACCGTGGTTTCGGAAACAGCAGCCGTCAGAGCAACAGCAGCTTCGGAAGCGGAAGAAGTAATATCTTCGGGGGCAACCGCAGCAGCATGAGCCGTTCATTCAGCAGCGGGTCTGGCAACCGTGGCGGCGGATTCACCCCTCGCTCTTCTACACCAAGCAAGAACAATGGCGGTGGAAGCTTCGGACACAGAAGATAAGAAAAGAGAAAGAGTTATAATTTCAAGTTTATAAAGACAGAGAGTTAAGAAAATCAAGACCTCAAGCAAGAGAGTAAGAAAAATCAAGTACAAAAAATGGGAATTAGCATCGGTTCATACCATTCGCAAATTCCCATTATTATTTTATCAACTTTCAGTAAAAGTTTTACTCCAATCCGAAGAGCGATTTCAAACCGCCATCTACGCCCGAGAATCCCATGAAGGCGAGGCTGAGGAGCGCTGCAGTTACCATGACGATAGCTACGCCCTGCATGCCCTTAGGAATACGGACCAGAGCCTGCTGCTCGCGAATGCCGGCAAAGACGATGAGAGCCAGGGCAAAGCCGAGAGCGGTAGAGAAGGCGTAAACCACGCTCTCTAGCAGATTGTAATCCTTCTGGATAACCAGGATGGCTACACCCAGCACGGCACAGTTGGTAGTAATCAGAGGCAGGAAGATACCGAGCGCCTGATAAAGTGCAGGAGAAACCTTCTTCAGGATAATCTCTACCATCTGAACCAAGGCTGCAATCACGAGGATGAATGCCAGGGTCTGGAGATATTGCAATCCGAACGGATCGAGTACATACTTCTGAACACACCAGGTAATGATGGTTGCCAGGGTCAAGACAAAAGCGATGGCACCACCCATACCGATGGCTGTATCAACTTTCTTCGATACGCCCAGGAATGGACAGATACCGAGAAACTGCGACAAGACGATGTTGTTGACGAATATCGCAGAGATAAATATCAATAAATATTCCATAATTTCTATTTTATTTCATTGATTTGAAGCGATGCCTACGCTTACTTCTTTACCTTATTAAATATAGCAATAATATATCCCAAGGTGAGGAAAGCTCCAGGAGGCAGGATGAACATCAGAATATTGGTAGTCTCCGGCAACAGAGTGATACCGAATACACTACCTGCACCGAGTATCTCGCGGGCACTACCCAGGATGGTCAAACCGAGGGTGAAACCCAAACCGCAACCAATGCCATCGAAGAGGCTGGCAATAGGCGAATTCTTGGCAGCAAAGCTCTCTGCTCTACCCAGGATGATACAGTTTACTACAATCAGCGGAATATAAATACCCAGCGCCTGGTTGATGCTGTCGGGAGCATAAGCGCTCATCAACATCTGAAGGATGGTTACGAAGGCTGCAATCACTACGATGAAAACAGGGATACGAACCATATCCGGGGTAATCTTCTTGATACAGGAAATAACAAAGTTGGTACAAATCAGCACCGCCATGGTAGCCAATCCCATAGAGAGACCGTTGATGGCGCTGGTTGTTGTAGCCAAAGTAGGACACATACCGAGAAGCAACACGAAGGTTGGATTCTCCTTGATGAGTCCGTTCATCAAAATCTTAACATTACTCATATCGGTTTATCCTTTCTTTTCGTTATGTTCAACTTTAGATGCACCACTCTCTGCATCTGCTTTCTGAGATGCACCGCTCTCGCCATCTACACTCTTACCTGCATAGGCAGCGTAAGCCTGATTGATAGCCTTGAGGAAGGCGCGGCTGGTAATGGTAGAGGCGGTGATGGCGTCTACGGCATTGCCACTCTTATCGTCCTTAGATACGTGGAGGTCGCCATCCTTTGGAGTCTTACCGATGATGCTTCCCTTTCCGTCCTTCTGGAACCAGGTAGCAGCCTTGGCACCCAGACCCGGAGTCTCTGAAGCCTGAAGCACGGTATAACCCATAATCTTGCCCTCGGTATCGAAACCTACGAGCACCTTCAGGTCGCCACCGAAACCACCGGTAGTACTCTCTACGGCTGCACCCAACTGCTTGCCGCTCTTGTCAGAGCACTTGTGGATGGTGAAAGAGAATTCCTTACCGCCAAACTCCTGCTTCACCTCTTCCGGTTCAGCCACCTGGAGATCTTCTGTGCCCATCACGCTCTTGATACCGGCAGCCAGACTCTGTGCAGCCTTCTCGGCGATAGGACCAGATGTAAGATGATTGATATATGCAAGCACAGCACCTACGATGAGCGCTACGCCCACCAGCACAAGCACCATGTTCTTCAATGATGATTCTAATTTCTGCATGTCTCTGTCCTCCTTATTTCTTAACAGGCTTCTCACCGAAGCGCTTTGGTTTAACGTATGTGTTAATAAGAGGTGTGAACGCATTCATGATAAGAATGGCGAACGACATACCTTCAGGATAGCTACCCCAGTTACGGATGATGACGGTCAGCAGACCGATGCATACACCATAGATAAGCATGCCCTTGTGAGTCATTGGAGAGGTTACATAATCAGTAGCCATAAAGATGGCACCGAGCATCAGACCACCGCTGAAGATGACAGCCAGAGGATTGGCATAAACAGGATTAGCCAAATGCATCAAACCGCTGAAAACGAATACGGTAGCGATGATGCTTACTGGTATGTGCCAGGTGATGACCTTCTTCCAAAGCATGTAAGCCAAACCGAGCAAGAGGGCGAATGCACAAACCTCACCGGTTGTACCGGCTCCGAAGGTATCGCCAGTGGCACCGAAGAGCAGGCTCAGCGCATCAGGCAACTGGTTGAGAACAGAAGCATCGCCCGTCTTGATGGCTGTCTTCATGATAGCCAGCGGAGTAGCACCCGTTGTAGCATCAGTATAGCTGAGCATCTGTCCGGCAACAGGCCATGAAGTCATCTGGGCAGGGAAGCTGACGAGCAGGAAGCAACGGCCAACCAAAGCGGGATTGAAAGGATTGTTACCCAAACCGCCGAAGCTCATCTTACCTACACCGATGGCAAACAGGGCACCGATAATGATGATCCAGAGAGGAAGGTTACTTGGCAAGTTCATGCCGAGCAAGAGACCGGTAATGATGGCAGAACCATCGAGCAAGCTGGTCTCCTCCTTCAGGAGATATTTTGTAATTGCCCACTCAAAGAAGACGCAGGCTGCCACAGAGGTGAGCAGTACGACTGCTGAACCCAAGCCGAAGAAATAGAAAGAAGCGAGGATGGCAGGCACGAGAGCGATAATCACTCCGTACATGTTCTTCTCTACGCTCTCATTTCCATGAGCGTGTGGCGATAATGAAACGATTAATTTTCCCATTTTATCTTTTAAATTCTTTCTTAAATGAAATTCATTCTTGACGTGAACGCTTACTTCTTGGCGTTGCGAGCTCTGATAATGCCCATCACCGCTGCCTTACCATTGATAATATTATCGAGGATAGGACGATGTGAAGGACAGGTGAACTGGCATGAACCGCAGGCAATGCAGGATGTTACCTCTTCTGCCTCCAGGCGCTCATAATCCTTCACTACGCTCAAGGTAGCGAGCAAATATGGCTCCAGACCCATTGGGCAGGCATCCACACACTTGGCACAACGGATACATGGCTGAGCCTTCTTGCGGTGAGCATCGGCATCAGTCAATACGGTGATGGAGTTGGTACCCTTGGTTACAGGCACATCGAGACTGATTACAGCCTTACCCATCATCGGACCACCAGCCAACACCTTGTTGTCGCCCTCAGGCAAACCGCCACAGTTCTCAATCATCTGAGAGAATGGGGTTCCCATACGCACGAGGAAGTTGCCTGGATTCTTCACCTGCTTACCTGTAACGGTAGTATAGCGCTCGAAGAGAGGTTTATTCTTCATAACTGCCTGATAAACAGCGAAGGCAGTACCTACATTCTGAACAATTGCTCCAACGTTGACAGGGATAGCTGGAGGAGCAGGAACCTGACGGCGGATAACCGCATCTACCAACTGCTTTTCACCACCCTGAGGATACTTCTTGGCAAGAGGAACAATCTCAATACGAGAATCATTGGCTGTCTTCTCCTCGAAGAGTTTGATAGCAGCAGGTTTGTTATCCTCGATACCGATGTAGCCCTTCTCTACCTTAGCCGCCTTCATCAGAAGGTTCA
>OGHM01001071.1_pt1 | contig 11466 bp, 4 predicted proteins | sample 1571531 | NCBI WGS metagenome assembly OGHM01 (sample SAMEA2582031, study PRJEB24529) | metagenome | biome: Human gut stool | place: China | collected 2011 | reverse complement strand
GGCAGATATTGATCCTAGAGTGGATGAATATCAGAATTGTTTTACAATTTCTGACAAGGCACGTTGTATTGGTGGAGGTGTTTTGGAGGCGATACTGCATGGTTTATCTTGATCAAGCTGCGACTAGTTTTCCTAAATTAGAGGAAGTCAAACAAGCTGTAATGAGGGCATTCGATGTGGCAGGCAATGCGAATCGTAGTTCAAATATGGATTCTTCACGTTTGATTTTTGCGGCAAGAAGAAATATTGCACAGTTTTTTGGACTCTCTGATTTTCACCGTGTTATTTTAAATGGTGGAAAGATGCATATAAAGGGTAATTTGCTTCAATCTGGTGGGGGACTGATACTTAATGGAGGAAGTGTTGAGATAGAAAAAGATTATAGAATAGAAAGTAAGAGTATTGATGATACTGGAACTGTTAGTTACTCATCTAGTGGTGGGTATTTAATAATGAATAATGAAAATGATATTGTGAAAGTTGGAAATGATTTTGAAGCGTTTCCAGATTACGTAACGAATTATAAGGGTAATTTATTTTCAGCAGGAATATTGGAGGTGCATGGTGATTTTATCTTAAAAGGACCACATAATGATTTTGATAAAAACGGAACCAATACAGTAATATTAAATGGTTTAAATATTCAAAAAGTTCAGGTAGATTATTTAATCAACAACCTATATCTCACAAAGGATAAATCCACAGGCTACAATTTCGTCACAGATAATTGTTGGAACAAACTATATTTAAAGACTAAAGTAGACAAGGTGACTGTATCACCTGAGCTAAAGGATGTCTGTCAGGGAGAGCAGATTCAATATTCTGCTCAGGTATCAGGTGTAAACAGTCCATCGCAGGCTGTCACATGGTCTGTTACAGGAGCAAAATCAGCAGACACTCATATAGACGAGAATGGATTGTTGAGTGTTGCTAAGGATGAAGCTGCTTCAAATATTGTTATAAAGGCTGTATCGGCAGAGGACAGCTCAAAAACAGCAAGCCAGACAGTGAACATTACAAAGAGGGTACCTAGAGTGGATGCTGTCAGACTTTCTGCAAACACAGCCAGCATATGTCCTGGAGATACACACAAGTTCTCAGCAGCAGTACTGGGAGAAAATGATATATCACAGGAAGTTGTCTGGTCTGTTACAGGTCAGCAGTCAGCAGATACAAAAATTGCCAAAGATGGTACACTTACTGTAGGTAAGGATGAGAGCGCTGATAATATCAGTGTGGTTGCGACATCTGCCGTAAACAATAAGGTGAGTGCCTCAGCAAAGATACAGATAGTTAACGTTATTATTGATTCCGGTGTGGATCAGGTTGCTATTGTTGTAAAGGGCGGTGGCAGTCTGTCATTTGAGGCACATATTGTTGGAATTAATCTTTCATCGGATGCTGTGACATGGAGTGTGTCAAATAACACGAGTAAGGCTACATCAATTTCACAGGAAGGTGTGCTTACAGTAGGAGAAGATGAAAAGGCAGCTACACTTATTGTGACTGCAACGAGTGTTGCAGACCCGGTCAAATCAGCAAGTGTCAATGTAAAGGTTGAGGGTTCGGACAATACAAAGGTGGTTGGATATTCAGTTGGACTTAGTGATATGATTTCATTGAACATGTATACATATGTTCCGGAGAAATTCTTAAGTGATGCAGGAGCTAATGCTGTGTTCACACTAGCTGATGGGACAGTCACACAGCAGCCTTTATCAGAGTTTAAGAAAGCTTCATATAATGGAGTAAATACTGTTGTGATTAATACAAAAATGGTTCCGGCATACATCACGCGCTCTGTGACAATGAAGATAGTTGGCTCAGATGGAAAAGAGAGTGAAGGCTTCACATATTCAATATATGAATATGCAAAGGACTATATAAAGTATGCTACAACCGAAACAGAGTATCAGAAGGCATTACCACTTGTGAAAGCGATGCTTGATTATGGTGCATACTCTCAGCTTTTCTTCGGAGTTGATGCATCAAATCTTGCAAACTATGACAGGGTATCAAACTTAAAGCTGACGGAAGGTAATGTAGAGCAGACATCATGTGATAGCGTATTCAATGCCATAAAAAATGAAGAAACTGGAACACTTGGTAATGAAGAACTGATATATCAGAATATATCTTTGATATGTGAGAGTGAAACAAGCATGAAGCTGTATTTCCAGAACAAAAACAATCTGACACTTAACCAGATAAAAGAAAAATATTCAATCAAGGTATATGATTCTGAGGGTAATGTTATTCAGAATGATGGCTGCGAGATGCAGGTAGAAGGAGATCTGTTCTGGATTAAGATAAAGAACCTTGGACCGGTAAAACTTAGCTCAGATTATATCGTTGAATTTACAAGTGATGCCGGGACACAGAGAGGAACGGTATCTCCAATCTGTTATATTAAGAAGGTTATGAAACAGGATAATGTGAAGCTGCAGAATCTGTGCAAGGCTATGTATTTGTATAATAAGGCTACATTAGAGTATATCGGGCAATAAAATCAATAAAATAAAAGGCGATTAAATTAGAATCCGTTCAACTATGGCTATATGGCTATGGTTGGCGGATTCTTTTTGTAAGAAATAACTAATAAAATGTTGAACTTTTTATATATAATTTTCAGAAAAATAATGATAAAATAATATAGTACTAAAGGGCATAATGATTATAGAGAGATTTGGAGAAATTGCTTATGAAGAGAATAGTTAGTGTACTAATGTCAATAGTGTTTGTTTTGAGTTGCGTTGTATTTATTATGCCGCCCAATATAGTGTTAGCTGCAAATTATACGTGGCCATTGAAGACTTCCATTAATATTAGTAGAGAGTTTACTGGAAGTAATTATAAGACACAACATACGGGATGCGATTTTTCGTGTTCATTAGGAAATGATGTTTATGCAATTGCGGATGGAACTGTAGTTACAGCAACGGACTATGGGTGCACAGGATCTCATTATGGAGGAACACCAGCGTGTTCAAAAGGAAGTAGTTGTCCGGCAGCAAAAGCAAGCAGTGACGGGAAAGGCTCTTATGCAAATAGAATATGTATAGATCATGGTAATGGAGTGTATTCATTTTATGCACATTTGTCAACTGGAACATTTAAGGTTAAGTCTGGTGATAGAGTACGGCAAGGTCAATTAATTGCTAAAACAGGAACGTCAGGAAAATCTACGGGTCCTCATTTACATTTTGAAATAAGAGTAGGTGGAAATTCCACTAATTATGCAAAGAATCCAAGAAATTATTTAACTAAAGTAAATCCGGTTCCAAATACTGTCACAACTACACCATCCATCTGGAAAAACAGTGACAGCTATACGGTAGGAAATTCGGCAACACTAACATGGAACAGTGTAGATAATGCAACAGGATATTGGTTTTCAGTCTGGTATAAGGGGGAACAAATTGTTACAACTCAGGTTTCAGGGAACTCGGAGTATACATTAAATAATCTGGGAGAGGGAGAGTATACTGCCTATATAACGGCTTATAATGATAGCAGCAGTAAGCAGGGCTCTGTGACCTTTAGGGTAAATTATGTTTCTGGCGAGCAGACGATTCCAAACGGTAGATATCAGATATGCTCTGCTTTGGACAATTCATCTGTTATATCTATTTCAGGCGCATCAACGGATGATGAGGCAAATGTATTGTTATATGCAAACGAGAGACACGATAATCAGTATTTTGATTTTGAATATTTGGGAAATGGATATTATAAAATAACTGCAAAACATAGCGGAAAGGTGCTGGATGTTTATTGGGAAAAGATGGAAGCAGGAGCAAACGTTCAGCAGTACTATTGGAATAATGGTGATAATCAGCAGTGGGTAGTAAAAGATGCAGGTGATGGATATTTTTATATTATATCAAAATCAAATAGTTTGTATATGGATGTGTATGGAGGTGTAGCGTCAAATGATGTCAATATTGATACATATACGGGACATGGAGGAACCAGTGAAAAATGGAAACTGATTCCAGCAGGTGAGCAGTCTGTTGCTGATGGAAAATATCAGATATGTACTGCTTTGGACGATTCAAGTGTTATTTCAATTTCTGAAGCATCAAAAGATGCATGTGCTAATGCATTGCTTTATGCAAATGAAAATCATAAGAACCAGGTGTTTAATTTTGAATATCAAGGGGATGGATATTATAAAATCATCGCAAGACACAGTGGAATGGCGCTTGATGTTTATAATTCAGAACAGTCAAGTGGTGCGAATGTAGAACAGTATCCTTGGAAAAACAGTGATAATCAGAAATGGGTTGTTAAGCCTGCTGGAGATGGATATTACTATATCGTTTCAAAAGGCAATGGATTATATCTGGATGTGTACGGCGGAGTTGCTGTGAATGATGCCAATATAGATACATATTTTGGACATGGAGGTGCCAGTGAAAAATGGCATTTAATACCTGTAAATGAACCAGAGAATCTGCTTACAGTAAAAGGATGTTCGGTATCATTGAAGGAAAACATAGGAGTTAACATGTATGCTTCCTTTTCAGATGATATATTAGAAGATGATGGGGCAAAAGTCAGATTTACATATGCCGATAATTCTTATATAGAAGTGCCTCTTTCAAATTATATGTCAACAACCTATAATAATGAGAATGTAAAGAAAATTACATTTGATACAGTACCTGCAAAATTGACGGAGAAAATCAAGGTAAGTGTAATAAAGAGTGACGATACTCAGACTAATATGTTTTCATTTTCAACAAGTGATTATTTGTATGCGCTTATAAATAGTACTGATAAATCAATTGATGCAAACCCGAAGAATATTGCCAAGGCTCTATTAAATTATGGGGCATATTCACAGATTTACTTCGGGGTAGACACAGCAGACCTGGCGAATAAAAAACTAACTGATAATACCGTAGAAAAGACAGATAGCGATACAGTGATTAAGCCTATTCAAGGTCAAGAAAATGGGCTGTTCAGTAACAAAGATTTTGAATATATAGGTTCATCATTGGTGTGTGATTCTAGTACTGATTTAAAACTGTATTTTGTCAATAAGAGCCGACTTACAATGAAGCAGATAGAAAATCAATATGATATATCTGTGGGAAACAAGAATACGCATGGATTTGATGTAGGAACGGATGGCAATATTTTATGGATTAAGGTAAAAGATTTAAGACCAAATGAACTGGAGGAGATGTATTCAGTAAGAATTTTATCGGATGATGGTTCAGTTATCGTTGAAACAAGTCCGAGTGTATATATAAAAAAGGCATTGTTATCGGGAAATGTAAAGTTGGAAAATTTGTGCAAGGCTATGTGGATGTATGGACAGGCAGTGAAGGATTATGGAAAGTGATGATTTTGAGGAAAGGAATTGCTTATGAAGAGAATATTTAGTGTATTAATGTCAATAGTGATTGTTTTGAGTTGCGTTGTATTTATTATGCCACCAGATATCGTGTTGGCTGCTAATTACACGTGGCCAGTCGATAAGTCAATTGGAATATCTAGCGGTTTTGGTTCGTATAGTGGACATACTGGCTGTGATTTTGCTTGCAGTATTGGACATGATGTATATGCTGTAGCTGATGGAACTGTGGTAACGGCAACGGATTCAGGATGTACAGGGTCACATAGATCAGATGGTTACCCGAAATGTTCTAAAGGGGCAAACTGTCCTGCAACCAAATTAAACAAAAATGGAAAAGGCTCATATGCTAATTGGATTATTATTAGACATGGGACTAATGTATATTCGTTATATGCGCATTTATCAACAGAAAGCCTTAAAGTTAAAGTAGGAGATACTGTAAAACAAGGACAAAACATTGCAAAAACTGGTTCGGCAGGAAATGTAACTGGACCCCATTTACATTTTGAACTTAGAATAGGAGGTAATTCAACAGGTTATGCAAAAAATCCAGCATCTTATTTGAGTCGTGAAAATGTTACACCAGTAACAAATCCCCCAACCTACTCCAACTTCTGGGTAGATCATTACCTATTTGATTTGTCTGAGACGGTATCATTCACTGCTGTGGCATCGGGAGCAGACAATTATACAATAGGAATCGACAAGACCGGTGTTGGTCGTGTTGTGACAGAAGGCTGTGGAAGTACGTATACTATTTCAGCTGACAGGCTTGGAGCAGGAGAGTATTCAGCATATATGACGGTTGCAAATAGTGCGGGATATGTTGATACCTGCAGGGTATATTTTGTTGTAGTTGAAAAATGTAATTTTGGAGATAAATTTTCAGCAAGGATTCAGAATATAGGAACCGGATGCTATATTACAAACAAAGATAGCAAAATCGTTGGAGCTCCTGAGAGCGGATATAATGATCAGATATGGTTTTTTAATAAGTGTTCAGATGGTTCATATACTATCATGAGTCAGCTTAATGGACTCATGATGGATGATGAATGGGACAGCGATGTTCCGGCAGGTGCTGATATTCGCGCAGGGAGTGCTACAGGACAGGATAAGCAGAGATTTAACATATATTATATGGATGATGCATTTTATATCCGACCGGCAAATACCAAAACTCTTGTCGTGGATATGGGAGCAGGAGAGCCATATAATGTGGCATGCTACAACCTTTCAAGGAATGCTGGACAGCAGAAATACAGATTTGACATGGTTGGCATGGGCGATTATATTCCATACGGACTGGGAGATGAATTTTATGCACAGCTCAGATGTAAGGGAACAAATTTATATGTAACAAATCAAAGTGGTAATGTAGCAGGCGCTGCGGCAACAGCTGATGACAGTCAAATATGGAAATTTATGAGACAGTCAAATGGAGCCTACGTTATTCAGAATACATTGGATGGTTCATATATAGATGTAGAAAATTCAAATGATGCAAATAAGACCAATTTCCTTTCGTATAATGAATATACAGGCAACAGGAATCAGCAGTTCTATTTCTATGAAATGGACAATGCTTTTTATATAAAACCTTTAATCAGTAGTACCAGGGTAATGGATATGCAGTCAACTGCTCCATACAATGTGGCACTATGGGATAAGGGAAACGACTGGGGACCACAAAAGTTTGATGTGATAAAAGTCAGCCATAGTGATGACAACATGAGTAAACCAGTTGAGACGTCGTATTTTAAAGGACATAAATATGAGCTTTATAATGAATCAATGACCTGGGAGTCGGCTAAACTCTTTTGCGAGAAAAAGGGAGGACATCTTGTTACTATTTCAGATGAGAAAGAGAATGAATTTGTTAATGGCATGAGATGCCGTAACCTTTCAACTGATTACCAGCAGAGTATATGGTTTGGAGGTTCTGATACAGCAAATGAGGGAACATGGTCTTGGATTACAGGTGAACCGTTTACATACAGTAACTGGGAACCCAACGAGCCTAATGGTAGAACCTCGCAGAATTATCTTCAGATGTATTCATCAGGTAACTGGGATGATGTGCAGAATGAGGCTGGCAGATTTGTGGTATGTGAATATGATTCGGTACAACCAAAGCTGACACCTGTTGCCAGTTCGCTCAGTCTGAGTGATAATATTGGATTTAATATTTACATGCAGATATCCGATGATGTGCTGAGTGATGATGGTGCAATGATGATTATTACAAATTCGGATGGAAAGGTTATTAAGAAGCTGATTTCGTCATATGAGACAACAACATATCAGGACAAACCGGTAAAAAAAATAGTCAGTATGGTACCTGCAGCAAAGATGTCCGGGAAGCTTTCATTTAAAATTTTAAAATCAGACGGAACAGAAAGCCGTACTTATATATGTTCAGTTATGGATTACGCAAATGAAATGATTAAGAAAGCCGATACTGATAATGAGTGTAAAAAGGCACTTCCTCTAGTAAAGGCAATGCTGAACTATGGAGCGTATTCTCAGATATATTTTGGTGAGGACAATACGAATCTTGCAAATGCCATATTAAAAGATGACAATACTGCAACGATAAAGAGTGAGGATATAATAAAATCTATTACATACAGTGAGCAGGGGCTTTTTAGCAATAAAGATTTAGAGTATATGGGCTCATCACTTATATGTGAATCAGATACCTCATTAAAGCTGTATTTTAACAATAAGAATAAGCTAACAGAGAAGCAGATAAAGGGTAGATATTATATCAGCACACTTGACAAAAACAAGCACGATTATGATATCGGTGTTGACGGAAGCATTTTCTGGATAAAGATAAAAGGCATAAAACCAGCAGAGCTTGGTAATGTATATGGAGTAAACCTGGTATCTGATGAGGGTTCAGTTATTGTGGAGACAAGTCCATATGTGTATGTGAAAAAGGCATTGGAGTCTGGTGATAGCAGGCTGCAGAATCTGTGCAAAGCAATGTGGGTTTATGGACAGGCTGCAAAAGAGTATGAAAAGTAGTGTTCAAGAAAGGAGAATTTTATTTATGAAAGAAAAACAAAGAAAGATAATGGGATTGATTATATCGTTTGTTATGATAATTACGATAATGCCGCAGACTATTTGGGCGAGTGATGCTGGAACTCGTGAAGATGCTGTCAAATGGGCATATGCGCAAGAGGGAAAATTTCTTGATTATGATAAGGTATATGGAGCACAATGTGTAGATTTGGTTCATTACTATTATGCCTATTTTGGTAAAGCAAGTTATGCTACAGGAAATGGTTGTGATTTTGTCAACAATAAATTGCCGGATGGATGGACTAGAATAAAAAACACTCCGGATTTTGTACCGCAACCTGGAGATATTGCAGTTTGGGGTAAGGAATTGAGTCAATATGGACATGTTGCTATTATTTTATCAGCTGATGCTCACTCTTTTGTTTCTATGGATCAAAACTGGCCAAGAGGTAGTGCGTGTAAAAAGGTTACACATAATTATAATAAATTTTGGGGCGTTATCAGACCAAATTTTTCTGAACCACCTTCAAATCCCCCAACCTATTCCAAGTTTTGGATAGACGGTAATTTTTACGATTTATCAGGAACGATAACATTTAATGTTACTGCATCAATGGCAGATAGATTTGCTATAGGAATAGACAAAATCGGTGTTGGACGTGTTGTAACAGAAGGCTGCGGAAGTACATATTCAATATCTGCAGACAGGCTGGGAACAGGAAATTATTCTGCATATATGAGTGTTGCAAACAGCGCCGGAGGTGTTGACACTTATAGGGTAGGTTTTATTGTTGCTGAAAAAAGTAAGTATCTGGATATAGGTACAAATTTTATAGCAAATATCATCAGAACAGATTCCTGGAGTCATGTGGTTAACAATAACACAAATGCCTGCATAGGCCAGAAAGTGGGGAATGCAAATGAAAACTGGTATTTTCAAAAGCAGGATGATGGTTCATATACTATCAGGTCAATGGAAGATGGAAAATACTTGGATGTTTCAGAAGCAGGCAACAGAGATGGTTTAAATGTGTATTGTTATGATTATACAGGGGCAGATAATCAGAGGTGGTTTATTAAGCAAGGAACCAATGGATTAATTCTTGTGCCTAAATGTGCTATAAACTCATGCTTGGATATAGCTAATGGATTTACGGCAGTAGGTACAAATGCCTGGCTATGGACTCAGAACGGAACAGCAGCTCAGGAGTTTAATGTTTATAAAGAGGACACGATAAAGTTAGGCACGGCAAATGTTACTTTATCAAATAACAATTATATATATGATGGCAAAGAGAAGAAACCGGATGTAACAGTAAAATATGGATATGCTACGTTACAACAAGGCACAGATTATACGGTGGAGTATTCAAATAACGTAAAAGCAGGTACAGCTACCGTTACAATAAAAGGCACTGGAATATATTCAGGTACGGTTTCTAAAAACTTTGAAATAAAGGAAGCTTTATATACGGTGTATGGATATCAGGTTGTTATCAATGGAAATTTCGATTTGAAATATTATATTGATTTGTCCAAAGAAGCTGCAAATGATACAGATACGTACATTGAGTTTAAAGTCGGTGATAGAGTACAAAAGGTAAAACAGCGAGAAACATCTAATGGGCATTATGTTTATACATGTGAAGTGCCTGTAGCTCAGATTGGTGACAAAGTTACGGCAACACTACATTATAAGGATAAATCATATGCTCTTACGCAGTATTCGGTTAAAGATTATCTAAATACAATAGTTCAAAACAAAGATAAAAAAGAAGAGTATGGAAAGGCTGCAGACATTGCATCAGCTATACTGAATTATGGGGCAAGGGCACAGCTATATTTTGGATATAAGACAGATTCATTAGTTAACAGTGCTTTACCGGATGCTGAGATAAAAAAAGTGGATTCTATTTTGGCACAGGATATTAAGAATGCTATAACCAATAAGGAAAGCGGCAACTTTGAAAACAATGATTTCAAATACTATGGAGCTTCATTGGTATGCAAGTCAGATACAGGAATGAAACTGTATTTTGAAAATAAAAATAGTCTTTCTCTTAAAGAGATTGAGAAGAAATATGATATTTCGGTTAAAGATTGTAAGAAGCAGATCAGTAAATCCATAAACGGAAATATGATTTGTATTACTATTAATGACTTAAATGCTACTGAACTGGATGATAATTTTGTGGTGCAGATAACGAATAAGCAAAACAGCAGTCAGAGTATGTCTGTTTCAACAAGCCCATATATGTATATAAAGAAATCTATGGATTCCGGAAATACAAAGCTTATAAATCTCAGCAAAGCGATGTATTGGTATAGTCAGAAGGCTATGGAGTATTCAATGATGGAAAATAGATAAGTTTTATAATTATCTTTTCGAATTAATAGATTTAAGGAATACAGTTGCAGCAATTGCTTGGGAAATTGAATAATAACACGAGGAGATAGAGAACGGCAATGTTCTCTATCTTAATTTATATTGCATTGAACAAATAAAAATAGTAATATAGAACTATAAGAAAAGAACTATATAAAAATGGATAATAATAGTAAGGTAATCTTGATAATATAGAGGGAAAGGGAACGTTTATATGAACAAAAAATGGGTGGGCACTTATGGCATTTCAAATGATTTTCTCAGTGCTACTAAAGGTTTATGATGAGATTTAAAGTGGAGGATTGATTTATGAAAACTAAAATTATATCTGTTATGTTAGTAATGATATTAATTATTACTTCTTATTTGCCTGTTTCTGTAATACAAGCTTCTGAAATAGACAGTAGAGCAAGTATGGATAATGGTGTGAAGATAAAATCGTTTTATAGCGATGGTTATACATCGGCAGCAATTACAGAGGATGGAGAATTATATTGTTGGGGAAATAATTCGGTCGGAACTGTCGGAAATGGTACTTTTATAAATCAGTTAACACCAGTTAAAATTCTAGAGGACGTTAGAGAGGTTTTTTTAAGTTCATGGACAACCATCGCAATAACAACGAATGGAGATTTATATTGTTGGGGACTTAATAGTTATGGCCAAGTAGGAAATGGAA
>OGHM01001065.1_pt1 | contig 11489 bp, 4 predicted proteins | sample 1571531 | NCBI WGS metagenome assembly OGHM01 (sample SAMEA2582031, study PRJEB24529) | metagenome | biome: Human gut stool | place: China | collected 2011 | reverse complement strand
CTTGCGGCGCCGTAGCGGGCGGTGTAGTCGGCGACGAGCGGATCGGGTTCGAGACCGAGCACCGAGGCGACGCCGCGGATGAAGGCGCGCACGTAGACGGGCTCGGGAAGCTCGGCAGTTCTTTCGCTCTCAAGCGCGCGGACCTGCTGGACCGAAAGGCGGGAGCGGGCGGCCATGTCGCCGATGGAGATGCCCTGGGCCTCGCGGGCGCGCTTGAGCGCGGCGCCGAAGCCTTCGGCGGGGGCCGGATGCAGGACCGGCTCGTTCATGTCAGACGTTTCTTGGGCCATGGCGCTTCCTTCCAGGAGTGTTTTGATGTTCGGTGTCTTGGGCGCCGCGGACCCTCAGGACTCGCGCACGCCCCGGCGGGAGGCTACTCCCTGCGGCGGGCCGCCTGCAGAAGAGGCGCGGCCTCGGCCTTCTGCTGTGCAAGGCGCTCGGCGCGGCGGGTGCGGTCGCGCACCTCGCCCGCGAGCTGGCCGCACGCAGCGTCGATGTCGTCCCCTCGCGTCTTGCGGACCGTCGTCACGATGCCCGCCTCGTTGAGGCGGCGGCAGAACGCGAGAACCTGCTCGCGCTCGGGCTTGCGCAGGTCCGACTGCGTGAAGGGATTGAAGGGAATCAGGTTGAACTTGCACGGCACGTTTTCACGGCGCACGAGTTCGACGAGTTCGTCGGCCTTCTCAAGGCGATCGTTGATGCCGCCGAGCATGACGTACTCGAAGGTGATGAAGTCGCGCGGGGCCACCTTGAGGTAGCGGCGGCACGCGGCCATCAGGTCGGCAAGCGGATGCTTGCGGTTGACGGGCATGAGCTTGTCGCGCAGCGCGTCGTTGCCCGCATGCAGGCTCACGGCGAGCGCAACAGGGCTGTCCTCGGCGAGCTTGTCCATCTGGCGGACGAGGCCCGACGTGGAGACGGTGACGCGGCGGCGGGAGAGCCCGTAGCCGTTGTCGTCAAGGAAGACGTGCAGGGCGCGCAGAACGTTGTCGAGGTTCTGCAACGGCTCGCCCATCCCCATCATCACCACGTTGGTAATAGGACGCACGCCCGTAGCCTTCACCGCACCGACGATCTTCGCCGCGCGCCAGACCTGACCAATGATCTCCGATACCCGCAGGTTACGGTTAAAGCCCTGTTGCGCCGTAGAGCAGAATTTACACTCTAATGCGCAACCGACCTGTGAAGAAACACACAGGGTCGCACGATCGTCTTCCGGGATATACACCGTTTCAACGCGCTGATCGCCAACAGCGATAGCCCATTTGATCGTACCGTCAGAAGAACGCTGCTCTTCCACCACTTCCGGGGCGCGAATTTCAGCCACTTCTTTCAGCTTGTTACGCAGCACCTTGTTGATGTCAGTCATGTCATCAAAGTTGTCGCTGCAATAGTGGTACATCCACTTCATGACCTGATCGGCACGAAACGGTTTTTCGCCCATCTCTTTGAAGAACTCGCGCATCTGCTGACGGTTCAGATCCAGCAGGTTAATTTTTCCATTTTTATTTGGAACCGCAGGAATGACGACTTCAGAGGTGTTAACTAATTCAGACATAATTTTTTCCGGCCTCGTTGTTACACGTTGTGGCCCGTGGAGGGTTAAAAAGAAACGCCCCGGCAAGCGATCTGCTCTTCCGGGGCGTTGCATTGTACAAAGTCTGGCGCAGGGATGCCACGTTTGCACGCGGCATTTACGAAATTATTAACGGGTGCGCGGGCACACTTCACCTTCGCCAAAGAAATAAGCGATTTCGCGAGCGGCAGATTCGACGGAATCAGAACCGTGGGTACCATTTTCGGTCAGGCTGTCAGCGTAATCAGCGCGCAGAGTACCAGCCAGTGCGTTTGCCGGATTGGTCGCGCCCAGCAGATCGCGGTGACGCTGAACGGCGTTTTCACCTTCCAGCACGGAAACCACGATCGGGCCAGAGGTCATGAATTCAACCAGACCATCAAAGAACGGTTTTCCATCGTGTTCAGCATAAAAGCCACGTGCCTGTTCAACGGTCAGGTGCAGCATTTTGGTGCCAACAATTTTGAACCCTGCAGCTTCAAAGCGCGCAAAGATATTACCAATGACGTTTTTTGCTACCGCGTTCGGTTTGATGATGGAAAAAGTACGTTCAATAGCCATTTTTACCTCTGTAAATTGTTCTGTTGTTGTCTGTACCAGCGTACGAGATGGCGCGGATTATAATGAGCAACAGGGCCGTTGACTATTGATGAAGGTAACATTTTTTTAAAATAAAATGAGTTTTAGCAACAATCAGGGACAAAACAGACTATTGCATGACAAATTTCACTGTCGCGATTTGCCCCACGTCATCCATCACCAGCAATTGATAATCACCTTTATCCGTCAAATGCAGGGTCACGTTGCGCCCGCGTTCAGTTAACGGTTCGCCATTCAGAAACCACCAGCGTTCACCTGCCCCTCCACTTGATTGCAACGGCAAAGTCGCTTCCGCTGCGCCCGGTAAACGTTTAATAATCGCGCCATCGCGAACGCCTGTCAGCTGCAGCGGGAGCTGGGCATCGTGACCGTATGGCGGGCAACTTGTCGAGGCCGGTGGTAAGCGCACAGCGCGACGTTCTGATGCGGGCAGCCAGGGTTCCAGCGGTAGCGGCCAGACATTTATCATTTCTTGTCGCGCTTGCGGGCAATCAGCGGCAACACGTTTGCCATTTTCATCCAGCCAGATGGGGAAACGAATGCCATTAATGCCTTCCTGCTCCGGCAGTAATAGAGTTGGCGGCTGACTCCCGTCCAGCAGCCAGGTTGCCAGGCGACGGCGACAGTTACCGTCACCTTCCGGCAAAGACTGTCCGCCCGGCCAGCAGATAACGCCACGAGTGACTGAGTTCGGGCGCGGGTCTTCCGGCAGATTCGCACTGCGCGACAGTAAGATATTATTGACCTGATTCAACAATGGTACGGCACTGGCAAAGCCAAACTGACCAACAACGGGCGTGCCGTCCGGTCTGCCAGTCCAGATCCCAATGACATAGCGAGCGTTAACCCCAATCGCCCAGGCGTCACGATAGCCATAGCTGGTGCCCGTTTTCCATGCCAGTGGGGCGACGCGCGGCAAGGCACTATCCGGCAAGGGTTGCGCTTCATCAGCCATAATCCGGCGAATGATCCACGCCGCCCCCGACGACATTAAAGGCCGTTCAAGCAGCGGATCGTCAGGCTGTAAGCGCAATTTGCCTGCCTTGCCGTGGCGAGCAAACGCGGTATACGCTGCCGCCATATCTTCCAGTTTTGCACCAGCGCCGCCGAGAATGAGTGAAAGATTCGGCGCAGCACCGTTGGGCAAATATAACGGCAATCCAACATTGCGTAACTTTGCCGCAAACCGTTTCGGTCCATAGGCTTCCAGCACCTGCACAGCAGGTAAGTTCAGCGAGCGCACCAGCGCCTCGCTCATGCTGATCGGGCCATGAAAACCGCTATCAAAGTTACCTGGTCGATAATCACCGGTGCGCCGGGGGACGTCTTGCAGCAGTGATGCCGGGTGGATCAAGCCTTCATCCAGCGCCAGACCATAAACAAACGGTTTGAGCACTGATCCTGGCGATCGGATCGAATTGACCATATCAACATGACCAAAGCGTGAATCATCGTTGAGATCAACCGATCCCACCCAGCCGCGAACACGCATATCGGTATGATCAACCACGATCATCGCCAGTGAGCTGCGCGGTGGCAACCGCCCTTTCCAGTTTTGCGCAAGTTCTTCCAGACGTCGTTGAAGACCGGCATCCAACGTAGTAGTGATTTTGTCGCTTTTGCTTTTACCGAGCATCATGCGCGAAAACAGCGGTGCCAGTTGCGGCATTTGTCGGGGGGCCAGCCAGATGGGTTCTTCCCTTGACTCTTTTACCTGCTCACGGGACCACACACCTTGCACGGCCATCCGTTCGAGCACTTTATTACGCGCGGCTTCGGCACGCTCCGGCCAACGATCCGGGCGAAGACGGCTGGGCGCTTGCGGCAAAACCGCCAGCATTGCCGCCTCGGAATAGCTTAAATTCGCAGGCGATTTTCCGAGATAAGCCCAACTTGCCGCACCGATCCCCTGCAACGTACCGCCAAACGGAGCGCGGTTAAGATACAAGGTCAGAATTTCACGCTTAGACAGATGCCATTCCAGTTGCAACGCGCGCCAGAGCTGGCGAATTTTGCCGCCAAATGTTTTGGGGTGAGGATCAAGCAGACGAGCAACCTGCATAGTGAGCGTGCTGCCACCGGAAATAACCCGTCCCGAAGTGAGATCTTGCCATGCTGCGCGCGCCACCGAGAATGGATTCACCCCCGGATGCTTCCAGAACCAGCGATCTTCATAATTGATCAGCGCTTCAAGGTAACGTGGAGAAACATCTTCGATTGTTACCGGATAACGCCAGATGCCGTCAGCATCGGCGAAGCGCCAGAGCGGCGTACCATCCTGCGCCACGACCACTCGTGCGGGATTGACTTCATGCAGCGGTAGAGGCCAGAGTTTATCTGCTCCCCACGCTGCAAGAAAAAGGAGAAAGGGCGCGGCTGCCAACGTTATCCAGCAGCCGCGTTTGGTTAACAAGCGAGGCATTTACGGTCTGACAATCAGCAGATCTTCAGCCGCGCCGGTCGCCCGCCATTGGGGAACATACATTGATTCCACCATCGGTTGCGGTACCTGATACGTTCCCGGCGTCACCGCCCGCGCCAGATACACCAGCGTTACCGGTTGGTATTCATCAACGGCAACCGCCGCCACAAAGCGATCGTCACGGAACTCAATGTGCTTAATGCTCGCCTGCTGCATCTGGTTCAGTAAGTTCTGCACTTCGCCACCACTTTGCTCCAGGCTGGCGCTACCGTTCGCCAGATTCTGGTTTTCCAGTTCCAGACCCGCAGGCAGCAGATCCACGACTAACGCATCCGGCACGCTGTTACTGGCTTTTACCTGCAACCACACCAGCACCAGATCGCCGCTACGTAACGAGTCCAGCGATTTGCTCTTACCATCAGTACCAAGAATATGACGCTCGATTTGCAGCACATTGTTCGCCGGTAAAGGTGCGGATTGCGGATAACCGCTGGCATCCATACGCAACCATAACGGCTGATCGCCACTGTTGGTCACCTGCAAGGTGGCAAGTTGATCGCTATTCAGATTGCTGTTTTGCGCTTTCTCGCCTGTCAGCGGCTCAGCTGAGAAAGAGGTTTGCGCCTGCCATTTACCGGGTAAATCCTGAATCGTACGGGCAGCCAGGAACAACGCGTTACTTTCCTGCGTCGATAGCCAGCGTTCACCAAACGCCTGCTGCGAAAGTGTGTTCAGCAAAGTGTACTGCTCATCGGGTAGCAGTTTATTTTCTTCCAGCAAGGAGAGCATTAACGCGTTGTCGCGCAGTGAACTACCGTAATCACCCAGCCATATCCGCTCATCACTATTACGCGGCGTTTTCAGCGCCAGCGCAATCGCTTCTTCACCACGCGTCGCATCACCCATGGTTTTCAGCGCAACGCCAAGTTGCAGCAGCGGTAAACCAGAAGCGGCATCTGCACGATGCTCCCAGATTTCACGCAGCGCACCCAGCGGAGCCTTTTGCTGACGGGCCAACACCAGCGCAGCGTAAGACTGTACGGCGAATTTACTGGCTTTGAGATTATCCGCGTACGGGATCGACATCATGCCCGGATCTTGTAAATAGCGCAGCAGACGCTCATTACCCCGGTTAATGGCGTCTGTCGGCACGCTGTAACCCTGTTCGCCTGCGCGGACCAGGAAATCCATCACGTAAGCCGTCAGCCAGTACTCTTCGTCACCGTTTTTATCCCACAGCGCAAAGCCGCCGTTATCACGTTGCATTTGCAGCAAACGGGAAATGCCGATATCGACCGATGCACGGCGTTTCTCATCACTGTCGCCTTTGATGCCCAACGCCTGCAGTTGGGCTGCGTTGGTATAAAGTGACGGAAACAGGCCGCTGGCGGTTTGCTCAAGACAGCCGTACGGATACGCTTTTAACTCTTTGATATAACGTGCGATGTTCAGCGGTGGTTTGCCGCTCAACAACAATTGCCCTTCCAGCGTAACAGGCGAGAAGTTTTGCAATCCATCCGCCGGAATCGCCCATGTCTCACCAGGCTGTAACGCCGTACCGTAATTAACCGTTTGTGCCGGGAACGCCGGACGGACGCCGATTTTCCACTGCTTATGCTGATCGGCAACGGTTTCACCCGGTAACGCTAACCCGCTAATGGTGGCCTGAATTTCTCCATCGCCATAACCCGGCAATGCTCGCACCGGGATAAACAGCGTAGTACGCACACCTGGCGCTAATTCAACGGCTGCGGGTGAATCGCTGACCAGTTCAAGCAAACCACTGGCGGTCAGGGCAACGTTCAGTTTTTGCGGTTTATCGGTAAGATTAGTGATATCCAGCGTCAGGCGCGAGGTATCGCCACTCGCCATAAAGCGCGGCATGTTCAGTTCAGCAATCACCGGTGCGGCAACTATCACTTTACTTTCGTTGCTACCGAAGTCATCTGCCGTCCAGGCTTGCGCCATGACGCGCAATTCACCGTTAAAATCGCCAATCGGCAGTGTAACCGAGCCTTCGCCCTGTTCGTTGAGCGTTACCGGCAGCGCCTGCTGCACGACAATATTGACGTGATTGACCGGCGGTTTACCACCACGTTTCAGCTCATCACCATCGCCACCGAAACGCAGAGCTGCCAGACGCCCCTGACCTTCAATAACCTGACCGTAAATATCGTAAATGTCTGCGCCATAGCGTTTCTGACCAAAGAACGCCTGCCACGGATCTGGCGTGACGTAGTCAGTAATATTCAGCACACCACTATCAACGGCAGACACCAGCACATTCACCTGTTTAGGCTTCTCGCCATTTTTAGTGCTGGCTTTAATTTTCACGGTTAATGGTTGATTGGGACGCATTTTTGCTGGTGTTTCCAGCGCCAGATCGAGGCGACGGTTTTCATCGCCAAGCGGCAGATGCAACACACCAACCGCGCGTTTTGGCGTCGCGGAGCGAGATTTATCGCCAGGACGTACCACCAGCGTACTTAAATACAGATCATGACGATTCCAGGTTTTATCGACCGGAATCGTCAGATCCAGCCCTTGAGCCCGAACATCAATCTCTTGCCACCACAGCGGCCCTTCACTGGACTCGACCATCGCATAACCTTTACCCGCCGTTGGCGCGGCAATATGCAACTTAATGGTATCGCCAGGGCGATAACTGGCTTTATCCAGTTTCAGCGTGACACGGTCGGGTCGCACTGCGCCGCTACCGTCGCTGTTGTCCTGCCAGCTATAGCCAGCCCAGAAACGAACACTACTGACCGCTTCATTCGGCGCTTTGACTTCCAGACGATAAGCGCCCCACTCTACCGGAAAACTGACCTTGCCGGTTTCGTCCGCTTTCAGATCCAGAGTTTGTTCATTTTCGATCAGATCTTTTTGATCAAACTGTGACTGCCAGCCTTCATCTTCTGCCCAGTTCCAGTAGTAATCGCGGCGTTCGCGAATCAGGCGCACCTGCAAGCCCGACACGGCTTTTTTCACGCCTTGCGCATCGCTATAAACGATGTCAAAAGCGGCGTTACTGCCTTCATCAACAATGGGCTGTTTCACCGTGCTGTCAGTACGATAATCGTAAACCGATTTCGAGGCGAACTGCGGACGGATCCCCGGCAATGCATCGGCAGGCCAGATAGCCTGCTCAGCGCGGCGCGTCACCGGGCGACCGCCCGATTCCAGCAAACTACCCTGGAAAATAACCTGTAATGGGGAATGCGTTTCCTTCCACTGGCTTTCTGTAGAAACTTCGCCGCGCCCTTTATCATCCAGCGTCAACTGAACTTCATCCAGCGTGCGGGAAAGATTTTCGGCAGCTATATCGCCGAATTCAAAACCAGGTAAGGCTGACACAGCTTCACGCAGTGGGCGCAGGAAAAGTTGCCCTTGCAAAGTATTACCATTAGCAGGTGCACCATACAGGTAGTACCCCACCACGGAGAATTTCACTTCATCTTTCGGCGTTAGCGGGGTTTTCTCACCGGTCAGATTCAGCGCCATGCGCTCTGGCATAAAATCTTCGACGTGGAAATCCCACATCCGATACTGATTATCGCCCGTGTTAGCGCGAATATGCCACATACCGGTTGCCGCATTGCTATCGAGTGGCCAGGTAAAGTGGTAGAGGCCATTCTCCGGCTGACTAACGACGCTCCTGAGTACCTGCCCATCGGGTTTAATCACGTCTAACTTGATGGGTTGATTGGGCAACGCTTTACCGTCTGCATCACGCAGCAAACCATTGAGGATTACCGTTTCACCTGGGCGATAAAGATCGCGTGGGCCAAACATGAAAAACTGTTTGCTATAGCCTGGCGCGCCAGCAATGTTAAATTCTGCTAAGTCCAGCGCCGGAAGTTTTAAATCGAGTAGCGTTGTCTGACCGTCTTTACGCGCCAACAGTAATGCCGCGTTTTTATCATTTTCCAGCTGCACATGCCCCTGAGCGTCACTGGTTGCCTGAGTCAGAGTCTGCCCTTTCTCATTTAATAAAGAGACTTCAATTCCTTGCTGGGCCGCGCCGTTTTCCAGACTTTGGGTAAAGATATCCAGACGATTGTGATAACGGTGAGCTGAAACGCCGATATCACTTAACGTAAACAGCGTCGCGGGATTACTGTAATCGTAACGTCCAGCCTGATTCATCACAGCCAGATACACGCCCGCCTGCTGAAGCGGTTTGATATCGCCCAGCGGCAGCAATAATTTTTCACGGGTGTTACGCGCAGGATTGAGATCAAACCGTCCGGTGTAGACCAGATCCGCCATCTGCAGCAGTTTGTCTGACTGCCAGTTCGCCAGCGAATTGCGGTATTCCCATTGGCTAATGAATGCTGGCAGAGATTCTGGCTTAACGCGAAAGAAGTTAACATCGACATTATTAACGTTGAGCGCCATTACCGGCAGCCCTTCAACGACTTTACCAGGCAGCAGCGAACCACGGCTGGCAAAACCGACGCTGGGTTGGATGTCGCGGGTAGTTATAGTTTTTTCGTAATCTTTACTGAAGGTTGCGTTGTTGAGTGCTTTGACCTCCTTGCCAATAGTAACGATCAAATCACGTTTCGGTTCGAGGTGGCGTAAACGCAGCTCTTTAAGATTATCTGACAGCTCCCAGGCACCATCCACTTTGCCGCTTTTTTTATCGACGACATGAATAACGCGTGAGAAATCCTGATCCGGGTCGAGAGGGATGGAGAACGTCAGCACCAGCGTGGCTGCACCATCAAGTTGGACTTCAGAGAGATCCAGCAATGTCAGCGCCTTACCGGCACTCTGTTGTGCCAGTTTTTGTCGCTCTGGCGCGGAGAGTTTTGCTGAACTCGCGTTTTCTGAAGAGGCCGCTTTAGTAACTTCAGAAGGCGCATCTTTTTTCACCGCTGTTGGCGCGTTATCGTTGTTGTCGCACCCTGCCAGCGCCAGCATTAGCATGCAGGCGGCTACGCGTAACTTTTTCATTTTTCATCCCTGCCACAATGGCCCGTTAGCAACGTCGAATAATTATTATGCGTGAGAATTTACGTTATGTAATTCAGTATCACGCCCATACAATCCGAATTTTAGTGAGAATTGTGGCTCAGACAGCCAAATCAGCCTCTTTTGCTTGTCGCTTTTCACTAAACATCCGACAATTTAGCCTAACCCCGGCAAAAATGGAGATGCCTATGTCCACGACATGGTTTGTAGGAGCCGACTGGCTCGCCGAACATATTGATGACCCGGAAATTCAGATTATCGATGCCCGCATGGCGTCGCCTGGACAGGAGGATCGTAACGTTGCTCAGGAGTATCTGAATGGACATATTCCCGGCGCAGTGTTTTTTGATATCGAAGCGCTTTCTGATCACACTTCCCCGCTTCCGCACATGCTGCCGCGCCCGGAAACGTTCGCCGTGGCGATGCGTGAATTAGGCGTTAACCAGGATAAGCACCTGATTGTCTATGACGAAGGTAATCTTTTCTCAGCCCCACGAGCATGGTGGATGCTGCGCACCTTTGGTGTAGAGAAAGTGTCGATTCTGGGGGGTGGACTTGCAGGCTGGCAGCGCGATGATCTGCTGTTAGAAGAAGGTGCAGTAGAGCTGCCGGAAGGAGAGTTTAACGCCGCGTTTAATCCTGAAGCCGTGGTGAAAGTAACCGATGTATTATTGGCAAGCCATGAAAATACGGCGCAAATTATTGATGCCCGCCCGGCTGCACGTTTTAACGCAGAAGTTGATGAACCTCGCCCAGGTTTACGTCGCGGACATATTCCCGGAGCACTGAATGTTCCGTGGACGGAACTGGTGCGCGAAGGCGAACTAAAAACGACCGATGAACTGGATGCGATATTTTTTGGTCGCGGCGTCAGCTACGACAAACCAATTATCGTCAGCTGCGGCTCTGGTGTAACGGCAGCCGTGGTTTTGTTAGCACTCGCGACGCTGGATGTGCCAAACGTGAAACTGTACGACGGCGCATGGAGTGAATGGGGCGCGCGGGCAGATTTACCGGTTGAGCCAGTGAAATAAGTATTTTACAGGCAATAAAAAACCGCCGAATTTGGCGGTTTTTTATTGCTAGTCTGGTTCGCGGCCTTTCCAGCAGGTTGACTTGTGTTACATGAGCAACGCAGGTGCTTCACAGCAAAACAATACTCACCAGTAACTCTCTTTTTGTCAAGCAAAAGAGAGTTATTATTGTTCTGTTAGTGTATTATCCACTGCGGCCCTTTCCGCCGTCTCGCAAACGGGCGCTGGCTTTAGGAAAGGATGTTCCGTGGCCGTAAATGCAGGTGTTTCACAGCGCTTGCTATCGCGGCAATATCGCCAGTGGTGCTGTCGTGATGCGGTCTTCGCATGGACCGCACAATGAAGATACGGTGCTTTTGTATCGTACTTATTGTTTCTGGTGCGCTGTTAACCGAGGTAAATAATAACCGGAGTCTCTCCGGCAACAATTTACTGGTGGTTAACAACCTTCAGAGCAGCAAGTAAGCCCGAATGCCGCCCTTTGGGCGGCATATTTTAGATTATCCGATTCTGTTTAAAGTCACGCAAAAAACCACCCCAGCGACGTTCATAGAATGGCGCAATATGTTCGGTAATAAAGTGGCTAATACCTTTTTCCCCTTTTTTCACCTGACAAATATCGATTGGTTCATCGCCAGGTAATGTATCGGTCGCTACACTTCCCGTCGCCTGAATAATTTCTTCGATATCACCATCGGCTTCAATGCCAATAAGTAAATTAGGCTGTGCCTCTTCGTTCTCTTTAATTGAACAAATAAAAGCACGCTTCACCGGCTTAATGGTTTTAAATAAGGTGGTGAGTGAATCAATCATTTGTGCTGGCGGCTCTGCGACTTCCGATAATATCAGCGATTCACCGCCTTCCAGTACTTCCTGG
>OGHM01001063.1_pt1 | contig 11511 bp, 14 predicted proteins | sample 1571531 | NCBI WGS metagenome assembly OGHM01 (sample SAMEA2582031, study PRJEB24529) | metagenome | biome: Human gut stool | place: China | collected 2011 | reverse complement strand
CTGTATTTTTGAACTTTTGTACTATTAAACTAGTACGCAATGCATAAGTCAAGAAAATAATCAAAAAATTGGCGTAATTTTACAATATTTTTTTAATTTTTAATCAAAGATATAAAAAATAGAGGAAGTTGATTAGAAAAAAGCCATTTCGAGGCATATCTCAAAATGGCTTAATAGAAGAAGGATATTCAGTGATTAGAGAGAAGCAACGATCTCATCAATTTTATTTCTTGCCGAACGTTGTGCTTTTTCGATGGCTTCAGCACCTAATCCGATACCTTTTGCATAAGCAAATTGAACATCGGTAATGCCAACAAAACCTAAAATGGCTTTTAAGTAATTTGTCACATTATTGTTTTCATCATACATGCCACCAAAACTTGCTAATACAATCGCTTTTTTACCTTGAAGTAAACCTTCAGGGCCATTTGCGGTGTATTGGAATGTTACGCGAGGACGCGCGATAAAATCAAAATAGGATTTAAGTTGTGTTGGGATGCCTAAGTTATACATTGGCGCCCCAATGACGATGACATCCGCAGCCTTTAATTCAGCGACTAACTCATCAGATAAAGCTAAAAGTGCATTTTCTTCTGCTGTTTTAGGCTCGCCACGTACTGCAGTTGCTGCCGTTGCATCAAAATAGGGAAGGGGCTGCGCCGCTAAATCACGTACCACAATATTGTGGTCTTTTAATTTTTCAATGGTGTAATCGGCTAATTTATTGCTTTGAGAGTTATCTGCAAGGATGCTGGATTTTAATACTAATACGTTCATAGAGTTTCCTTTAATTTGTATTTATCAAAAGTGCGGTCATTTTATCGGAAATTTTGAATAGATAAAGTCGCTATAAGGAAAATCATTGTTTACTAATTGGAAAGAATTCAGCGAGATATTAACAAGTGTGGTGGAAAGTGCTAAAATTCTCCGCCGCACTTGGTTTGCTCGATAGTGGGAGTGAATGAAAGTGCGGTTTGTTTTTAATCATTATTTGCATGTTGCCTTTCGTATGGGCGACCACTGTATAAGGAAAAATTATGCCTATTATTACTTTACCGGACGGTTCTAAACGTGAATTTGATCGTCCAGTTTCTGTGTTAGAAGTGGCTCAAGATATCGGAGCCGGTCTTGCCAAAGCAACCATCGCTGGCCGTGTAAACGGTGAACGTCGTGATGCGTGTGACATCATCAATGAAGATGCCAACCTTGAAATTATTACAGCAAAAGATGAAGACGGTTTAGAAATTATTCGTCACTCTTGCGCACACTTGCTCGGTCACGCAATCAAACAATTATTCCCAGATGTCAAAATGGCAATCGGTCCAACGATTGAAAATGGCTTCTATTATGACGTGGATTTAGACCGTTCTTTAACGCAAGAAGACATTGATGCAATCGAAAAACGTATGCTGGAATTGGCGAAAACCAATTATGATGTAATCAAAACTCCGGTAAGCTGGCAAGAAGCAAGAGATACTTTTGAAAAACGCGGCGAGCCATACAAAATGGCTATTTTAGATGAAAACATCGAACGTACCGCAACGCCTGCGCTTTATCATCACGAAGAATACATTGATATGTGTCGTGGGCCACATGTGCCAAATATGCGTTTCTGCCACAATTTCAAATTGATGAAGGTTGCAGGTGCATACTGGCGTGGTGATAGCAAAAATAAAATGTTACAACGTATCTACGGTACGGCTTGGGCAGATAAAAAACAATTAGCGGAATACTTAACCCGCTTAGAAGAAGCGGCAAAACGTGACCACCGTAAAATCGGTAAAGCGTTAGATTTATATCATATGCAAGAAGAAGCACCGGGTATGGTGTTCTGGCATAACGATGGTTGGACAATTTTCCGTGAATTGGAAACCTTCGTACGTACTAAATTAAAAGAATACGATTATCAAGAAGTGAAAGGTCCGTTCATGATGGACCGTGTGTTATGGGAAAAAACAGGTCACTGGCAAAACTACGGCGATTTGATGTTTACTACACAATCAGAAAACCGTGAATATGCGATTAAACCAATGAACTGCCCGGGACACGTTCAAATCTTTAACCAAGGTTTAAAATCGTACCGTGATTTACCAATCCGTATGGCGGAATTTGGTTCTTGTCACCGTAATGAACCATCAGGTTCTTTACACGGTTTAATGCGTGTACGTGGCTTCACTCAAGATGATGCACACATTTTCTGTACTGAAGATCAAATTGAAAGTGAAGTAACCAGCTGCATCAAAATGGTTTACGATATTTACAGCACATTTGGTTTCCAAAATATTCAGGTGAAATTATCTACTCGTCCAGAAAAACGTATCGGTGCAGATGATATGTGGGATCGTGCAGAAGCAGGTCTTGCGGCAGCATTAGCACATAACGGTCTTGAATATGAAATTCAAGAAGGTGAAGGTGCATTCTACGGTCCGAAAATTGAGTTTGCATTACGTGACTGCTTAGATCGTGAATGGCAATGCGGTACTATCCAATTAGACTTCGCATTACCAGGTCGTCTAAATGCGTCTTATGTGGCAGAAGACAATGATCGTCGTACACCTGTTATGATTCACCGTGCGATTTTAGGTTCGATTGAACGTTTCATCGGTATCATTACTGAAGAGTATGCGGGTTTCTTCCCTGCATGGCTAGCGCCAGTTCAAGCGATTGTAATGAATATTACAGATAGCCAAGCAGACTACGTTCAAAAAGTGGTGAAACAACTTTCTGATGCGGGATTACGCGTTAAAGCTGATTTACGTAATGAAAAAGTTGGCTTCAAGATCCGCGAACATACCTTACGTCGCGTGCCTTACATGCTCGTTTGCGGTGATAAAGAAATCGCAGAAGGCAAAGTGGCAGTACGTACCCGTAAAGGTGCAGATTTAGGTACTTTCACGATTGAAGAATTTGCTGAAATCTTAAAATCCCAAGTAAGACAACGTGAATTGAAATTGTTGGGTGAAGAGTAATTAATTCTTTAAAATCTTAATTAAAAATGACCGCACTTTGATGTGCGGTTTTTTTATATTCACGGTATAAAAATAAACTCAAGTATCTCTTTCTTCTATATAATAGCCTTATCACAAGGAGGCGAATATGACAGCTCAAATTCAACAATTAACACCAGAATTAACTTTAGAATATATCAATGAAATTCCTGTTTTGATCTTAAATCACTCCGTAGGTTCCGCTCGAATTGCATTACAAGGGGCGCAGCTATTAAATTGGCAGCCTAAAGGGGTAGAGCAGGATATTTTTTGGTTAAGTGAGATTGAACCTTTCACTCAAGGCGTTGCAATTCGTGGTGGTGTGCCGATTTGTTACCCTTGGTTTGGCGGCGTTAAACAACCTTCACACGGTACAGCGCGTTTACGTTTGTGGCAATTAAGTGATTATGATCTCCAAGCAAATAAAGTGCGGTTAGAATTTTCGCTCTTTTCTGAATATGGTGTGATTGAAGCCAAAATGAAAATGGAATTTACCGATAAATGCACAATGACTTTAACGCATTTAGGCCAAGAACCAGCTCAAGCAGCATTACACAGTTATTTTAATATTGGTGATATTTCACAAATTGAAGTCCAAAATTTACCAAGCAGTTGTTATGACTCATTACAAGGTAAACATACTGATGTTCCTTCAACTCGTAAAATTGAGCAAGGCGTCGATTGTATTTATACATTAGAGGAAGATAAAACATTCTTGGTTGATAAAGCATTTAATCGACGTATTCAAATTACCCATCATTATGCCGATTCAATTGTGCTATGGAATCCTTGGGAGAAAACACCAAGCGCAATGAAAGCAGAAGGGTATAAAAATATGGTGTGTATTGAAACTGCAAGATTAGAGAAATTACTTCAATTTGGTGAAAGTATTTCGGCTGAAATAACTGCTTCACCCGCTGATATTTAAAGGAATAGAAATCCTTGTTGCATAAACGTGGCAAATACTATAAAATTTTGCCCGTTTTTTGTTTGTTTTTATAGCAAATGATTTAATAAATCTTCTGTTTGAATACAGTAGGTTTTTTCTTAAATAAATAGAAGGAATAACATTATCAAAACCGTAAAAAAAGCTCCGGCAGCTAACCGCCCGAATCGCATTAACGATGAAATTCGAGTAAAAGAAGTTCGTTTGATTGACCAAGATGGTGAACAAGCGGGGATTGTATCAATTCAACAGGCCTTAGATATGGCAGAACAAGCAGCGCTTGATTTAGTTGAGATCAGTCCGAATGCCGAACCACCGGTTTGTCGCATTATGAACTACGGCAAGTTCCTCTATGAAAAGAGCAAAACCGCAAAAGAACAGAAGAAAAAACAAAAAGTTGTACAAGTGAAGGAAATTAAATTCCGTCCAGGTACAGACGAAGGTGACTACCAAGTTAAATTACGTAGCTTAATTCGTTTCTTAGAAGATGGTGATAAAGCGAAAATTACCGTACGCTTCCGTGGCCGTGAAATGGCTCACCAAGATATCGGTTTAGACGTGTTAGAACGCGTTAAAAATGATTTGGCTGACATTTCAGTAGTGGAATCAGCACCGGGTAAATTAGAAGGTCGCCAAGCGGTAATGGTGTTAGCACCTAAGAAAAAATAATTTTTTATTTAGATCTAATCTAGATAATCAAATTTTCACTTCGGTGAGAATACAACTGCACATTGGGCAAACTACGCAGCCTAATTGCTTTTGGAGAAGGGCAATTCAATTTGCCATATTGGAATAATTAGTGCCTACAAGTAATCTTCGGATTCGCCTAATTATGTGTTTAACTTAAAATGCGGAGTTATTTTAACAATGCCTAAAATTAAAACAGTACGTGGTGCTGCTAAGCGTTTCAAAAAAACAGCTTCTGGCGGTTTCAAACGTAAACAATCTCACTTACGTCATATTTTGACTAAAAAGACAACTAAACGTAAACGTCATTTACGTCATAAATCAATGGTTGCGAAAGCAGACCAAGTTTTAGTAGTAGCTTGCTTACCATACGCATAAGCCGTTATTTAAGCAAAACGTACGATTAGTTAAATTAGTTAAAAATATTACATAGGAGATTAAATAATGGCTCGTGTAAAACGTGGTGTTATTGCAAGAGCACGCCATAAGAAAGTTCTTAAGGCTGCTAAAGGTTATTATGGTGCACGTTCACGCGTGTATCGCGTTGCTTTCCAAGCGGTGATCAAAGCTGGTCAATACGCATATCGTGACCGTCGTCAACGTAAACGTCAATTCCGTCAATTATGGATTGCACGTATCAACGCTGCGGCTCGTCAAAATGGTTTATCTTATAGTAAATTTATCAACGGCTTGAAAAAGGCATCTGTTGAAATCGACCGTAAGATCCTTGCTGATATCGCTGTATTCGACAAAGTGGCGTTCGCTGCATTAGTTGAAAAAGCAAAATCTGCACTTTAATTTTTTAAAGTTTAGATTCAAAAATTAGGACGCTGAAAAGCGTCCTTTTTTATTACCTCCCAAAAAGAAAAAACCGCTACTCAAAACTTGAATAGCGGGGAGGTCTTAATTTATAAGAAACTTCAAAAAGATAACTGCAATATGCAATGCACTAGCAATGTATCAGACTGTGTGTTTTTGAAATAGTTCGATATTTTTGAAAAAAATTTTAAAAATATCAAAATTGAACGAAAATAAACCAATTTAGCCCTTTATAAAGGCGATAATTTGCTCTTCAATCCCTTTTTCATCTAATTGAATTTCTGCAAGCGCTTCTTGTTGTGTGCCTTGAGGAATAAAAAAATCAGGTAAACCAAGTTGTAAAAGTGCGGTTGTTTTTCCATTATTTTTTGTAGTCGCTGCAACAGACTTTTAGCCAGTTCAGGATCACGAAATTCATCAACAAACTGCATTTGATGCTCCTATCGTTCTTGTGCTTTTAACCAGTCCAGCCATTGCTGTAATCCTTCTCCACTTTGAGAAGACAACTGGATAACCTGAATTGTTGGATTCACTTGTTTTGCATAAGCAATACATTTTTCCACATCGAAATTCAAGTAAGGTAGTAAATCTACTTTGTTTAAAATCATTAATTTAGAAGCCGCAAACATATGTGGATATTTTAGCGGTTTATCTTCGCCTTCTGTCACGGATAAGATCACCACTTTAGCATGCTCACCTAAATCAAATTCTGATGGACAAACTAGGTTTCCGACATTTTCAATAAACATCAGGCTATTTTCCTGTGGCTGCAATTTCACCAATGCATTGCCAATCATTTGTGCATCTAAGTGACAACCTTTACCTGTATTGACTTGAATCGCTGGCACTCCCGTTTGACGAATACGATCCGCATCGTTTTCTGTTTGCTGATCCCCTTCGATCACATAACAAGGATAGTCATTTTTTAAGGCGTTTAATGTGGTCGTCAATAAGGTTGTTTTGCCTGAGCCAGGACTTGAAACAAGATTAAGTGCCAAAATATGTTGATTCGCGAAAAAGCGACGATTCATATCGGCTAATTGATTGTTGGCGCCAAGAATATCTTGTTCTACTTTCAGTAATCGTTGCTGAGTTTCATCTTGTTGTGGAGAGTCTGGCATGCGGAAAGAGGAGTGAGAAAAATTAGGTAGTTTTGTTGCATGTTGCGCATTGGAATCATTATGAACGTGCGGTAATTCTCCGATTCTGACTTGGTCTGGATGGCCACAGCCACAGGTTGTACACATAAGTCACCTCAATAATTTTTCGTTTATTCTATAAATGCTTAGAATCTATGGTAATTCATATGCATTAGAATACCATATTCTCAATGTTAAATATATTCTTTGACGAGAGATAAATACATACTATCAAGTAGTTAGCGTATTTTATATTCAAAAGATCAGGTTAAATTTGCCAATTTAGACGTCTTGCTATTTTACGGCAATTTCTTTCACTCTAAATTCGGTGCCACTTCGACGTTGTAAACAGGCACTGTGACAATGTGGACAGCAATCTTGATAGGCTTCAATCTCAACTTCCTTTTGACATTGCCAGCACCATGCAATCGCAGGTAAATGGATAAAATGTAACTGACAGTTTTCAGCAACGGTATCTTTTCGCATAATTTCAAAGCAAAATTCTACCGCACTTTGTTCGACACAAGACAGTGCCCCAATTTCTAGCCAAATATCTGTCACTTCATGGATTTCATGCTTTTTCTGTTGTTGATCAATAATTTCCATAATATTCTGACAGAGAGACATCTCATGCATGATTTTCTCCTTAAAATAAAAAAGCAGTCTGTTCCGATTCTACTCTTTTTTAATGTTTATTTTCAGCTTTTCTGTGTTTCGCTGTTCGATATTTAAACGTTATTTGAAAAATTTTTACTGGTACTCATGCTAGACATCATTTTAGCGGCACAAAATTAATGCCGCTATGCTGCAATAAGGTATTCATTAAATCATTATTTTGCTCAAACTGACTACATTTGCCTTTGAGCTGAATTAAGCGAATTCTCAAGTGAGCCAATTCATGGATCCGTTTTGATACTTCTCGAATATGTCGATCTAGCAGCTCATTAATTTCCCTTTCCTGCTCTTGAGTGGCACATTGAGGATTGAGCAACATTTTGATTTCTTTTAGTGAAATATCCAAACTACGACAATAACAAATAAAAGAAAGTTGTTTCAAATGCTCTTCCGTATAAACACGAAAATTACCGCTCGTTCGTTTGGCGGGTTCGATTAATCCTTGTTTTTCATAGAAACGTACTGCTTCCACCGTACAGCCAACGATATTGGCTAGTTGACCAATTTTCATTTTTTATTAAATTACACTTGACTCTGAAGTTACTTCATATTTTATACTTTATCACAGTATTCACATGTTAGAAAAGGAGAACTTCCATGAAAAAAACAGCATTGTTTATTACTGCACTATTCGGTGCTTCACTCGCTAATGCACATAATGTTTGGTTGGAGCCTGTTAAGGATGCAAAAGGGCAATATGTGGTTAAATTTGGTCATGAGGAAACTGAAACCTATCCTCAAAGCAAATTAAAAGCGGTGCGTCTACTTGATGCTAAAGGCCAATTGCAAAATGCCACAGTGAACTTTCAAGAAGGCGAAGCACACTTTGCTGCACCTGATGCAGCCATCGCATTTATTCGCTTTGATAATGGTGTTTGGTCAAAATTACCAAGCGGTAAATATGTCGAAAAAACCAAACAACAGGCACCTGATGCTGTACTTAGTGTTAATCCGGTTAAATTCGGTAAAGCGATTTTACACTGGGATTCACAAGCGAATAAATCACACAACATGGAGTATGAATTAATCCCTCAAAGTGAACCGAAAGCGGGACAACCACTCGATATTCTCGTGTTAGTAAAAGGTAAACCTGTACAAGGCATCAAAGTGGGGTTAGGTGAAGATCAACCATTCAACTTAACCAATGAAAAAGGTATCGCACAATTCACGCCTAAAGCGGGTTATAACAAAGTCTGGGCTGAATTTGACGAGCCGGTTAAGGACAATCCTGACTATAACAAACGTAGTGTTGAATATATGCTAACTTTTGATGCGAAATAATGAAAAGAGTTGTATTTTTAACCGCACTTTTCACCTGGCTGTGCGCACCATCAGCATTGGCTCATAGTTTGCATGTTTTTGCACAATATGATGGACGCACAGTCTCTGGCAAAGCCTATTATTCCGATATGACCCCAGCGGCAGAAACCTATATGGAGATTTTGCAAGCTGGCCAGGACTCCCCTCTATTGGAAGGCAAAACAGATCGCGATGGACAATTTGCCTATCCGATCCATACCACTGCCGAAGGTGCCATTAAAGTAGTGATAGAAGGTGAAGAAGGACATCGAGCCTCAATTGTTGCCAACAGAGTATCTGCGCAAGCCACTAATAACAATGACAATGCATTGATGTTGGTCCGCGAAGATATTTCTAAATTAAAAGACAAAATTTACCTACACGATATTATTGGTGGTATCGGTTATATTGTTGGCATTTTCGGCTTATGGGCATTGATTAGAGCCTCAAAGGTGACACGTACGTCGCAATCTAAGGAAAGATAATATGCATTTATCGGAAGGTGTGTTGCATACACCCGTATTGCTTGGTGGTGCAGCTGTCGCATTAGTCTGCGTAATGATTGGTCTGAAACGCCTTAATTCTCAGCAACTCCCACTAACAGCATTGTTTGCTGCTGCTTTTTTTGTTGCTGGAACCATTCATGTACCGGTAAGCATTGGTAGCGTGCATCTCATCTTAAACGGCATGGCCGGCCTGTTTCTCGGCTGGGCGGTATTCCCTGCCTTTTTAATCGCATTAGTACTACAAGCCTTGCTCTTTTCCTTCGGGGGATTTGCTGTGCTAGGCGTCAATTTATGCGTGATGGCATTACCTGCCCTTTTTGTACATTGGCTATTTGCAAAAAGACTTGAAAATGACAATTCCCGTCGAACTCAAATTACTGCAGGTATTGGTGCTGGCGTGATCGGCGTTGGCGGTTCAGCCTTACTCGCCTCTCTTGTCTTAGCATTGGATGGTGGTAAAGCCTATAGCGATCTGATCATGCTACTGGTGATATCACATATTCCCGTGTTTATTATCGACAGTATCGTCAGTGTTGGTGTGGTCTTATTGTTAAACAAAATGTATCCAACAGCGCTCAGTGTGGTGAAATGAATTTTCTTGCTATTTTTCAACCGCACTTGCGATTAATTTATGTGTTTTTGTGTGGACTTATCGTCAGCACAATGACACATATTTCAACGCTTATTATCCTTAATCTGATCGTATTCAGCGGGTTACTTATTACGCTAATTCGCTGGCAAAAATCCCTTGCCGGTTATTTCAAATATTGGCTGAAACTAAATCTCTTTACTCTACTCGTTTGGTTAACCTTAAGCTGGAAAATCACTGAGCAAGGTTTAATATTAAATCCAATGGGGATTCTGCTTGCTCTGCTCATCACCTTACGTTTCAATTTGATTTTAAGTCTAACTCGACTCTTGTTAATTGATATGAACGAGAGCCTTTTATTGCAAGCATTATGCCGTTTGCCATTGCCTGAAAAACTACTTCACCTCTTTGTTCTCACTGTGCGCTATATTTCAGTGTTCAGTGAAGTACATAAAAAGATGGATATGGCAATGCGTGCTCGCGGATACCAACCAAAATTTAATAGTAGAACCTTATTTATCGCTGCGCAACGTGTGGCATTATTATTAATTCATGCACTCGTTAAAGCAGAAAAAACAGAAATGGCGCTAAAAGCCCGTGGCTTTCAGCTACATGAGATGAAAAAAACACAGGATAAATCTTGATGAATGTCCTCGAAGTCAAACAATTACAGATCATGCGTAACCAACGCGTGATTATTGATCACCTTTCTTTTGATCTCCCTGAAGGTCATCGTCTTTTTTTACAAGGTGATATTGGTTGTGGGAAATCAACCCTATTACACTGCCTATTAGGCTTTATCCCATACCAACAAGGTGAGATTCGCTGGTTCGACAATACCTGCCGCCAAGAAAAAGATTTTGTACCACTACGTGGAAAGATCGGCATCTGTTTCCAACACGCGGGCGATCAACTTTTTGGTCCAACCGTACTTGATGATGTAGCCTTTGGTCCACTTAATCAAGGATTAAACCGAGATGAAGCCTATCAAATTGCATTACAGCAATTGGAACGTCTAAATATTGTTGGGTTAAAAGATCGCTCTGTGAATACCTTATCTGGTGGTGAACAAAACTTTACTGCATTGGCTGGCGTGCTAGCGATGCAACCAAGAGTATTGTTGTTGGATGAACCAACCAACGGACTGGATGTAAAAAATATTGCCAAACTGACCGCACTTTTACGTGAACTACAGTTACCAATGCTCATTGCCTCACATGATTTACGCTTCAGTGAAACACTCGCCGATTCCTGTTTGTCTTTGGCCACAGACAACGATGGCTAAATGTGCTCATATTGCATGAGAAAATAATTCAATAGAAAACGGGCGAACCATTAAGTTCGCCCGTAATTCATTTATGGCGCTAATCAAGCCACAAGTGCGGTTTCTTTTAAGCGATTTTTTAATTTCGCATATTCAGTTACCACATAGCGTTCAGCCCAGGCTTGGTCTTCGATTTTATCAATACGAACCGCGCTGTATTTGTATTCCGGTGTTCTAGAGCCCGGGTTCAAATGTTCAGCGGTTAATTCGTTACATTTACCGATCCACCATTGATAGGTCATATAACAAGCGCCTTTGTTTGTACGAGTGCTCACATCTGCACGAGAAATAACTCTACCGCGAGAAGAAGCAATCCAAACCAAGTCGTTGTTTTTAATGCCTAATTCTTTGGCGTCTTGATCGTTCATTTGTACGAATCCCGGTTCATCCGCAAGTGCCGCAAGAGCACGGCAGTTACCGGTCATTGAACGACAGGAGTAGTGGCCCACTTCACGCACGGTGGAGAGCACCATCGGATACTCGTCGGTGAGTTTATCGATCGGCGCGACCCAGTCGCAGGTGAAGAACTGCGCCAGACCG
>OGHM01001062.1_pt1 | contig 11512 bp, 8 predicted proteins | sample 1571531 | NCBI WGS metagenome assembly OGHM01 (sample SAMEA2582031, study PRJEB24529) | metagenome | biome: Human gut stool | place: China | collected 2011 | reverse complement strand
GGGTCGGCAGGCAGGCCCGCTGCTGGATGATGGAGTTGACCGGGGCACCCTCCACAGTCTCGGTGTAGTGGGTGTAGCCGTTCTTGTAGTTCAGCTTGAGGATGCCCAGCCACGGGGCACCGTCGCGGGTGAAATCCACCACGGCCAGGTCGGCACCGGGGATGGTGGTGTGGGCGTGCATGTAATCGAACAGCACCCCCGCGATGCGGCAGGACAAGTCCACGAAGTCCTGGTTGTGCTCCAGCTCGTTTTTGAAGGCCGAGTCCGGCAGGGGGCGGCACTGGCGGATGTCGTCACTGGCCAGCAGCTTTTCGATGTGGTTCTGCAAATAGGCCGTTTTTTCGGCGGTAGGCTCCATGCAGCTGCCGCTGAGCACCGGGGCGTCGAGGGTGGTGTCCAGCACATGCAGGATGGCCTGATGAATGATGATCTCCATGGGGGTACCTCGTTTCAAAGGATGATTTCCAGATTCTACTCCAGTATACCACAACCCACCCCGGATTGCGAGAGGAAAACCCGCTTGTCAAAGCCCGCCGGGGGTGCTACAATGGAGCCAGCGACCATGCTGAAAGGGGATAGAACTATGGAATTTCGGGACAAGCCCATGCAGAACCTCGTTCGCATCAAGGAGAAGGAGATCTGCAAGAATGTGCAGGCGCTTTTGCTGGACGGCGAGACCATCGTGGGCGCGTACAAGACCGTGCGCGACCAGGCGGTCTTTACCTCGCACCGCATCTTTCTGGTGGATATGCAGGGGGTCACCGGCACCCGGCAGGAGATCTTCGTCCTGCCGTACCGCAAGGTGCTGCACTTCGGCGTCCAGACCGCAGGCTTCGGCGACCCGCTCCAGACCTCTGAGCTGACGGTCTGCTTCGCGGATGAGCACGAGGCAAAGTTCGGGTTCATCGGGCAGGACGAGCTGCTGAATGTGGCCCGTGCCATCAGCCGCTGCATCCTGTAACACCGTACAAAAACGCAGAGCGCCCGCTCCGGCTTCTGACCCCGGAGCGGGCGCTCTGCGTTTGCTGTAATATGCGAATAACGGAGAATGGCGAACGATCAGCCGGCCACACGGTCCATCCGGCCTGCCTCCAGCATGTAGCGCAGGAAGCCGGTCACGTCGGCGGGGTCGGTCACGGTGATGTCAAAGCCCTTTCTGGGGGCGTCCATCATCCGGAGGATGGAGGATGCGGCGGCATCCTCTTTCAGGTCACAGGTCTTGCCGTTGTCCAGATGCAGCAGCACACTGCCGCGGCTGGCGGAAACCTGACGCATGAAACGGTCTTTATCAAAATATTCGATACGAAGCATAAAAATACCTCCTGTCAGAAAATTGTTTATTTGCACGCCGTCTTCCGGGTGAGCTGCTCGTGCATGACGATCATCAGGATCAGCAGCGCCAGCAGATACACGGGGAAGAGGGCAGGGGTAACGTTGTTTGCCAGCAGGCCGAACAGCGGCGGCATGACCAGATTGCCGACATAGGCGCTTGCCATCTGGATGCCGATCACAGCCTGCGACCGGTCCGCGCCGAAGTGGTCCGGCGTGGAGTGGATGATGCTGGGGTAGATGGGCGCACAGCCCAGACCAACGAGGATGAGGCCGGCCAGCGAGAGCGCCTGCGGCCCCGGCAGAAGCAGGGCGGCCACACCCACGGCCAGAACGGTCTGCCCCAGGCGGATCATCTGGGTGTCGTTGAACCGGAGGGTGACGAAGCCGCAGAAGCCGCGCCCCACCGTGATGCCCAGATAGAACAGGCCCGCAAAGGCAGCGGCTGTGTCGGCCGGGACGCCCTTGCTCAGCGTGAGGTAGCTGCTGGCCCAGAGGCCCGCCGTCGTTTCGAGGCCGCAGTAGCAGAAGAAGCAGAGCATCACTTCCCGCGCACCGGGGATGGCCAGGATCTGGGGCAGCGTCAGCGGCCTGGCCGGGGTGCCGTCCGCGCTTGCGGCGGCCGGGCAACCTTTCCAGAGCGGCAGGCTCAGCACCAGAACGGCTGTGATGCCGACCTGGATGAGGGCTACGATGCGGTAGCCGCCGTTCCAGCCCTGCCCGCCGGTCAGGGCCAGGCTCATCAGCACCGGGCTGATGATGGTGCCCACGCCCCACATGCAGTGCAGCCAGCTCATGTGGCGGCTCTCGTAGTGGAGGGCAACGTAGTTGTTCAGGGCAGCGTCCACGCTTCCGGCACCCAGCCCGTAGGGGATGGCCCAGAGGCAGAGCATCCAGAACGCGCTCGCCGCCGAGAAGCCGAACAGCGCCGCCGCCGTCATCGCCACACTGAGGGCCGTGACCTTGCCGGTGCCCAGCGCACGGGTCAGCCGGTCGCTGCACAGGCTGGAAACGATGGTCCCACAGGAGATGATCATCGAGACGATGCCTGCGTAGGACACCGGCACCCCGAAAGCGGGGTAGAGGTTCGGCCAGGCGGAGCCGAGAAGCGAATCCGGCAGGCCGAGGCTGATGAACGCCAGATAGATGACCGGCAGAAGAAGCTGTGTCATGGGTTGTGTTCCTCCCGTTTCGGTGTTATACTGGACTCGCGGCCTCTGATGAAATAATACCACGAAACCAGCGGCTGTGGTAGGAGAAAACCTGAAATTTTGTACAACAAAACCGGCATTGATAAAAAATGTTCAAAGATTTGCGGAAAGGAACTGGTCAATATGGCATATCGAACGAGCTGCGCAACAATCGTCCATGAGGGCGGCGTCCACTGCGAACCGGACATCGTGGCTGACGCCGAAGGGCGCGAGCTGGTGCAGCACGGCAGTGCGCTGTTTCCCATCGCCTGCTACGCCGAAGACCTGGCCAGCTACTCGGTGGCGTGGCACTGGCATGAGGAATTTGAATACATCCTCACCATACAGGGCCCCCTCCATGTGGATGTGAACAAGACTCGCCTGACGCTGCAGACCGGGCAGGGCGTCTTCCTCAATTCGGGGGCGCTGCACTCGGTGGAGCAGGCGGAGGGCACGGCCCTGCTCCACTCCGGCGTCTTTCAGCCCCGGCTGGTGGGCGGCATGGACACCATCTTCTGGCAAAAGCTCATCCGACCCCTGCTGCAGCCCGGTGCCCCGGCGTTTTTTCTGCTGGACGAGGCGGTGCCCTGGCAGAAACAGGTACTCATCTTCCTGCGGGACGCCTGGAAAGAGGTGGCGGACGAGCCGTTCGACTATGAGAACCGGGTGCGGTATCATCTCTCGGCGGCGCTGCGGCTGCTGAGCACCCAGTGCGTGGGCGGCAAGACCAAGGTCTCGGAGCAGGAGCAGATCGCCTCGGAGCGGATGAAGCGGATGCTCCGCTACGTGGAGGAGCACTACGCTGAGGAACTGACGGTGGAGAAGATCGCGGCCTGCGTGGCCCTGAGCGAGAGCGCCTGCCTGCGCAGCTTCCGGCAGCTGCTGGGCATCACGCCCATCCAGTACGTCAAGCAGTTCCGGGTGGAAAAGGCCGCCGAGCTGCTGCGCTCCACCCGGCTGAAGACCGGCGAGATCGGTCTGGAATGCGGCTTCTCGGACGGCAGCTACTTTATTAAAACGTTCCGGGAGATCAAGCACTGCACCCCCCGCGAATACCGCACAAAATTCTGTTGAGATCTGGAAAAGGAAAAAAATCGGAAGACAAAGTGTGCATAACCAAACAGCCGGGAGGCGTTCCGAAACGGAAGCCTCCCGGCTGTTATGGTTCAGAGGGTCTTATTGCAAAAGGCTGCTGGAATCGGTGCCGCCGACCGTCAGGCGGGCCTGGATCCCGTTGTGCGTCCAGAGGATGTCGGCTTCATCGACCCCAAGATTCAGAAGTGCGTCGATGGAGACCGAAGTCGGACGGTACAGCAGGGTGCAGAAACGGATGGTTTCTACCCCCTGCGCTTTGAGCGTCCGGAGGGTCTCCATGGTGAGATGTGCGGTGGCCACAATGCTGTTGACGCGAATGGTAAGGACCTTGCCTTGGGCATTCTGTGTGCAGGTGTGCGTGATCTGCTTTCCCAGTGCATTGGTGACGGAAAGCCCCTCTACCGTAACGAGATACTCTGCATCCGAGGCGGTCAGCTCTTCGGCCGGAGCGGAAGTCGAGACCGCACCCGACGGCTCAGAGGGCTGCTCCGGGTTAGGGTTGGGATTCTCCGGGTTGGGGTTGGGATTCTCTGGGTTGGGGTTAGGCTGCTCCGGGTTGGGGTTAGGATTCTCCGGATTGGGGTTGGGATTGGGTTTCTCCGGGTCAGGTTTCTCCGGCTTTTCCGGTTCAGTGGGCTGGTCACCCTCTTGGGTGAGATCCTTGCCGTCCGAATCCCTCCGTGTGATGACAGCGCCTACTGGCAAACCGGCAAACTTCCGTTCTTTGAGCGGTGTATCGCCAATGGCAATGCTTCCGCCTGCGGTGGCATCAATGGTTACTTTGCCTTCAATGGTAATATCGGACTTTACCTCAGTAGCACCGTCAGCAACGCTGCCGCTGCCGATGGCCGCAGCACCGGCGAGGGGATAATTCTCGTCATTCAGAACGCCGCCGCCTGTAGCAGTAATGTTAGGAGAACCAGCTTCGGTGCTCTTGATGGAAACTTTGTTTCTGGTATCCTCGGTGTCGGGTTCTGTTTCTGCGCCGCCACCGATACCGGCAGCACCAGCGCCGCCCTGTGCGTTTTCGATGGTGACATTGCCCTCGATGGTCACGTCACCAGTTCCAAGAGCACCGCCGCCAATACCGGCACCTTCTTCGCCGCCGGCGGCGTTGCCGATTTGAGCGTTGCCTCTAATGATTACATTGCCGATGCCAATAGCGCCGCCGCCAATGCCGGAACCACCAGAACCACTTTTTGCATTTTCGATTTTGGCGTTGCCTTCAATGGTCACGTTGCCTACAGTTGGATCGATTACCATGCCATCGCCATCGGGATACAAATCGCCTTGGCCGCTGCCGATGCCAGCGCCGTTTGCGCTACTTTCTGCATTTTCAATGACTGCATCACCTCTGATGAGGATCTCGCTGTCACCATAGGTGCCACTGCCGATGCCGGCTCCAGCTTCACCGCCCTGTGCGTTTTTGATGACGGCATCACCTTCAACGGTCACTGTGCCCAGACCCTGATAGCCGCTGCCGATGCCAGCAGCCATATAGCCACCAGAGGCTTCGGTGATGGTGCCGCCGCTGATGGTGACAGTGCCATTTCCTCCAATAAGAGTGTCCTCCGGTATCGCGCCATAACCGCCACCAATACCGGCACCATAGCGGCCCGTAGCCTTTGCGGTGATATCGCCGTCGGTAACTGTGACAGTACCATTGCCGTAGGCACCGCCGCCAATACCGGCACCCAGACTGCCGCCCGTAGCGGTGATCGTACCGCCGGAAATTGTCACATCGCCGTCACCGCCGACGGCGTCCGTGTCACCGGCACCGCCGCCAATACCGGCACCCTGACTACCACCGTTGGCAGTGATCTCACCGCCCGTAATGGTCACTTGGCCGTCTTGTTTGTCACTGCCGCCGATGCCAGCACCGTGGTAACCACCCGTGGCAGTCAAACTGCCAGTAGTATCGGACGCACTTCCCTTTGCGGAGCCATCATCATTCTTTTCGTCCTGAATCGTCAGCGTGCCGCTGTCGTCGGTCTTGTTATGCTCCAGACCGGCGTGGCCATATCCGCTTGTCAGCGTGTTGTTGCCGTTCAGCTCGATGTTCGTATTGCCGCTGCCGGTCACTTCCACGGCGGTTTTGTATTGATCGGGGTCGTAGCCGTGTTCGTATTTTTCATCAACATTGATGTTCACATCTTTCAAGGTGACATTGGCCGTCTGGTCTTTGTCTGCGTCGATGGTGACCGTGTTTCCCGTGCTTGTGCCGGTGATGGTGATGTCGTTGTCCTCACGATCTTTGATGTATCCGCTGCTGTCGCTGGCGTATTCTTTTTGTTCCCCATTCATAAACCACTGGCTGATGAGATTGCCGTTTTCCGTAGCGTGGATATCAATGGAGCCGCTGGCAATATCATACGTAGCGGCAAAAGCAGGAAGGGCCATGCCGGTCATCATGGCACAGGCGAGAGCGAGAGCTGCGATCCGTTGTGCGGCAATGCGGGGAGGGGGAGATGCCTTTTTCTTGCCGAAAGGCACCGGAACATGCCCCAGGACGCGCATGGCGAGTCTGCGATAAGAGACCATTGAGAATACCTCCTATTACATATATTCTATAATATATTGGAACCGGACAGGGCGGTGCGCCACCGTCCCTTCCAACTCGTACCACAACATGGATTGGGGAACCAGAAAACAGAGGTTGCTTGCTAAGCTAAATATAGCATGGGGGAGGGGAAACACGCAAGACGTTTCTGCGTGAATGGGGGTGTTTCCTGCGTGAAACATGGGAAAATTTCCAGAAATCCCCTTTTTTGCGATAGCTCACGCAAGCGACGTCGAGCCGGATGCTTTTTGGGCAGAAAGGGCGAGGCGGCAGAAAAACGGGCCGGAACAAAACAGCAGCAGCCGGGAGGCATGAAAAAGAACTGCAAAAACGGAAAAAACCGGCCGCAGAATCTTGACGAATGAAGACAAACATGATAGAATAAAAAAGTAGTCAGGGAGACGCGCGAACGGCGGCTGGACTGCGATGCAAGATCTACGGAATTGAATATTCTCGGCAAAGCAGTCGAAAGGCTGTGACGCAAAGCTATAGGGCCTGTAAAATGGCAGCCAGTTGCTTCTCAAATCGGGCACGATGTGTACCCGTCTTTTGAGCGACCTTCATCTGAACAGCAGGTGTCGATTTGCCGAGTTTGCCTTGGCAAATCGACACCTTTTTCATTATGACATCTCCGTGCTTCAAATAAATCCGGGGAAGGCCCGACACGAGCAATGCTTGTGTCGGGCTTTTTCTTTCCCCGGATTTATGGTATACTGTTTTGCAAGGAACACCACAAACAGGAGGAGTCAGCGTGGAGGATTACCGCACCATCCGGGGCACAGCCATCGGCGAATATGAGGAGAAGAAGAGCCGCTTCATTGCGCAGCTCGCGTTTGCAGACAGTGAGGAAAAGGCCGTGGCCTTTCTGGAGCAGGTGCGCGCCGCCAACCGCACCGCGCGGCACAACGTTTACGCCTACCGCCTGCGGGAGGGCAACCGGGAGCGCTACTCCGACGACGGCGAGCCTGCCAAGACCGCCGGGACCCCGGCGCTGGAAGTGCTGCAGCACAGCGGCCTGACCGACCTCATCGTGGTCGTGACCCGGTACTTTGGCGGGGTGCTGCTGGGCACGGGCGGCCTCGTCCGCGCCTACACCACCGCGACCGCCCGCGCACTGGAAAACGCCGAGGTCGTCACGGTGCGCAGCGTGGTGGAGCTGGAAGTGACGGTGGACTACGCACTCTACGAGCGGGCCGCGCTGCTCATCCACGCCGCCGGGGCCAAACTCGCCGACCCGCAGTTCACCGACCGCGTGACCCTGCACTGGCAGATGCCGGAGGGCACCGAGCCGCCGCTGCTGGAACAGCTGCGGGAGCTGACGCGGGGCGGGGCCGAGGTGAGCGTCTCGCAGCCGTTCTATGCGCCGTTCTGATGCCCCTCTCCGTCTCGCATTCGCTCGTCCGCTCCCCCGAAGTGGGAGCCATTGGCAGTCGGCTGCATGGCTGCATGGCCGCTGCGCTCTGGGAGCAGCACCGAGAGATTTTTATAGGATAATTTTGGACAGGACAGGAAGATTCCCCCTTCGACAGAGCAATTCTGCTACAATAGCTGCGGGCGCAGCTGCGCTGGGAAGGGGGCAGGAACCAGCATGAAAGTGAGGGATACCGGATGGATGTACGCCAGCGTACCGAAGAGATCGAGCGGCTGACCTTTGCCCCCTGGGCGACCTTCAGCGATGCAAGCCGGGGCCGGGCCCGGCCGGAGCCGCAGGACCCCATCCGCCCGGTGTTCCAGCGCGACCGGGACCGCGTGATCCACTGCAAGGCGTTCCGCCGCCTCAAGCAGAAAACGCAGGTCTTCCTCTCGCCGGAGGGCGACCTCTACCGCACCCGGCTGACCCACACGCTGGAGGTGGCGCAGATCGCCCGCACCATCGCCCGCGCCCTGCGCCTGAACGAAGACCTGACCGAGGCCATCAGTCTGGCGCATGACCTGGGCCACACGCCCTTTGGCCACGCAGGGGAGAGCGCACTGGACAAGCTCTGTCCGGATGGCTTCAAGCATTACCGCCAGAGCCTGCGGGTGGTGGACAAGCTGGAACAGAACGGCCGGGGCCTCAACCTGACCTGGGAAGTGCGGAACGGCATCATCACCCACACCAAAGGCACCTGGGCGGCGACCCCGGAGGGCCGCATCGTCCGGATGGCGGACCAGATCGCGTTCGTCAACCACGACATCGAAGATGCCGTCCGTGCCGGGGTGCTGGACCCGGCGATCCTGCCCAGAGAATGCACCGCCGTGCTGGGCGAAACGAAATCCCAGCGCATCACGACCATGATCCAGAGCATCCTCGCCCACAGCGACGGCGATGTGGCCATGGGCGCGGAGGAAGAGGAAGCCTTCCTTGCGCTGAAGGATTTCATGTATGCCAATGTCTACAATGACCGCACCGCCAAGCGCGAAGAGCAGAAAGTGGAAAAGGTCCTCACGGAACTGTACGAATACTACCTGACCCACATCGACCAGATGTCCAACTTCTATTTGCAGCTGGCCTATCAGGAGGGCCGTGACCGCGCCGTGACCGATTACATCAGCGGCATGAGCGACGAGTTCGCCATCCGGACCTTTGAGGATGTGTTCGTGCCCCGCAAGTGGCACGTGTTATAAAAGGAAGCAGGAAAAAAGAGCCATGATCCCACACGAGTACATTGAAGAGCTGAACCGCCGCACCGACATCGTCGATCTGGTGGGCAGCTATGTGCAGCTGAAACGGAAGGGCCGCCTCTATGGCGGCCTGTGTCCGTTCCACAGCGAGAAGACCCCCTCGTTTTACGTCTACCCGGACACCCAGAGCTTTTACTGCTTTGGCTGCGGGGCGGGCGGCGATGCCATCAGCTTCGCCAAAAAGATCAACAGCATCGACTACGGCGAGGCTGTCAAGATGCTGGCAGCCCGCGCCGGGATGCCGGAGCCGCAGGAGGACGACAAGACCGGGCGGATGCGCAGCCGCATCCTCTCGATGAACCGCGAAGCGGCCCGCTTCTTTCACGCCTGCCTGAATTCGACGGTCGAGGAGGCCCGGCAGGCCCGTGCCTACTGGCGCCGCCGCGGGCTGGACGACAAGACCATCGTGCGGTTCGGCCTCGGCTATGCCCCCAACGATGGACAGGCCCTCTATCAGTTCCTGCGGGATAAGGGCTACAACCAGCAGGAGCTGGACGCCAGCGGCCTGTTCAAGCGCAGCGCTTCCGGGCGCATCTACTGTTTGTTCTGGAAGCGGGTCATGACCCCCATCTTCGACCTGCGCGGCAACATCATCGCGTTTGGCGGGCGTGTGCTGGATGACTCCAAGCCCAAATACGTCAACAGCCCCGAAACGCTGGTCTACCACAAATCCGAGACGGTGTTCGCGCTGCAGATCGCCAAAAAGAGCGCCTCCCGCCGGTTCGTCCTCTGCGAGGGCTATATGGATGTCATCAGCATGCAGCAGGCGGGCATCGACACCGCCGTCTGCGCCTGCGGCACCGCGCTGACCCCCGGGCAGGTGCGCATCATCAGCGAGTATGCCGATGAAGTCATTCTGAGCTATGATTCGGACGAGGCCGGCCAGAAAGCGACCCTGCGTTCGTTGGAGCTGTTCCGCAACAGCCCGGTAAAAGTGGGCGTTTTGCAGATCCCCGGTGCAAAGGACCCGGACGAGTACATCAAAAAGTACGGCCCGGAGCGCTTTCAGGCGCTTCTGGATGGGGTGGGCAATGCGCTGGACTTCCGGCTCAAGCGCCTGCGGGATCAGTATGATCTCTCACAGGACGCACAGCGTCTGCAATATATAAAGGATGCTGTGGAAATGCTGGCAGAGCGCTCCAACCCCACTGAGCAGGAGGTGTACGCCGGGCGGCTGGCAGAGGAGACCAACATCTCCAAAACTGCCATTCTGGCGCAGCTGGGCACCGCAGCAAAGCGGGCGGGCGGCAAGTACCGCCGGGAGAAAAACCGCGAGCTGCTGCGCTCCGGTGAGATGAATCAGATCAATGTGCCGTACAGCGCAGGCGGCAGTCAGGCACTGGGCATTGCCAGTGCCCAGCAGCGGCTGCTGGCAGCCATTCTGCGGGAGCCCCGCTATCTGGAATTGGTCAAACAGCAACTGACGGCAGAGCAATTCATCCAGCCGCAGCAGAAAGAACTATACGAAGCAATGCTCAATTGCAGCCGGGAGGGTGTGGAACTCAGCCTGACTGCACTGCGGACATTTGCAAGCGAAGAAGCATTGAATGAACTGAGCCGACTTGCGGCACAATACAGCGATGTGAACTGCACCCCGGAGGATATCCACCTGTATCTGGACAGGATCGCCCGGGGTATGCCGGTTGCAAGCAAAGCTGCTGCAATGTCCGGCGATGAGATCACACAGTATCTTCAGTCGATGCGCGAAAAAAAGCAGGGGACGCTGCCCGAACAAGACTGATCCCTGTTTTCCCTCCGGCTGGAGCTGGAGAGAAAAGGAGCAGGAATCATGCAGAAATTGTCGCAAACGGAAGAACTTGCCCGCAGCCTTGCTGCAAAGGCTCACCGTCACCCCCTGACCCCGGAGCAGATTAGTCGCGCCATGGAGAAAGCGGATTTTGATGTTGCACAGCTTGACGAGCTTTACGCCGCGCTGGAGCAGCGGGGCGTCCATCTGGCAGAGGAGGAGCCGGCCGAGCTGCCCGTGCTGGATGATGCTCAGATCGGCAGGTTGGAGAATGAGCTGTCCTCGGAGGGTGTGGCGCTGGATGACCCGGTCAAGACCTATTTAAAGGAGATCGGCCGGGTGCCGCTGCTGACTGCCGGGCAGGAGATGGCGCTGGCAAAGGCTGCCCGGGCAGGGGATGCAGAGGCGCGCCGCTCCCTGAGCGAAGCAAATCTGCGGCTGGTTGTATCGGTGGCCAAGCGCTACGCCGGGCGGGGACTGCCTTTTCTGGATCTCATTCAGGAGGGCAACCTCGGCCTGATGAAAGCGGCGGAAAAGTTTGAGCCGGAGCGTGGCTTTAAGTTCTCTACCTATGCAACGTGGTGGATCCGGCAGTCCATTACCCGCGCCATTGCGGATCAGGGGCGCACCATCCGCATTCCGGTGCATCTGGTGGAGAGCATCAACCGGGTCAAGAAAACGGCAGGCGACCTGCTGCACAAAAATGGGCGGGAGCCCACCGTGGAGGAGATCGCTGCCGCACTGGATATGGAACCGGACAAGGTGCGGGAACTGCTGCAACTGTCGCAGGAGCCCATCAGTCTGGAAACGCCGGTGGGGGAGGAAGAGGACGCCCATCTGGAGGACTTTATTCAGGACGAAGATGCCGGTGTCCCGGTGGACGAAGCCGGGCGCCAGCTGCTGCGGCGGGAACTGCTGCACGTCCTT
>OGHM01001056.1_pt1 | contig 11569 bp, 8 predicted proteins | sample 1571531 | NCBI WGS metagenome assembly OGHM01 (sample SAMEA2582031, study PRJEB24529) | metagenome | biome: Human gut stool | place: China | collected 2011 | reverse complement strand
CGACAGGGTTATATAGCCTGTTACATAGGTGGAGAAATGGATAATATTATAATACGAAACAGGAAAGAGGAGTTTAAGGAGCTTGTTTTATACACGGTTTTTGGCAATATGACCTTTGTGATCAGCATAGGCTCATATGCCATTTTTAATGTATTCTTTGGAATCAATGAGCTGATTGCAAACGCGCTGGCATGGGTGTTTGCTGTACTTTTCTCATATGTTACCAATAAGAAGTGGGTGTTTAAGGTGACAACACCGACCAAGACGGCATTTTTAGTACAGATGTTTGCTTTTTTCAGTGGCAGATTCATCACGCTGGTTATTGAAGAGGCTATTATCTTTATTTTTATCACGCTTCTGCACTATCCAAGCATGTGGGTAAAACTGGTAGCACAGGTGGTTGTGGTGGTGCTCAATTATGTGATAAGCAAGCTGTTTGTTTTCAAGCATCGCTAAATGTGGTATATTTAATAAAATAATAAGAACTATAATAGTGTGTGTATGGTATAATAAAGCGTAAATTTAAATGCAGTTTATGAGAAGTTGATTTACATAGGGATATAGAAGCTGCTTTTTGCAGTGAGAGACAAAAGGAGAAAATCCTATATGAGTAATAAACCTGACATGAAAATAGATACAAATAATCGAAAAGACAAAACAAAATACGATGGTCCGGAGAAGCCGGACGCATACATGGGCAATGACAAGCAATGGGTTTTCAGGGCATTGGTTCTTGCTTTTATTGATATGTGCATCATTGCAATCTCGTTCTTTTTCGCTTTGATGATCAGATTTGAGTTTTCATATTCACATATACCGCTCTCATTTTTGGAGGGTTATCTGCACATTGTGCCATTGTTTATGGTGATTTCACTTGTGGTGTTTTATATTTTCAGGCTTTACCACAGTATATGGCGCTTTGCGAGCATCAATGAATTTATGCATATTATTGGTGCCTTTTTGGTGCTTACAGTTGTGAGCGTTACTATTCATGAGGTTTATGAGATCAAGATGCCGTATGCCTTCTGGATTATCGGACTGATGCTCAGCTTTGCACTTTGTACAGCGTGCCGTTTTGCGTACAGATTTGTCAGGACCGGTCAAAAGATGCTGGAGCAGAGAGGCTCTGCAAACGGTGATGAGAAGGTCATGATTATAGGAGCCGGAAATGCGGGCAGGATGCTTATCAGGGAGCTTATCATGAGCTCACATCTGCACACAAAGGCCTGCTGCATCATAGATGACAATCCGGCGAAGCTGGGGCGCTTTATAGACGGCGTGCCTATTGTCGGCAACAGAAATGACATTCCGGAGATGGTTGAGAAGTATAATATCACGAAAATTGTGTATGCTGTACCTTCTACATCCGGTAAGGACAGGAAGGATATACTCAATATTTGTAAGGACACAGGCTGTGATGTGTCTGTGGTTCCGGGAATCTATCAGATGGTGGACGGAAGAGTGTCGGTTTCCAATCTGCGTCCGGTAAGCATTGAGGATTTGCTTGGAAGAGATCCGGTTGTTGTGGATAATGACGGTATTCATTCATTTTTACAGGGCAAGGTGGTAATGGTTACAGGTGGCGGTGGCTCAATCGGTAGTGAGCTTTGCCGTCAGATAGCCAGGGAGGATCCGAAGCTTCTTATCATTTTTGATATTTACGAGAATAATGCATACGATATACAGCAGGAGCTGAAGCGCAAATATCCTTATGTAAGGGTGGAGACGCTGATTGGCTCGGTGCGCAATACTAACAGGCTGCACTATGTATTCCAGACATATCACCCTGAGATTATTTATCATGCGGCTGCACATAAGCATGTACCGCTGATGGAGGAAAGCCCGAATGAGGCAATAAAAAACAATGTGCTTGGCACATTAAAGCTCTCAAGGATTGCAGCTGAGTACCATGTGAAGAAGTTTGTGCTTATATCTACGGATAAGGCGGTTAATCCGACCAATATCATGGGTGCGTCAAAGCGTCTGTGTGAGATGGTTATACAGATGATGAACAGGCAGACGGAGACTGATTTTGTTGCTGTGCGTTTTGGAAACGTGCTTGGCAGCAATGGTAGTGTTATACCGCTGTTTAAGAAGCAGATAGAGGATGGCGGTCCTGTTACTGTGACGGACAAGCGTATTATCAGGTATTTTATGACAATTCCGGAGGCTGTGGCGCTTGTGCTGCAGGCAGGGCTCTATGCTCACGGAGGCGAGATTTTTTTGCTCGACAGGGGCGAGCCGGTCAAGATTGATGATATGGCTAGGAACCTTATCAGGCTTTCAGGACTGGAGCCGGATGTGGATATTCAGATTGTATATACAGGCCTGCGTCCGGGTGAGAAGCTCTACGAGGAGATGCTGATGAGTGAGGAGGGCCTCAAGGAGACTCCGAACAAGCTGATTCATGTGGGTGAGCCTATTGAGATGGATGACGAGCTCTTTGAGAAGCAGCTTGAGATGCTCGAGAAGGCATGCACCTCAGAAGCAAAGGATATCAAGCAGATAGTGGCCTCTGTGGTAAAGACATATCATCCTGACCTGGAGAACTAAATATCTTTTGAAGCTCATAATATAGACTGTAAAAGCCGGATGTTTGGCATATTTTATGCCGGAAGCGAGGAACATAACTATGGAAAAGAGACAGATTTCATTTTCACCACCTGATATAACAGATGCAGAGGTGTCAGCTGTTGCTGATGCACTGCGAAGCGGTTGGATTACAACAGGTCCAAGAACCAAGGAGTTTGAGAAGAGGATTGCTAAGCTATGCGGCACGGATAAGGCTGTAGCTCTTGGCTCTGCTACTGCGTGTCTTGAGTCGATACTCAGATTCTTAGGGATAGGTGCAGGTGATGAGGTCATCACAAGCGCATACACATATACTGCATCTGCAAGCCCTGCTGTGCATGTAGGGGCAGCGCTTAAGTTTATAGATGTAGCACCTGATTCATTTGAGATGGATTACGATGCCCTGGAAGCTGCTATTACAGAAAAGACAAAGGTTATCGTGCCGGTTGATATTGCAGGTGTGCCTTGCGACTATGACAGGATTTTTGATATTGTGGAGAGAAAGAAGGCTCTTTTTCATCCGTCAAATGATGTGCAGAGGGCAATCGGACGTGTGATTGTGGCAGCTGACTCAGCTCATGCTTTTGGTGCTTCTTACATGAGAACAGGTGAGCGGATTATGTGTGGCAATGTAGCTGATTTTACAAGCTTTTCATTCCATGCGGTCAAGAATCTGACCACAGCAGAGGGAGGAGCACTCACCTGGAGACCTATAGAGGGCTTTGATGACGAGTATATCTACAAGCAGTTTATGCTGCTTTCACTCCACGGACAGACAAAGGATGCTTTGCACAAGAATGGTCTGGGCAACTGGGAGTACGATATTGTGGCTCCTTCGTATAAGTGCAATATGACTGATATCCAGGCTGCTATTGGTCTGGTACAGCTTGACAGATATGAGGGGCTTCTCAAGAGGCGCCGTGATATTATAGAGCGCTATGACGAGGCATTTAAGCCGCTTGGTCTCTTGACTGTGCCTCATTTTACAGACAGGCATACATCGAGCGGGCATCTGTATCTGCTTCGCATACCGGGCATCGGCGTGGATAGGCGCAATGCGCTTATAGTGCAGATGGCGGAGCGAGGTATCGCCACAAATGTGCATTACAAGCCGCTTCCGATGATGACAGCATATAAGAATATGGGCTTTGATATAGCTGATTTTCCTAATGCTTATCAACAGTATGAGAATGAGATTACACTTCCTCTCAACACAAAGCTTAGTGATGAGGATGTGGAGTATATAATTAATAATTTATTGGAGATTTTACATGAGTAGATGGAGAACATGGGGAGAGATTCCTACATTCATGAAAAATGATTTTACACTTAAATATTACAGGCATCTGAGCAGAAAGAGGACAAGTATGGTATTCAAACGCATTTTTGATATGATTATGTCCACTGTTCTTCTTGTGCTGCTTTCGCCTGTTATACTGGTCCTTGCTGTCTGGATAAAGGTGGATAGCAGAGGACCTGTTTTTTTCAGACAGGAGCGTATCACACAGTATGGCAGGAAGTTTCACATATTCAAGTTCAGAACTATGGTGAATGATGCTGACAAAAAGGGCTCACTGGTGACTGTCGGTGGGGATTCAAGAATCACAAGAGTCGGTGCTGTCATCAGAAAGTACAGGCTTGATGAGATTCCGCAGCTTATAAATGTGCTATGTGGTGATATGAGCTTTGTTGGCACAAGACCTGAGGTGGAGAAGTATGTCATGGCATATACACCAGCGATGATGGCAACTCTTCTGATGCCTGCCGGAATCACAAGTGAGGCAAGCATCAGGTACAAGGATGAGGACAGGCTTCTTGAGGCTTCTGATGATGTGGATTACACATATATTCACAAGGTGCTGCCGGGCAAGATGAGGTACAATCTTAAGTATCTTAAGAGATTTTCACTGATAAATGATATCAGACTGTGCATAGAGACTGTGCTTGCGGTGATACATTAGTCTACTTGTCTGGGAGGATGATACTTATGAATAAAGTCAAATTTTCAGTCTTACTGTCAATTTATTACAAGGAAAAGCCTGAGTATTTCAGGGAGTGTATGGAAAGCATATATTCACAGACTGTTTTACCGGATGAGATAGTGCTGGTGGAGGATGGCAGGCTGACAGATGAGCTTTATGAGGCAATCAGTGATTATGAATGCAGGTCTTCGGAAATAAATTTTGTTACGGTAAAGCTTGAAAAAAACAGCGGGCTCGGTCTTGCACTTGCTGAAGGCATAAAGCATTGCTCTAATGAGCTTGTGGCCAGAATGGATACGGATGATATATGTGTGCCTGACCGGTTTGAGAGACAGCTGAATGCTTTTTCGGAAAACCCGGGGCTTGATATCATAGGCGGCTACATCAGCGAGTTTTCCGATGATACACGTAATATTTTATCGGAGAGGACAGTGCCTCTCGGAAATTATGTGATAAAGCAGTATCAGAGAAAGCGCGATGCGTTCAATCACATGACTGTGATGTACAAAAGGTCTGCGGTGCTTGCTGCAGGCAATTATCAGGACTGTCTGCTTATGGAGGATTCTCTTCTTTGGGCGAATATGATCAGAAATCACTGTCGTATGGCAAATATAGGTGAGACTCTTGTGTATGCCAGAACCGGTGATGATATGCTAAAGAGGCGTGGCGGCTTTGATTATTTCCTTAAATACACGGCAGGAAGAAAGCGTATTTTAAAGACAGGGACCATAAGTGCGGCCGATTATTTTGTCACGGTTGCGGCACAGTTTGTTGTCTGTATGATGCCACTTTGGATGAGGAGCCTGGTGTTTAAAAAAATATTAAGGAACTAAAACTTTTCAAATGCACGTTAATGTGGTAAAATCGGTATGGTTAACATTAATAGGCTTATTACTAGCTGACACAGGAGGTTAATATAAATGGATTTTAGAGCGGAGTACGAGAAATGGTGTACAGACCCATATTTTGATGAGGCTACAAAGGCAGAGCTTAAGGCTATCGCAGGTGATGATAAGGAGATAGAGGACAGATTCTATCGCACACTTGAGTTTGGTACAGCAGGTCTTCGTGGTGTAATAGGAGCGGGCACTAATAGGATGAATATATACACAGTCCGTCAGGCTACACAGGGACTGGCAAATTTCATACTTTCACAGGGAGAGGATGCAGTAAAGAGAGGTGTTGCAATTGCACATGACTCACGTAATATGCATGATGAGTTCACTGATGCAACAGCACTCTGCCTTGCAGCAAACGGAATCAAGACATATGTATTCCCGCAGCTTGCTCCTGTTCCTGAGCTTTCATACGCAGTAAGGACACTCGGAACCGTAGCCGGTGTTGTTATCACAGCAAGCCACAATCCACGCGAGTACAATGGATACAAGGTTTACTGGGAGGATGGTGCACAGGTTACTCCACCTCATGATACAAGCATCATGGCTGAGGTGGCAAAGGTTACATCATTTGATCAGGTAAAGACTATGGACAAGGCTGCTGCTATTGAGGCAGGTCTTTACAATGCCATCTCTGATGAGGTTGAGGAGGGATATTTCGGAGAGCTCCGCAAGCTTTCTATCCATCCGGAGATTATCAAGGCTATGGCAAAGGATATCAAGATTGTTTACACACCACTCCACGGCACAGGACTTCGCCCTGTACAGAGGGTGCTTAAGGATATGGGCTTTGAGAATGTATACATTGAGCCAAGCCAGGCAGTACCTGACGGCAATTTCCCTACATGTCCTTATCCAAATCCAGAGAATCCTGATGCATGGAAGCTTGCGCTTGAGCTGGCAAAGGAAAAGGATGCTGATATCGTTTTAGCAACTGACCCTGATGCCGACAGACTCGGTGTATACTGCAAGGATACAAAGACAGGTGAGTATGTGACATTTACAGGAAATATGTCAGCTATGCTTATCGGTGAGTATATTTTAAGCCAGAAGAGTGCCAATGGTACTCTGCCTGAGAATCCTGCATTTGTTGAGTCAATTGTTTCTACAGATATGGGTAAGGCAATTGCGGCAGCATATGGCGTAAAGCATATCGAGGTTCTAACAGGTTTCAAGTATATCGGAGAGCAGATGCTCAAATTTGAAAAGACCGGCTGCAACAACTATGTATTCGGGATGGAGGAGAGCTACGGATGTCTGCCGGGCACATATGCAAGGGACAAGGATGCTCCTGCAGCAGTTTGTATGCTGTGTGAGGTAGCTGCCTTCTACAAGTCACAGGGCAAGACTCTCTGGGATGGCATGATTGACATGTACGAGAAGTATGGCTACTACAGAGAGGGCATTTCCACAATGACCTTAAAGGGCATTGATGGTGCTGCACAGATAAATGAGATTATGACAAAGGCACGTGCCGCTGAGCCAAAGAAATTTGGTGATTATCAGGTGCTTGCTATCCGTGATTACAAGAATGACACAAGAAAAGATATGACAACAGGAAAGGTTGAGCCGACAGGTCTTCCTTCTTCTAATGTACTTTACTACGAACTTAACGATAACGCTTGGTGTTGTGTACGACCTTCTGGTACAGAACCTAAGATTAAATTCTATTTCGGAGTTAAAGGAGTGTCTCTTGAAGATTCACAGGCTAAGCTTGATGCTTTGTCAGCTGAGGTTCTCGGACAGTTTGAATAAGGACTATGATGAAAATATACATTTGCCCGGATTGTGGCTGGATACGGATGGTTTCAAGAAGGAAAGAAGTTGAATGCTTCAAGTGTGGCAGGCCGCAGATGCGTCTGACGAATCTGGAGTTTGGAAAGTATACTAATATGTCAGAGAAGGAGCGTCAGGACTACGCAGACGCGTGGCTTTACATTCATAGGAAAAAGGAAAAATAACATGGCAAAGAAGAGAAGAAGAAAAAAGAGAAGAAGTGGACGTAAGAAGATTATACTTTTTGTATTTGAAATCCTGCTGCTGTTAATTGTTCTGTTAGTGGTTTGGGCTTATAATAAGACACTCGGACAGGTTAAATATGAAGATGCGCTGACAGCTAGTGAGGCCGGAATCAATGAGGATATTGATGATGATGCTCTTGCCAATATGCATGGATATCTCAATGTAGCGTTGTTTGGTCTGGACAACAGAAGTAATGGTTCATACAATGAGGGAAATTCCGATTGTATCATGATTGCAAGCTTGAATTATGATACAAAGGAGGTTCAGTTGGTATCTGTATATAGAGATACGTATCTTCCTATCGGCAATGGAAAATTTGCGAAGGCGAATGCCGCATATGCTAATGGTGGGGCAAAGAGAGCAGTAGCTATGCTTAATTCAAATTTGGATTTGAATATTACGAAGTATGTTTGTGTTGATTGGAAGGCTCTTGTAGATGCTATAGATGATATCGGAGGTCTTGATCTTGAGATTACTAAGGCAGAGATGAAGGAAATCAATTATCTGATTCCTGAGGTTGATTCTACTACTGGATATAATACTCCTTATCTTGAGGGGGATGGTATGCAGCACCTTGATGGAACTCAGGCTACATGCTATGCACGTATCAGAAGCACCTCCGGTGATGATTTCTTAAGAGCTTCCCGTCAGAGAATCGTGCTTCAGGCTATGCTTGACAAGGCTAAGCAGTCAGATTTAGGCTCGCTCACTGAGATGTGCAAGGATATCATGAGTCAGATAAGTACCAATTTTACGGCAGCAGAAATTGTTCAGTATGCAACTGCAGTGACAAAGTATCAGATGAAGGAGACAACAGGCTTCCCATTTGAGCTTACTACAATGAATCTCTCATCTACTGGGGATACAGTTATTCCAATTGATTTAGCACAGAATGTTTCCAAACTTCATCAGTTTCTGTTTAACGAGACTGATTATCAGCCAACTGAGACAGTTCAAAGTGTCAGTGACAAGATTGCTAAAAAAACAGGTGTTACGTCAAAGACTTCTGCATTTGATCTCTCACAGTACAATGATACTGTTGGTTCTGATGGAACTGAAGGAGCAAAGAAAAAGAATAAGGATAAGCAGGATGCCTTAAAGAAGAGCCAGTCAGAATCTGAAAATAGTTCGGGAAAAAAATCATCATCAGATGATTCAGATGATTAAATGCTCAAAGTCAGCTATTAGGGAGAATTTATGAAAACAGAAATTAAAGAAAAAATCACGGCAACAAACCAGAAATACTTAAAGAAATTCTTAACAGAGGAAGCTCCGGCTAAGATTGAGAGCCAGCTTGAGCACATGGACTGGTCATACCTTGATATGATTCACAACAAACAGCAGCAGAGAGGTACATTTTCACCGCTTGCTGCTATGGAGCTTTCAGAGATAGAGGCAAATAAGGACAAATACCTTGCAACAGGTCTTGATGCTGTCAAGAATGGCAAGGTCGGTGCAATTCTTCTTGCCGGTGGACAGGGTACACGTCTTGGCTTTGACAAGGCTAAGGGCATGTTCAATATCGGAAAGACAAAGGAGCTCTACATCTTTGAGCAGCTTGTCGCAAACCTCATGAAGGTTACAAATCAGACCGGTACATGGGTGCCTCTGTATGTTATGACAAGCGAGATAAATGATAGCATGACAAGAGAGTTCTTTGAAGAGCACGACTATTTTGGATACAACAAGGACTATGTGAAGTTTTTCGTGCAGGAGATGGTTCCGGCAGTTGATTTTGATGGAAATCTGCTCATGAAGTCTGAGGATTCACTTGCCATGTCACCAAACGGAAACGGTGGATGGTTCAAGTCACTCATCAATGCCGGTCTTGACAAGGATTTGAAGGACAAGGGTGTTGAGTGGCTCAATGTATTTGCTGTGGACAATGTACTTCAGCAGATTGCAGATCCTGTATTTGTCGGCGCTACAATAGAGTCCGGCTGTGTCAGCGGCTCTAAGGTGGTCAGAAAGTGCGATCCATACGAGAGAGTCGGCGCTATGTGTCTTGAGAATGGCAAGCCTTCGATTGTCGAGTATTACGAGCTTACACCTGAGATGGCAGAGGCAAAGAACGAGAATGGTTCATTGCAGTATGGCTTTGGTGTTATCTTAAACTATTTATTCCGCGTGGACAAGCTCATGGCTATCGCAGAGAAGAGCCTTCCACTTCATGTGGTAGAGAAGAAGGTGCCTTACATTGATGAGAATGGTACAGAGCACAAGCCTGAGACTCAGAATGCATACAAGTTCGAGACACTCATCCTCGATATGGTATACATGATGGACAATAGCCTGCCATTTGAGGTAGACAGAGAGAAGGAGTTTGCACCTGTAAAGAATGCGACAGGTACAGATTCGGTTGAAACAGCGAGAGCTCTTCTTGAGAAGAACGGAATTGAAATTTAATATATGATTTATGGTAACTGTTCATTGGCAGGGATGTATTGATATTCTGCAATTTCTCTTTATCGCAGACTTAGAGGTGCATCTGCCGATGAGCAGTTATTTTTATTCGGAGAATAGCATGGGGATTACAATTTATGAAAAAATAAATAATCCCGTCACAAATTAAACACAGATTGACAGTATACTTCTAAATATAAACGAAAGGAGAAATTATTATGGATAACAATTATGGAAATATGAATGGTTCAAATAATACAAATAATACTAACAGTACAAATAACACAAATAACAATACAAACAATGTAAATTTCACCATGTCCGGTAATCCTTACAATCCGGATGAGCCACAGAAGGCGGCACAGACTAATAATACATCAGCTGAAAGCTATTCACAGGGCTACAATCCGTACTCGCAGGCTTCAGCAGCAGGACAGGCAAATACAAATCAGTCATATACAAACCAGCCTTATTCTAATCAGCAGTATAATTCAGGCACAAATAATAATGCATATGGCGGCGCATCAGCCGGTTCGACAGACAACTCATATAGCCGGATGAATATGAATGGTCAGGCATACCAGCAGACTGCAAAGCCTAAGAAACAGAGAGCACCTAGAAAGCCTGGTGCATTTGGACCATTTGCAGCAAAGACAGTAGCGGCAGCTCTTATCTTCGGACTCGTCGGAGGCGGCGTTTTCACAGGAGTAAGCTATATTGGCACGAGAGCTATTTCAAATTCTTCTACTGCAAGTGCAAAGCTTACCACTACAACATCTGGTGGGACTAAGCAGACATCCTCAGGAGATGCAAAGGATCTGACAGATGTATCATCAGTTGTCGATGAGGTCATGCCTAGCATCGTTGCTATCACAAATACAGGAACAGTCACCTACAACAGCTTTTTCGGAAAGAAGTCACAGCAGTCACAGAGCTGCGGCTCAGGTATCATTGTGAGTGAGGATGATGATTATCTCTACATTGCTACAAACAACCATGTTGTAGCAGATTCAGAGGAGCTTACAGTACAGTTTGATGATGATTCTGTGGTAAAGGCAGAAATCAGAGGAACGGATCCTGACGATGATCTTGCAGTTGTACGTGTAAAGAAATCAGACCTTGGAAAAGATACTTACTCAAATATCAAGATTGCTACAATCGGAGATTCTGATAGTGCAGCTGTTGGAAGTCCTGCAATTGCTATCGGTAATGCACTTGGATACGGACAGTCTGTCACAACAGGTATAGTAAGTGCACTTAACAGAACTGTTACTACACAGGATTCACAGACAGGTGAGACTGTTACCAACAACAAGCTTATCCAGACAGATGCAGCAATAAACCCGGGAAACAGTGGTGGAGCACTCTTGAATGAAAACGGCGAGGTTATCGGTATAAACTCTGTAAAATATTCTTCAACTGAGGTTGAGGGTATAGGATACGCAATTCCTATGTCGGTGGCAAAGCCTATTATTGAGAGCCTCATCCAGGATGGAAAGTATACAAACGAGAATCAGGCATACCTTGGTATCAAGGGTGGCGATGTTTCATCTGAGATGGTAGCCTATGGCTTCCCACAGGGTGTGTATGTTTCATCTGTTTCAGCTGGTTCAGGTGCCGCAAATGCCGGCTTACAGGAGGGAGATATCATCACTGCTGTTGACAGCACAAAGATTTCTTCTATGACAGAACTGC
>OGHM01001047.1_pt1 | contig 11661 bp, 9 predicted proteins | sample 1571531 | NCBI WGS metagenome assembly OGHM01 (sample SAMEA2582031, study PRJEB24529) | metagenome | biome: Human gut stool | place: China | collected 2011 | reverse complement strand
TTAATGTGTAGATCTCGTATTTCGCTGCAATATCGATACCCCTGGTGGGTTCATCAAGAATGAGAATGCGCGGGTTAAGTAACAGACAGCGAGCGAGGATCGCTTTTTGCTGATTGCCGCCGCTCAAACGTCCAATAGCAAGGTCGGGGGACGACGTTTTAACTTTGAGTTGCTGGATTGATTCCAGAATACATTTTTGCTCTGCCGCGTCATCAAGCTGGCTAATGCCACCGGTAAATTTATTGAGTGCGGCGAGGGTAATATTTTTACCAACCGCCATTACCGGAACGATGCCGTCGCGCTTTCTGTCTTCGGGTACCATCGCAATCCCCTGGGCGATGGCTTGCTGACAGTTACGAATATCTACCTGTTTGCCATCAATATAAATTTTTCCTTCCCATTGTCCGGGCCACACGCCAAACAGGCACTGAATGGTCTCGGTACGTCCGGCACCAACGAGTCCGGCAATACCCAGTATTTCGCCACGTTTCAGGGAAAACGAGACATCATTAACTCGTTTAATATGACGATTGACCGGATGCCATGCCGTCAGATGTTCAATACGTAATATTTCATCTCCGGTGGTATGTGGTTCATTAGGGTAAAGCGCGGTTAACTCTCGCCCGACCATCATGGTGATAATATCGTCTTCACTCATTCCGGCAGCATCACGCGTACCAATGTGCTGTCCGTCGCGAATAACGCAAATCGTATCGGAAATCGCTTTGACTTCGTTGAGTTTGTGCGAAATATAAATACAGGCGATACCGTGCTGTTGTAGATCGCGAATAATATCCAGTAAAACCGACGTTTCCTGCTCAGTTAATGAGGCTGTCGGTTCATCGAGAATTAACAAGCGCACCTGTTTATTAAGTGCCTTGGCAATTTCAACCAGTTGTTGTTGCCCAAGCCCTAAATCGCCAACGCGGGTATCAGGTGAAATGGATAAACTGACCTGTGCGAGCAGCTTCTGACAGCGTAGCGTCATCAGGTCATAATCCATAATGCCATTGTGGGTTATTTCGTTACCCAGGAAGATATTTTCCAGCACGGTCAATTCTTTCACCAGGGCCAATTCCTGATGAATGATGGCGATACCTTTGCGTTCGGTATCGCGGATGTGACTCGCCTGAATCTCTTCTCCCGCAAAAATAATTTCGCCTTCGTAGGAGCCATGGGGATAAATACCACACAGCACTTTCATCAGCGTTGATTTACCAGACCCATTTTCCCCACAAAGTGAGACGATTTCGCCAGCATTCAACCGCAAGCAGACGTTATCAATCGCCTTCACACTGCCGAAGGTTTTGGTAATGTTCTTCATTTCAAGTAGATAAGGCATAACGACTCCACCTAAGCCAATTCATTCACGCGGCATGGAGAGAAATCACGCCCCCGCTCCGCGCCGGGGCGTAACGCTTACAGCTCGCTCTCTTTGTGGAATCCGTCTTTAATTACCGTATCTTTGATGTTGTTTTTATTCACATCGATCGGTGTCAGGAGGCGGGAGGGGACATCTTTCAGGCCATTATTCAGTGAGGTATCTGCTTTTGGCTCCTGACCATTGCCCAATTCAACGGCAATTTCTGCGGCAGTATTTGCCAACAACGTAATAGGTTTATACACCGTCATAGTTTGCGTACCGGCAGCAATACGTTTAATACCTGCGAGATCCGCATCCTGGCCGGAGATTGCTACTTTCCCTGATAAACCTTGCGCGCTTAATGCCTGAATTGCCCCACCTGCGGTGGCATCGTTTGAGGCAACTACAGCATCAATTTTGTTATTATTGGCGGTTAGCGCGTTTTCCATAATTTTCAATGCGTTTTCCGGTAACCAGCCATCAACCCATTGGTCACCAACGACTTTAATTTTTCCGGAATCAACGTAAGGTTTTAACACTTTCATTTGTCCGGCGCGGAACAGCTTGGCGTTGTTATCTACCGGCGAGCCGCCCATCAGGAAGTAATTACCTTGCGGAACAATATCGACCAGGGCTTTTGCCTGCAGTTCACCGACTTTTTCGTTATCGAAAGAAATATAAAAATCGATATCCGCATCGTTAATCATACGGTCGTAAGCTAATACTTTAATGCCTTCTTGTTTGGCTTCTTTTACAACGTTACTTAATACCTGACCGTTATACGGAATAATGACAAGAACATCGACACCCCGGTTTATCATGTTTTCAATCTGCGACATTTGTGTTTCTTCATTGCCATTTGCAGACTGTACAAATACTTTCGCGCCGAGAGATTCTGCCTTTTTCACAAAGATATCTCGATCTTTTTGCCAGCGTTCAAGACGGAGATCATCAATCGCCATACCTATTTTGACTTCTTTGGCGTGTGCAGCAACGTTGGTAAGCAGGAGTGAGGTGCAAAGGGTGAGTAGAATGTTCTTTATTTTCATGGTGTAGGGCCTTCTGTAGTTAGAGGACAGTTTTAATAAGTAACAATCACCGCGATAAACGTAACCAATTTTTAGCAACTAAACAGGGGAAAACAATTACAGATTTTTATCTTTCGATTACGATTTTTGGTTTATTTCTTGATTTATGACCGAGATCTTACTTTTGTTGCGCAATTGTACTTATTGCATTTTTCTCTTCGAGGAATTACCCAGTTTCATCATTCCATTTTATTTTGCGAGCGAGCGCACACTTGTGAATTATCTCAATAGCAGTGTGAAATAACATAATTGAGCAACTGAAAGGGAGTGCCCAATATTACGACATCATCCATCACCCGCGGCATTACCTGATTATGGAGTTCAATATGCAAGCCTATTTTGACCAGCTCGATCGCGTTCGTTATGAAGGCTCAAAATCCTCAAACCCGTTAGCATTCCGTCACTACAATCCCGACGAACTGGTGTTGGGTAAGCGTATGGAAGAGCACTTGCGTTTTGCCGCCTGCTACTGGCACACCTTCTGCTGGAACGGGGCGGATATGTTTGGTGTGGGGGCGTTTAATCGTCCGTGGCAGCAGCCTGGTGAGGCACTGGCGTTGGCGAAGCGTAAAGCAGATGTCGCATTTGAGTTTTTCCACAAGTTACATGTGCCATTTTATTGCTTCCACGATGTGGATGTTTCCCCTGAGGGCGCGTCGTTAAAAGAGTACATCAATAATTTTGCGCAAATGGTTGATGTCCTGGCAGGCAAGCAAGAAGAGAGCGGCGTGAAGCTGCTGTGGGGAACCGCCAACTGCTTTACAAACCCTCGCTACGGCGCGGGTGCGGCGACGAACCCAGATCCTGAAGTCTTCAGCTGGGCGGCAACGCAAGTTGTTACAGCGATGGAAGCAACCCATAAATTGGGCGGTGAAAACTATGTCCTGTGGGGCGGTCGTGAAGGTTACGAAACGCTGTTAAATACCGACTTGCGTCAGGAGCGTGAACAACTGGGCCGCTTTATGCAGATGGTGGTTGAGCATAAACATAAAATCGGTTTCCAGGGCACGTTGCTTATCGAACCGAAACCGCAAGAACCGACCAAACATCAATATGATTACGATGCCGCGACGGTCTATGGCTTCCTGAAACAGTTTGGTCTGGAAAAAGAGATTAAACTGAACATTGAAGCTAACCACGCGACGCTGGCAGGTCACTCTTTCCATCATGAAATAGCCACCGCCATTGCGCTTGGCCTGTTCGGTTCTGTCGACGCCAACCGTGGCGATGCGCAACTGGGCTGGGACACCGACCAGTTCCCGAACAGTGTGGAAGAGAATGCGCTGGTGATGTATGAAATTCTCAAAGCAGGCGGTTTCACCACCGGTGGTCTGAACTTCGATGCCAAAGTACGTCGTCAAAGTACTGATAAATATGATCTGTTTTACGGTCATATCGGCGCGATGGATACGATGGCACTGGCGCTGAAAATTGCAGCGCGCATGATTGAAGATGGCGAGCTGGATAAACGCATCGCGCAGCGTTATTCCGGCTGGAATAGCGAATTGGGCCAGCAAATCCTGAAAGGCCAAATGTCACTGGCAGATTTAGCCAAATATGCTCAGGAACATAATTTGTCTCCGGTGCATCAGAGTGGTCGCCAGGAGCAACTGGAAAATCTGGTAAATCATTATCTGTTCGACAAATAACGGCTAACTGTGCAGTCCGTTGGCCCGGTTATCGGTAGCGATACCGGGCATTTTTTTAAGGAACGATCGATATGTATATCGGGATAGATCTTGGCACCTCGGGCGTAAAAGTTATTTTGCTCAACGAGCAGGGTGAGGTGGTTGCTTCGCAAACGGAAAAGCTGACCGTTTCGCGCCCGCATCCACTCTGGTCGGAACAAGACCCGGAACAGTGGTGGCAGGCAACTGATCGCGCAATGAAAGCTCTGGGCGATCAGCATTCTCTGCAGGACGTTAAAGCATTGGGTATTGCCGGCCAGATGCATGGAGCAACCTTACTGGATGCTCAACAACGGGTATTGCGCCCTGCCATTTTGTGGAACGACGGGCGCTGTGCGCAAGAGTGCACTTTGCTGGAAGCGAGAGTTCCGCAATCACGAGTGATTACCGGCAACCTGATGATGCCCGGATTTACTGCGCCTAAATTGCTATGGGTTCAGCGGCATGAGCCGGAGATATTCCGTCAAATCGACAAAGTATTATTACCGAAAGATTACTTGCGTCTGCGTATGACGGGGGAGTTTGCCAGCGATATGTCTGACGCAGCTGGCACCATGTGGCTGGATGTCGCAAAGCGTGACTGGAGTGACGTCATGCTGCAGGCTTGCGACTTATCTCGTGACCAGATGCCCGCATTATACGAAGGCAGCGAAATTACTGGTGCTTTGTTACCTGAAGTTGCGAAAGCGTGGGGTATGGCGACGGTGCCAGTTGTCGCAGGCGGTGGCGACAATGCAGCTGGTGCAGTTGGTGTGGGAATGGTTGATGCTAATCAGGCAATGTTATCGCTGGGGACGTCGGGGGTCTATTTTGCTGTCAGCGAAGGGTTCTTAAGCAAGCCAGAAAGCGCCGTACATAGCTTTTGCCATGCGCTACCGCAACGTTGGCATTTAATGTCTGTGATGCTGAGTGCAGCGTCGTGTCTGGATTGGGCCGCGAAATTAACCGGCCTGAGCAATGTCCCAGCTTTAATCGCTGCAGCTCAACAGGCTGATGAAAGTGCCGAGCCAGTTTGGTTTCTGCCTTATCTTTCCGGCGAGCGTACGCCACACAATAATCCCCAGGCGAAGGGGGTTTTCTTTGGTTTGACTCATCAACATGGCCCCAATGAACTGGCGCGAGCAGTGCTGGAAGGCGTGGGTTATGCGCTGGCAGATGGCATGGATGTCGTGCATGCCTGCGGTATTAAACCGCAAAGTGTTACGTTGATTGGGGGCGGGGCGCGTAGTGAGTACTGGCGTCAGATGCTGGCGGATATCAGCGGTCAGCAGCTCGATTACCGTACGGGAGGGGATGTGGGGCCAGCACTGGGCGCAGCAAGGCTGGCGCAGATCGCGGCGAATCCAGAGAAATCGCTCATTGAATTGTTGCCGCAACTACCGTTAGAACAGTCGCATCTACCAGATGCGCAGCGTTATGCCGCTTATCAGCCACGACGAGAAACGTTCCGTCGCCTCTATCAGCAACTTCTGCCATTAATGGCGTAAACGTTATCCCCTGCCTGACCGGGTGGGGGATAATTCACATCTATATATCTCAGTAATTAATTAATATTTAGTATGAATTTATTCTGAAAATCATTTGTTAATGGCATTTTTCAGTTTTGTCTTTCGTTGGTTACTCGTAATGTATCGCTGGTAGATATGGAGATCGTTATGAAAACCTCAAAGACTGTGGCAAAACTATTATTTGTTGTCGGGGCGCTGGTTTATCTGGTTGGGCTATGGATCTCATGCCCATTGTTAAGTGGAAAAGGCTATTTTCTTGGCGTGTTAATGACAGCAACTTTTGGCAACTATGCATATCTTCGCGCAGAAAAACTCGGGCAACTGGATGATTTTTTTACCCATATCTGCCAGTTAGTTGCGTTAATCACTATCGGTCTCTTGTTTATCGGTGTTTTAAACGCACCTATCAATACTTATGAAATGGTGATCTATCCCATCGCCTTTTTTGTCTGCTTGTTTGGTCAAATGCGTTTGTTTCGCTCGGCATGAGCAACATAAAGCTCTTACATATTCAGGAATGAAAGGAATACTGTGATGGACAACAAAATATCAACCTATTCACCGGCCTTTAGTATTGTGTCATGGATAGCTCTCGTTGGTGGTATCGTTACCTATCTGTTAGGGCTATGGAATGCAGAGATGCAGTTAAATGAAAAAGGATATTATTTTGCCGTACTGGTATTAGGACTGTTTTCTGCGGCGTCTTATCAAAAGACCGTTCGGGACAAGTATGAAGGCATACCGACCACTTCCATTTATTATATGACCTGCCTGACTGTCTTTATTATCTCTGTTGCATTACTGATGGTAGGTCTGTGGAATGCGACATTATTACTCAGCGAAAAAGGTTTTTATGGACTGGCTTTCTTCTTAAGCTTGTTTGGTGCAGTAGCGGTGCAGAAAAATATTCGTGATGCCGGAATAAACCCACCAAAAGAAACACAGGTTACCCAGGAAGAATACAGCGAATAACTCACGTAAGCCCGGTCAGTCCAATGTGACCGGGCTTTTACTTAACTCACTAATCTGTTTCTGTCGATTCGTTGTACCAGCATAGAAAGTAACAAACTCGCTGCCAACGTCGCGCAAAAGATCCAAATAATATCCAGTATTGGCCAATTTTTAAGCTCAATTCCCCGGGTGCGCAGCGCATGGATAATCAAGGCGTGGAATCCGTATATACCCAACGAATGGCGTGAGATTAAGCCAAGTCCGCGAATGGTACGCGTATCCAGCGTGTTTTTAATCAGAGTCAATAGCGCGATTGCGCAGATAAAAACCATCGGCCCACAGTAAAGATACCAGGTATCGGCAAAATTTCCGCGCCACTGCAATTCATATAATGTCCCGCGAGAGATAATAAAAACCCCCGTCGCAAACAGCGCGGCGCTCACCCACGACAGTGCTTTATGCTGCGTGTCCATCATCCCTATAGCGCGGCCCAACATGCCATACAGAATGTAGTAAAAAGTATCGCCATTGATATATAAGTTAATTGGCAGCCATTCAAAACCGTCGATTTTCTGCGGCACGGTGTTTGGGTTAGCGATGATACCAATCACTACCATTAGTACCAGCAACATTTTTCCGCCGACGTTCTTCACCTGAATCAGCGGTGAAACCAGATAAATCACCGCAATCGCGAAGAAAAACCATAAGTGGTAAAACACTGGCTTTTGCAGCAGGTTTTTCAGCGCTAACTCCACATTGATGGAGGTAAATAGTGCAATGTAGAGCAGCGCGATTGCGCTATAAAAAAACAGACATAAGCCGATACGCAAGAAATGGCGCGGCTGGGCGCTGCGTTCGCCAAAAAAGAGATAGCCGGATATCATGAAAAATAGCGGCACGCTGACACGAGAGGCAGAATTCAGAACATTGGCGATATCCCAGGTGACGGGGCTAACACTATGAGCATTGGTCACATACCAGGTAGTGGTGTGAATCATCACCACCATTAAACACGCTATCCCTCGCAGGTTATCAATCCAGTAAATTTTGGGCTGCATCTGTGTCTCTGTATCTGGTTAAAAAAAGTCTGACCGATAAATCATTTGGTTGGCGCACTGGAATAATCTGAGTTTTATCACTACAGCTTATAGAGGCTTAAGGAAATTCGTAAGATATCAGCCACTATACCGATATAAATAATAAGACTCACCTGCAAACCAGACGGTAATTTAATGATGATGAACGCTTTCTTTCCGGCAATGGCGCTTATGGTGCTAGTGGGTTGTTCTACACCACCACCAGAACAGAAAGCTCAAAGGGTGAAAGTTGATCCCATTCGGTCATTGAATATGGAAGCGTTATGCAAGGATCAGGCGGCAAAACGTTATAACACCGGCGAGCAAAAAATCGACGTCACCGCCTTCGAACAGTTCCAGGGAAGCTATGAAATGCGCGGTTATACCTTCCGTAAAGAGCAGTTTGTCTGTTCTTTTGACGCGGATGGCCATTTTTTGCATCTTTCCATGCGTTAAGCCCTGCTTTTTCCCGTTTCGTACTGTATATCTTCCATCCAGCGGGTATACTGATCCCTTCCTTTAAATCCACACGTATCCAGCACGAAATAATATGCAAAAGTTTGATACCAGGACCTTCCAGGGCTTGATCCTGACCTTACAGGATTACTGGGCTCGCCAGGGCTGCACCATTGTTCAACCATTGGACATGGAAGTCGGCGCGGGAACCTCTCACCCAATGACCTGTCTGCGCGCGCTGGGGCCAGAACCGATGGCGGCTGCTTATGTTCAGCCTTCTCGTCGCCCGACCGATGGTCGCTACGGCGAAAACCCCAACCGTTTACAGCACTACTATCAGTTCCAGGTGGTCATTAAGCCATCGCCGGACAATATTCAGGAGCTGTACCTCGGTTCTCTGAAAGAGCTGGGCATGGACCCGACTATTCACGACATCCGTTTCGTGGAAGATAACTGGGAAAACCCGACGCTGGGTGCCTGGGGACTGGGCTGGGAAGTGTGGCTGAACGGCATGGAAGTGACGCAGTTCACTTACTTCCAGCAGGTTGGTGGTCTGGAGTGTAAACCGGTTACCGGCGAGATCACCTACGGTCTGGAACGTCTGGCCATGTACATTCAGGGCGTAGACAGCGTTTACGACCTGGTCTGGAGCGACGGCCCGCTGGGTAAAACCACCTACGGCGACGTGTTCCATCAGAACGAAGTGGAGCAGTCCACTTACAACTTCGAATACGCGGATGTGGACTTCCTGTTCACCTGCTTCGAGCAGTACGAGAAAGAAGCGCAGCAGCTGCTGGCGCTGGAAAATCCGCTGCCGCTGCCAGCCTACGAGCGTATTCTGAAAGCCGCCCACAGCTTCAACCTGCTGGATGCGCGTAAAGCCATCTCCGTCACCGAGCGTCAGCGCTACATTCTGCGCATTCGCACCCTGACCAAAGCAGTGGCAGAAGCATACTACGCTTCCCGTGAAGCCCTCGGCTTCCCGATGTGCAACAAAGATAAGTAAGAGGCGGCTATGTCTGAGAAAACTTTTCTGGTGGAAATCGGCACTGAAGAGCTGCCACCAAAAGCACTGCGCAGCCTGGCTGAGTCCTTTGCTGCGAACTTTACTGCGGAGCTGGATAACGCTGGCCTCGCACACGGCACCGTTCAATGGTTTGCTGCTCCGCGTCGTCTGGCGCTGAAAGTAGCTAACCTGGCGGAAGCGCAACCGGATCGTGAAATCGAAAAACGCGGCCCGGCGATTGCCCAGGCGTTCGACGCTGAAGGCAAACCGAGCAAAGCGGCAGAAGGTTGGGCGCGTGGTTGCGGTATTACCGTTGACCAGGCTGAGCGTCTGACTACCGATAAAGGCGAATGGCTGCTGTATCGCGCCCATGTGAAGGGCGAAAGCACCGAAGCACTGCTGCCGAATATGGTTGCGACTTCTCTGGCGAAACTGCCGATCCCGAAACTGATGCGTTGGGGCGCAAGCGACGTGCACTTCGTGCGTCCGGTGCACACCGTGACCCTGCTGCTGGGCGACAAAGTCATTCCGGCAACCATTCTGGGCATTCAGTCCGATCGCGTGATTCGCGGCCACCGCTTTATGGGCGAGCCGGAATTCACCATCGATTCTGCCGATCAGTACCCGGAAATCCTGCGTGAGCGCGGCAAAGTAATTGCGGATTACGCTGAGCGTAAAGCGAAAATCAAAGCCGATGCTGAAGAAGCGGCGCGTAAGATTGGCGGTAACGCTGATCTGAGCGAAAGCCTGCTGGAAGAAGTGGCTTCGCTGGTGGAGTGGCCGGTCGTTCTGACCGCAAAATTCGAAGAGAAATTCCTCGCGGTGCCGGCTGAAGCGCTGGTTTACACCATGAAAGGTGACCAGAAGTACTTCCCGGTGTATGCGAACGACGGCAAACTGCTGCCGAACTTTATCTTCGTTGCCAACATCGAATCGAAAGATCCGATCCAGATTATCTCCGGTAACGAGAAAGTCGTTCGTCCGCGTCTGGCGGATGCCGAGTTCTTCTTCAACACCGACCGTAAAAAACGTCTTGAAGATAACCTGCCGCGCCTGCAAACCGTGTTGTTCCAGCAACAGTTGGGGACGCTGCGCGACAAAACTGACCGCATCCAGGCGCTGGCTGGCTGGATTGCTGAACAGATTGGCGCTGACGTTAACCACGCTACCCGTGCGGGTCTGCTGTCTAAGTGCGACCTGATGACCAACATGGTCTTCGAGTTCACCGACACCCAGGGCGTTATGGGGATGCACTATGCGCGTCACGATGGCGAAGCGGAAGATGTCGCGGTGGCGCTGAATGAGCAGTATCAGCCGCGTTTTGCTGGTGATGACCTGCCGTCCAACCCAGTAGCTTGTGCGCTGGCGATTGCTGACAAGATGGATACCCTGGCGGGTATCTTCGGTATCGGTCAGCATCCGAAAGGCGACAAAGACCCGTTTGCGCTGCGTCGTGCCGCGCTTGGCGTGCTGCGAATTATCGTTGAGAAGAACCTCAACCTTGATCTGCAAACGCTGACCGAAGAAGCGGTGCGTCTGTATGGCGATAAGCTGACTAATGCCAACGTAGTTGATGATGTTATCGACTTTATGCTCGGTCGCTTCCGCGCCTGGTATCAGGACGAAGGTTACACCGTTGACACCATTCAGGCGGTGCTGGCGCGTCGTCCGACCCGTCCGGCAGATTTCGATGCGCGTATGAAAGCAGTGTCCCACTTCCGCACGTTGGAAGAGGCCTCTGCGCTGGCTGCGGCCAACAAGCGTGTATCCAACATCCTGGCGAAATCAGACGAAACGCTGAACGATATCGTTCACGCTTCCGTGCTGAAAGAAGCGGCGGAAATCAAGCTGGCGGGCAACCTGGTTGTGCTGCGCGATAAGCTGGAGCCTGTCTTCGCTGCCGGTCGTTACCAGGAAGCGCTGGTTGAGTTGGCGGAACTGCGTGAACCGGTTGATGCGTTCTTCGAGAAAGTGATGGTCAACGTAGAAGATAAAGATCTGCGTATTAACCGTCTGTCTATGCTCGAAAAACTGCGCGAGCTGTTCCTGCGCGTGGCAGATATTTCTCTGCTGCAGTAACGGCCCTGCGCTGACTTAGAAAATGCCGGATGGCGGCTTCGCCTTATCCGGCATTTTTTTATGTTATTAGCGCAACTGCAATTTTGTCAGACAGGTCTGGCTGTCTTCCATGGTCTTAATGGGATACTCCGCTTTTTTGCCGTTGTAGCTTACTGCGATGGTGCCTGCCATATTGCGCGGTAGCCAAACCCCGACGAAGCCATTTCGACCGCTCTTCATCTCTTTTTGTAGCACTACATCACCCTTGTTATCCGTCACTTTGACATTGAATGTCTTCTCCGGCATTTCGCCCTGGCAGCCAGAAAGGCTGTGGTTGAAACAAGGATGTGTTTGCCATTCATACGGGGCAAACGACAGATAGAACTTGTCACCGAGCGGCAGGGTATAAACCTGATCGCCCGAAGAGAGCTTCAACGCGGTGCTGGTGATGGACGCTGAGTACGGCA
>OGHM01001045.1_pt1 | contig 11669 bp, 9 predicted proteins | sample 1571531 | NCBI WGS metagenome assembly OGHM01 (sample SAMEA2582031, study PRJEB24529) | metagenome | biome: Human gut stool | place: China | collected 2011 | reverse complement strand
GGCACAAAAAGTAGGGATTCAAATTGATGAAACGGTATTACCAATTCGTCAGGAAGTACGTGGTATTTGCGAATTACTCGGTTTGGATGCGTTGAATTTTGCTAATGAAGGCAAATTGGTGATTGTGGCGGATAAAGAAAAAACAGCTGAAATTCTGACCGCACTTCGTCGCCATCCATTAGGTGAAAACGCGGCTGTCATTGGCGAGGTAACGACTGATGGCAAAGTTCGTGCAGTTGGTCTTTTCGGTCAAAGTCGCTTGTTAGACTTACCGCGCAACGAACCTTTACCACGCATTTGTTAAGCAAAAACCGGTTTAATGTTAAATTAAACCGGTTTTAGTTTGTAAATTGATATGTGTGAGAAGGGTGCTATTTTTTCCAAATAACGTGGAATTCACGATCTTCTTCTCGGTGTGAAATTAAGAATTTCGCAAACACATCATCCATTTCATCTTTCTCATTCACTAAACCCACCCAAACTTCAGCAAAAGCATCAGGATCGATTAACACCCCAATTTCTTGTTCCCAATCGTCTGCAGTTTCGACAAACTCGACTGCACCACGATCTTCAAATTGCAGATTGAATAGCATAATATCTGCAGGATCGAGATTTTCACCGGCCATTTCTAAGAAAATATCATAAGCAAGATCAATCGCTGCATCAGGATCGAGTTTTTGAATATCAGTTGTCATTGGGTTTTCCTTCATTAAGTCAATTGTGCGTATGATACCGCAAGAAACATAAAACAAAAAGTGCGGTCAAATCATCGTTGTTTTTTGACCGCACTTATTTTTAGTTGCCGTAACTAGCCCGTATTTCGCATACCTGCGGCAATACCTGTGATGGTAATCATCAAGGCTTGTTCCACATCAGGGCTAGTGTTTTCAGGCGATTCACGGAAACGACGGAGCAATTCCACTTGAAGGAGGTTGAGCGGATCCGTATAAACATTACGTAATGCAATAGAATCTGCGATCCACGGCAAGTCTGCCATTAATTCATCTTTGTGAGAAAGTGAAAGCACAGTTTTAATATCTGCATTCAGTTGGTTACGCAGATTTTCACCTAAGTACCAAAGTTCTTTTTTCACCAAGTTATGATCATATTGCTCAGAAAGCCAAGTATCGGTTTTACTGAATACCATTTCTAACATACCTACACGAGTCGAGAAGAACGGCCAAGCTTTACACATTTCTTCAATGATATGACCTTTGCCTTCATCCACAATTTTTTGAATAGCTGCACCTGCACCAAGCCATGCTGGTAACATTAAGCGATTTTGCATCCAAGCAAAAATCCATGGAATGGCACGCAAGCTTTCCACGCCACCGTTTGGATTACGTTTTGCAGGGCGAGAGCCAAGTGGTAGTTTAGACAGTTCTTGTTCCGGTGTGGCACTGCGGAAATAAGGCACGAAGTCTTTATCACCACGAACAACACTACGGTAAATGTCGCATGAAGTAGAGGAAAGTTCATCCATCACAGTACGCCATTCTGCTTTAGGTTCTGGCGGTGGAAGTAAGTTTGCTTCCAAAATCGCACTGGCGTAAAGATCAAAGGTTTCAACCGCAACTTCGGGTAAACCAAGTTTAAAGCGGATCATTTCCCCTTGTTCAGTCACGCGTAAACCATTTTTGAGTGAGCGTGGTGGCTGAGAAAGTAATGCTGCATGTGCAGGCGCACCACCTCGACCGATTGTACCACCACGACCATGGAATAAAGTGAGTTCAATACCTAGCTCTTCGGTTAAATTGACTAACGCTTCTTGTGCACGATATTGTGCCCATGAAGCAGCCATCATACCTGCATCTTTGGCAGAATCAGAATAACCAATCATCACCATTTGATGATTGTTAATCACGCCACGATACCAACCAATATTGAATAATTGACGCATGACACCTTCAGAAGCATCTAAGTCATCTAAGGTTTCAAAGAGTGGTACGACAGGAATATGATAAGGCACGCCCGCTTCTTTTAATAATAAATGCACGGCAAGCACATCAGAGGCACTTCTTGCCATGGAAATAATATAGCAAGCAATCACACCTTGTTTTTGTTGGGCAATGACTTTGCAAGTCTCTAAAATTTCTTGGGTTTCAGCCGAGGGTTCCCAATGGGTTGGTATTAATGGGCGGCGAGAATTTAATTCACGCACCAAAAAAGATTGTTTTTCTGCTTCGCTCCATTGTGCATAATCGCCAATGCCAAGATAACGGGTGATTTCAGCAATCGCATCCGTATGGCGTGTACTTTCTTGGCGGATATCCATTTGTGAAAGGGTAACCCCAAAACAGCGAATGCGATGCAAAATATCCAATAAGGATCCATTGGCAATAATCCGCATGCCACACGCCATTAATGATTGATAGCAATCATAGAGCGGTTCCCAAAGTTGATTATCTTCCATGATGATATCCGCTTGGCTTACGCGTGGCGGACGATTTGCCATGCAATCATCAAAGTAATCAAGGGTGGCGATAAGTTTTGCACGAAGCGCTTTGACCACAAAACGATAAGGCTCTAAATGCTCACCATATTTTGCGGTAAATTCTGGTGTGCATTTAACCATGGATAATTCATCGGCAAGGGATTTGATGTCATTTAAGAATAAATCTGCCGCTTTCCAACGAGCAAGATAGAGTACTTGTTGGGTGATTTTCGAAGTAACAAATGGGTTGCCATCACGGTCACCACCCATCCAAGAAGAAATTCGGACAGGACGTAAGCCCACTGGTAAATCGTAACCTAAGAATTCACGAGCATGTTCATTTAATTGACGTAAGAACTCCGGTACCCCTTGCCATAGGCTATTTTCAATCATGGCATAGCCCCATTTTGCTTCATCGAATGGGGTTGGGCGAACAGTACGGATTTCATTGGTATGCCAAGCTTCAGCAATTAAACGAAGCAATAAGCGTTCAATAATGCCGCGTTCTTTAGGTATCAAATCATCGTGTTCTAATTTGCTTAAGCATTTATTGATCTCAACATGTTTATGCACTAAAGAGCGACGTGTGGTTTCGGTTGGGTGTGCGGTTAATACAAGCTCAATAAGCAAGTTTTCAACGGTTTTGTAAACTTCCTCTTTTGAAACATTTAATGCTTTTAAGCGTTGAAATAAAGCACTTAATGAACGATTAGAAGATTGTAAATCTTTATGTTGGCGGGAGACCGTTTGGTATTGTTCTGCGATATTCGTTAAATTAAGAAAATGGCTGAATGCACGTGCAACAGGAATAATGTTTTCGTTAGAAATAGTGGAAAGGGTATCCAACAATGTTTTACGTGCTTGGCTATCGCCTGCTCGAGATTGTTTTGACAATTGGCGAACATTTTCAATTAAAGTGAGAATGTCTTCGCCTTGTGCATCATTAATGGTTTCTCCAAGAAAACGTCCTAACATATTAATGTTATGGCGGAGAGTGCGATACTCATCAGTCATATGAACTCCGATAAAGAAAAAATAAAACCAGGAGAGATATAACCAAAAATATGTATCGGGATCAAATGCTATACGTCGAAAACTTGCATTAAATCAAAAAAGGCTAAAATAAGTAAAAAAATGACCGCACTTTTTTAGATAAAATTCAAAGTTCGGTCAAAAAGTTTAATGTTTATTTAAGGTTGCGAACTGATTTTCGAATGACGAGTTCAGGATGGATCGCAATGCGGTGTTTTTCGTGATTATCGTTATCTTTATTGGCAATACGCTCAAATAAAAGATTAACCGCTTGTGCGCCTAAACGTGATTTAGATTGGTGAATTGTTGTGAGTGGCGGTGCATAGAAACGTGATGAGTGAATATTGTCATAGCCAATAATCGAAATATCATCAGGCACGCGCAAGCCTTTTTCCGTAATTGCGGAAATTGCACCTAATGCCATCACATCATTACAGCAGAAGACAGCAGTAGGTAGGCTGTCTTGTGAAAGGATCTTGTTCATGCACTCGTAACCGTCTTCTGGCTCGAAGAAACCTTCCATAATCCAATTTTCATGGATCGGTAGATTGGCTTCATTCATGGCTTTTACAAAGCCTTCGTAACGGGTTCTTGCCGTCGTTTTATCTAATTCACCCGCAATAAGACCGATCTCTTTATGACCACAATCAATCAAATGCTTAGTAGCAAGGTAACCACCCGTAAAGCTGTTATCTTCAATGATATCAGTGTCCGTATTTGGACCCCAGTCCATTACCACCATTGGAACAGACGAAAAACTAGAAAGCACATCAAGTGAATGTTGCGTGTATTCAGAACACATTACCAATAAACCATCTACGCGTTTTTTGGCAAGCATTTCGACGTGGTTTTTAATTTTTTCAGGATCATTTTGTGTATTACACAAAAAAAGTGAATAGCCTTGACGATAACAATGATCTTCAACAGCATGAATGATTTCAGCAAAATAAGGGGACTCACTGGTGGTAACAATCATCCCAATGGATTTTGTCGTGTTGACTTTCAAACTCCGCGCAACAGCACTTGGTGAGTATTTCAAGCTTTTAATGGCTTGCATCACCGCCTCTTCGGTTTCTTTTGCTACAAAACGGGTTTTATTAATTACGTGTGAAACAGTGGTGGTTGAAACACCAGCCATTTTTGCGACATCTTTAATTGTTGCCATAATTTTGCCTCTAGAGAATTTTTCCTATTATAAAGACTGTCACCAAATAGGTTAAGTAAATTATAAAAAATTTTTGAAAAAACGTGCTTTATTGTTAGAATGGGTTATCTTTAACTAAACAAGTGGGAAATTAAAATGAGTGATTTTGGTTATGCAATGTTAGCTGTAGTGCTTTCTTTAAGTGTTGTTGTCGGTTTAGCGACTGCAATTTTCTAATTGAAAGAAATAACATACTAATCCATTTAAAATAGACCGCGCTTTAAGCATTTAAAGTGCGGTTATTTTTTAAGGCTTTTTAAAGTTGTGCTAAAAGCCATGCCATTGGCCTATTTCTTTAGTATAATTTGCAACTATTTCCGTTTGTTGTAATCAAAATACTGCAAAACCCAAATTTGAGATAATTATGAATAAATATTTGATTTCACTAGATAAAGATATTCAGCGTCGTGAGCTGTTTTTTGCTCAACCAGATACAGCAGATTTTGTTGTATTTTCAGCGATTAATACCATGCAAAAAGAGTGGGATGAATTGGCTGAAGTGTTCAATCCAACGAAGTTTGAACAGCATTATGGACGCAACGTCACAAAAGGCGAAATTGGTTGCACATTAAGTCATTTAGCGGTTTATCGTCAGATCGTGGAAGATCAAAATGTGACGGAAAATGACTATGCGTTAGTCTGTGAAGATGACGCTTTGTTCAATTCAAATTTATCGCCAAAAACGATCGCACTTTTAACCGAAAAATGTGACGCGGATATTGTATTAATTGGGCAGTCAAAAATTGCGGAATTTGATGATGTGGAATTAGAGATTAATTATCCAACCACCTTTTCATTTTTACGCCAAACTATTGGTGATGTTCCCGTGGCTTATCCATATAAAAGTTATTTTGCGGGTACGGTAGCATACTTAATTAAAAAATCAGCGACACGTGCATTTTTAAAGCAACTTGAACAAGAAAAACCGTTTTGGCTTGCTGATGATTTCTTATTATTTGAAACCCAATTCCACATTAATAACAATGTGGTTCGTCCGCTTGTAGCCATTGAAAATCCACAATTAGTGAGTAATTTGGAAGCGATTCGCGGCTCAAAATCCAATAATTTAGTGAAGAAATTAATTAAATATCCGCTCAAAAAAATCTTAGCAGTGAAAAAGAATTTAGGAAAATAACGTAAAAATGACCGCACTTTTTAACCTTTTTTATCTTTACGATCCTTGGCTGTTTCATGTTGTACGCATGTCATTCGTCGCAGGTTTAGCGGCATTGGTTGTATTGGCTTATCAGTATTTTAAAAAGCAGAAACCACAAGGTATTACCGTGCCAGTGGATAGTTTAGTCGTTATCATTGGGCTGATTGCATTTAGCGTGATTCCGCTTTTAGTCAATGGTACACGAGATTTTTCTGTCATCACTATGTATGTGAAAGAGCTAATTTTATTTATCTTCGGTGTGGGACTTTATAATGCCTTCTATGCCAATGTAAATGGTCAACAGAAAGTCGTTCGTGATTTACAACTTGGTGTGGTGGTGCAGTTTATTGTGGGCGTGATTGGCTTACTCGGTGCATCATTTATGATTGATTTCTTGCTTTCAACCAATGCGGTGTTGCCCGCACGTTTTTATGGATCAGAGCAAGAATATCGCCTATATAACATCACCGCAACCGCCTTTTTCCAGTTGAGTTTATTCTATTTAATGCTGTTACATTTCTTGCTCGCTTACAATGCAAAACATAATACACTCCCAAGTGTTTTAGTGTTTTTTATGCTATGTATTGGGTTGATTTCAGGACGTACATTCCTTCTGTTATCGGTTGTGAGCATTTTGGTGTATTTCAAATGGCGTTATGTGCCATCACTCATTGCATTTGCTGTTTTGGTATTATTACTGGCCTATTTCTTACCCGAAAATCCTTATGTGGCACATGCCTTAGAGCCCGTAATTAATTTATTGCACGGAGCAGGATTTGTCAGTTCATCAACCGATACGTTGATGAAAAACCATCTCTTCATGCCAACACTTAAGCAGTTTATTTATGGCGATGGTATGTACATGACCGGTGAGTTAGAAGTTGGTCGTTACTATGGGCATACGGATTCTGGTTTCTTACGCCAAATTCTTTATGGTGGCGTGTCTTATGCTTTAGTGTGTTTTGCCGTGACATTCTATTTTGTACGCAAAGTCGCCTTAAATTGGTTTGATGGCAGTTGGAAATTTATTCTTTCTGCTTTCGTGATTTTAGCATTCTGTAACATCAAAGCGGACACCTTTGCTTTCCCTGGTATTATGTTTGTCATGTTGATGTTCTTATCGCTTTTTGGCACTCACGGTAAACAGCTTATTTTATTTAAACAAAAGGAGCCGAAAGATGTTTAGTATCATCGTGCCTTCTTATAATCGGAAAGAAGAAATTCCTGCGTTATTGGAAAGTTTAACCAAGCAAACCGCCTATAATTTTGATGTGGTGATTGTGGATGATTGTTCAAAAGAACCCGTTGAAGTCACACAAGCATATCCATTTGCAGTTAAAGTCATTCGTAACGAAACTAATCAAGGTGCCGCAGAAAGCCGTAATATCGGAGCAAGAAATGCCGATAATGATTGGTTATTATTCCTTGATGACGATGATCGTTTTGCAAATGATAAATGTCAGAAATTAGCTGATGTGATTGCCGAGCATACCGATGTTAACTTTGTTTATCATCCTGCAAAATGTGAAATGGTCAATGAAGGTTTTAGCTATGTGACCAACCCGATTGAGCCACAAGAGATTAGCGTAGAGCGAATTTTACTGGCGAATAAAATCGGCGGCATGCCGATGATTGGGGTGAAAAAAGATCTGTTTTTAAAAATAGGCGGATTATCCACCGCACTTCGTTCACTGGAAGACTATGATTTCTTGCTGAAACTTGTACAAGATCCAACGTTTAAAGCGTACAAAGTGGCAGAACCATTAACTTATTGTACGTTCCATACCAAGCGTTCTAGCGTGTCGACCGATACAACTAATACGCAAAAAGCGATTGATTATATCCGTGAAAATTATGTGAAAACGGCAGAGCAAGAAAAGAATTTTGCCATCAACGCACAATATATGTTGGCTTACCCACATATAATGAATTTATCCCGTAAAGCGGCTTTTTACTATTTTGAGATTTTTAAATTAACGAAAAGTATTAAGCAGCTAGTCATTGCCTTTGTGGTTTTAATTTCACCTAAATTGGCAATTAATTTGAAACGGTTTATGTAGATAACTTATTAGATAGAGAAGTATGAAATTTTCAGTTTTAATGTCCTTATACATTAAGGAAAATCCACAATATTTAAGAGAATGTTTTGAAAGTTTAGTGGCTCAAACCCATTCAGCAGATGAGATCGTGTTGGTGTTTGATGGTGCGGTAACGCCAGAATTGGAAGCCGTAGTTTCTGAATTCGAAACCAAATTACCCTTAAACTTAGTGAAGTTGCCTAAAAATTTAGGTTTAGGTAAAGCGCTCAATGAAGGATTGAAACATTGTTCACACGATTGGGTCTTCCGTATGGACACCGATGATATTTGTGTGCCTGAGCGTTTCGCGAAACAAGTGGCGTTTATTGAGCAACATCCGGATACGATTATTTTCGGTGGGCAGATTGCGGTCATTAATTGTGGTGGATATGAAGATTTACAGGAAGATTATTACCTGTGGATTAAGCTTGTGGCACAAGGTCAAAAAGTGGCAAACTTGCCGGATATTTTAGTTTATGCTCGCGTGGGCAATGGTATGGTAGGGCGTCGTCGTGGTTTAAACCAAGCGAAAGCAGAATGGCGTTTATTTAAATTGAAACATCGCTTAGGTATTCAAGGCTTATTTTTTGGCCTATTCACCTTTGCCTTGCGTTCAGGTTCTCGCTTATTACCAACCTCATTATTAAAAGCGGTTTATAATCAATTTTTACGCAAATAATGCGATATTTTGATAATTAAAAAAGGAAAAGAAATGAATTTAATCTCAACGTTAAAAATGACTGCATTATCGACCGCACTTTTATTGGTGGGTTGTTCAAGTAATACGACAACAACGACAACGTCATCCACCAAAAGTATTCCGTCAGTAAGCAGTAATGCTGTTTACAGCAAACCAAGAACCTTAGATAACTTTAATGATTACGTGCAGTTCTTAAAGGGTAAAGCGGCGGCTGAAGGCGTCTCGTTGTCAGTATTGAATGCCCAAAATAATATTCAATATATGCAAAAGGCGGTGGATTTGGACCGTGCGCAAGCGGGTAGAAGCAAGCGTAATTCAGATCAACCTCAATTACCCAATCCAAATGGCACAACCAATTATCTGAATAAAGTATTAACCCAAAACAAAGTAGATATCGCCGAAGAGCGTTATTGGGAAGTCCAAGCACCATTACAACAAGCAAGCCAACGTTATGGTGTTCAACAGGAATATATCCTTGCCTTATGGGGTATGGAAAGTAGCTTTGGTCACTACCAAGGTAGCTATGATGTGCTGTCAGCTTTAGCTACATTAGCCTTTGATGGCAGACGTGAAGCCTTATTCAGTAAAGAATTTGTGAATGCGATGAAAATGTTAGAACGTGATCATATTCAACGTCACAGAATGTTAGGTTCTTGGGCGGGCGCAATGGGGCAAACCCAATTTATGCCAAGCGCATTCTTAAATTATGCGGCAGATGGTAATAATGATGGCGTGAAGGACATTTGGACGAACCAATTTGATGCGTTTGCTTCAATTGCAAATTATCTCCACACTGTAGGTTGGGATAACAAATTGCCTTGGGGCGTTGAAGTCACATTAAATCAACCGTTAGATTTATCGCTTTCAGGCATTGAGAAAAACAAAGCACGTTCATTAAGTGATTGGCAATCTAAAGGTGTTACCCTAGCAAGCTTCAGCCAACAAGAACAAGATAAATTAACCGCACTTTCGCAAGCAGATCTTTGGCTAGTTCGTCCTGATAAAGAAGTTGGGCGAGCATTCTTAGTCTCCAATAACTACCGCACAATTTTAGATTGGAACAAATCGAACTATTTTGGCGTGAGTATTGGTATGTTTGCTGATCGCATAAAGATGGCAACCGGCTTGTAGAAAATTATTTTCCTTTTATAATCCAATAAAGCTTTGTTGGATTATTTTTTATCTGTAATTTGAATATTTGGAGAACACGATGCAAAAAAAATGGCTTTCTATTTTATTGTTTGCACCTTTGATGCAGAGCAATTATGCCTTAGCTGATCAAGCTAAGGAAAAAGAATTGAATTATCAAGGATTGGGCGAAGTTCTGTTTTTTGATAAATCGCTTTCTTTTAATAAAACACAAAGCTGTTCAACTTGTCACAACCCGGGTACCGCCTTTGTGGATCAACGTAAGAATTCTGCAAATCAAATGGTTTCAGAAGGGGATAATCCTCATCTTCATGGTAATCGCAATGCCAATACGGCGCTTTATGCGATGTTTTCACCAGATTTTCATTTTGATGAAAAAATTCAAGATTATGTGGGCGGACAATTCTGGGATGGGCGTGCAAAAGATTTAGCCGAGCAAGCAGGTGGTCCACCAGTTAATCCTGTAGAAATGGGCATGCCAGATAAAAAATCGATTGTCGAACGTCTAAAAGCGAATGCAATTTATTACAAGGCAATTACGAATATTTATGGCGAAAGAATTTGGGAAGATACAGACAAAATCTATGCCATTATGGAAAAAGCCATTGCGGAGTTCGAAAAGCATGAATTATTTGCGCAATTTTCTTCAAAATATGATCGTGCATTAAAAAATGAAGCGGAATTGACCGCACTTGAAGCGGAAGGTAAGGCATTATTTTTCGATAAAACACGAACAAACTGCAGTAACTGCCATCAATCAAGTGACGCGAACTCAGCAAAAGAAACCTTTACGAATTATCGCTATTACAATATCGGCGTGCCAAGTAACCAAGCGTTAATTAAGTTAAATAAACTTGCGGCTGATTATGTGGACAATGGATTGTTGGATAATCCGATGGTGAAAGGCGATGAAAAGCAAAAAGGTAAATTTAAAGTGCCAACATTGCGTAACATTGGTGTCACAGCACCTTATATGCATAACGGCGTTTTCCGTGATTTAAAAACCGTCTTATTATTTAAAGATAGTTTTAATAATCCTAATCGTAAAATTAATCCTGAAACAGGAAAAGCATGGGATAAAGCCGAATATGCTCAAACTATTAATCCTGATGTTTTAAAAGCCAAACCGCTTACAGATGAAGAGATTAATGCGTTAGAGGCATTCTTAAAAACATTAACTGACGAAGCTTACGAAGAATAATTAAACGCCTGAGTTGAATTTAGCAATCGTTTTCGGTATTATGCACAACGATAATTATTATCATTTGAATTGTTTAATTTTACTCAGGAGATTTTTCTTATGAAAAGACGTTTTTCAACTTTAGCGATTGCTACTATTCTTGGTTTAAGTGCAGGTTTTGCCAATGCTGATCCCGTGAAAGTAAAAGATATACTTGATCGTGAAGTCACTGTAGATTTACCAGCAAAACGCGTGGTACTTGGTTTCTATTACCAAGATTATATGGCAGTCGGTGGTGACAAAGCGTTAGATAACGTTGTCGGTTTTTCTAAGAAAGTATGGTCTTCTTGGGCACCTGCAAGCTGGGAGTTATTCAGCAAAGCGGTGCCAAAATTGAATCAATTAGATGATGTGGGTGAAGTAGAAGAAGGCACGTTCTCTGTGGAAAAAGTGCTTTCATTAAAACCGGATCTTTTAGTCTTAGCTGATTGGCAGTACGAAATGCTAGGCTCTGATTTAGATGCTATCAATGAAGCGGGTATTCCAATTGTTGTATTAGATTATAATGCTCAAACCTTAGATAAACACATCAAATCTACTGAAATTATTGGCGAATTAACAGGTCAGAAAGATCGCGCAGCAAAAATTGCGAAAGAATACAAAGACATTGTAGAGCATATTCAAACGACGGTTAAAAATGTAAAATTAGCAAAACAACCGAAAGTGTATGTGGAGT
>OGHM01001042.1_pt1 | contig 11691 bp, 3 predicted proteins | sample 1571531 | NCBI WGS metagenome assembly OGHM01 (sample SAMEA2582031, study PRJEB24529) | metagenome | biome: Human gut stool | place: China | collected 2011 | reverse complement strand
TTCATGGAACTACAGATGTAATGATTACTATCAGACTATCATGACTAACTCAAGATGGTTTTAAAATCACTTGTTCAGCCATCATTAAATCCTTAACGAAATCCGAACATGCCATAAAAACCGAGACTACTGTCTCGGTTCATACAGTTTGGAAACGATTAGATTTGTCCTCGGCCTTGAGCGTCAAAGTAAACCCACCATCCTGGACTCACTTCAACCCAACGGTTAACAGCCATCTCACCTGAATTTGGATCATAGTAACGAACAACGCCGTTCACACGAACCAAATGACCTTTGATTTGCTTACCATTGTTATCAAAGAGGAGGTTTTGACCATTGATAGTAACCATGCCTTTGACAGCATTACCATTACCATCGAAGTAATACCAGCTACCATCGATTTCATGGAATTGATTACGGTAAAGCTCACCTGAATTTACATCATAGTAACGAAGGTTGCCATCAACATTAGCCAAAGCACCTTTCACTTGACGACCATTTTGATCAAAGTAGAGGTTTTGACCATTGATATTTTGTGAACCTTTTACGGCTGCTCCATCATTATTGAAGTAAGCCCAAACACCTGGTTCAATTTCAGCAAAACGGTTGCGAGCCATTTCACCTGAGTTTGCATCATAGTAACGGATTGTTCCATTCTCGTTAACAGTACGCCCTTTAACTTGGACACCATTGTTATCGAAGAAGAGCTCTTGACCATTAATGTTTTGGTGGCCTGTTACACGTCTACCATTACCATCATAGTAAGCCCAAACATTGTTACCAATTTGAACAAATTGATTGCGACCTGATGTATTGTTGTTATTGTTGTTATCTGGTTTTGGATCTTGTTTGCCGTTAGCATTCAAGACACCGTTTTGGTCGTAGTAGAATACTTGACCTCTACGGTTTTGACGGTAACCATCACGCAATTGCACCCCATTAGCGAGGAAGAAGTATTGTTTACCATCGATAGTCTTTTCACCGATTGCCATACGGCCTGTATTATCAAAGTAGTAGACATTTCCGTCGTTATCTTTGATGAAGGCATTCTTAGCATATTGACCATTGTTATAACGGTATCTTACAGAGAAGAGACGTTTTTCAAACTTACCACTACCATCACCGTTTTGGTTATCACCATTAGTTGATTGGTTGCTTCCGACAACTTTTGGAAGGCTAACCTTACCACCATTTGTACCGTAGTAACCGTTGAGACCATTCTTAAGCACGTACTCTGAACCACGGTCAAGAATGTTAGTACCATTCATGTACTTCGCAGACCACTTCGTAATCTTCTCGTCAGTAGTCATGCGTTTACCGTTAGAGATTTGAACACGGTCAAAGATTTGTGGGTAGAGACGTTTCAATTCATCAAGGAAGGCACCACCATATTTACCTTGGTAGTCATTACCAAAGGTACGTGTTTTAGCGGCATAGAGGCTGTGGTTGATGATTGCGCCATCTTTAGTTTCACCATAGTTATTAACACGAGTTGCAGTAACTACTTCGTCACCTGGAAGGTTGTAGATTTGGTCTGGAACCCAGTCAGCAATCGCTGAGATACCTACAGCGTGGAGTGATTTAAGAGCTGCTTTCAAGTCAGCCAATGAACCGTACTTGTTGTCCTTACTCATACCAATATCATAACGGTCTGTAAAGGCATAACCATTTTGGATGACTGAGTCAAGGAAGCTACCGTCATCACTTGAAACGTACTGTGGTGCAAATTCGAATGATGTGATACCCCATGATTTGAAGAGGTTTGCATTTTCAGCAATCTTCTTATTAGTGTATTGTGATGGATTTTGGACGAAGTCTTGGAAGTTAGAGAAACCTTCGTAGATAACTTGTGAATCAAGGGCAGCATTTGATTCGTAAACCAAACCACTGCTGTTCTTTTCTTTACTTGGTGCTACACGCACGTCTTGATTTTCAGAAGCACCTACTGGTACCCAAACGGCAAGGTAACCATCAACTTGAGGGTTACGGATACCACGGATTTCGTTTGCATTAAATGTCAAATTACCGTTACCATCAGTGTATTTGACAATGCCGTTAGCATCGCTATCATTCAAGTAAGTAGCCACACCATCGTTTGTTGTCAAAAGCAATGGACGATAAGCTTGGTTACGGTGAGCCGCACCCATGTTAATTGTCAAGTTGCTTGTCAAACGAAGGGCTGGTTGGTTTGAAACGATAACTGCCATACCTTGGTTACGTGTCTCTGCCGTACCAGTATCAGAAGCACTGTTAGCCCCTGTACCATAACGTACAGATGTCAAGACACCTGCAGCATCCCAACCATTAGTATTACCATAACCGATGTAGTTAACCTTCATATCTTGACCGCCAGCTGCATAGCGGATACGGCCTTTCAAGAGGGTTTCAATAGCATCATAATATGGTGATTTTTTAGCCATATATTGACCATCATCTGTGTACATGTCTCCATAGTAAACACGTGGCACAGTGTCCTTATGTGTAAGCATCAAGGCATATGCTGATGGGATGTTATATTGTGTGTATTGCTTGTTGGCACTACGCATGTCTCTGTTGTAGATTTCAAAGGCTTTCTTCATTTCATCAAGAGTGAAGGTATTCCCTGTTGATTGAGGGTTGATTTCATTTTTGATGATTTGACCAATGATTGATTGTACCTCTGAATCGTGGGCACGAACAAATGAGTAGTTAGCCATACGTTTAGAGTTTTTACCACTTTCAGAACGGTCATTTAAACTATTTGAAATGAGTGGTTCAACTCCTGAACGGTTACCAATTGGACGCAAGAGTGAATATACCAATGCCAAGTGCATAGGGTCATCCATTGGCAATTGAGCACCTTTGGTGTCTTCATTGTAGTAGGCATCATTGTGAGACCATGCTTCCAAGATAGACAAGTGCTTAATAGCTTGTTCTTGGCTTTGATCAGAACCATACTTAGCTTTGAAGTAATCTGAAGCAATTTGGAGAAGGTCAGCATTGACATTATCCACGGCATCGACACGAACACCATCAAAGTTTTCATCTTCAGAACCACCAGTGATAGTACCGATGTTCATGATGTAGTGGAGCCAGTTCAACTGCTCAGCTTGAACCGCTGGGTTTGAGTTGTCGATATCATTAGCCAACAAGAACTCGAAACCACCGTTACTTGTATCCTTAGTATACTTAGGATTGTGTTTACCTGTTTGGCTAGTTGGTGTGCGGTTCAAGAGACGATAGTCAGAGTTAGCATGACTTGTACGACTATCGTTGTTATAGAGAAGGGCACCACCTTGCAAGTGGTCACTATTATCAAGATTTTCAGAAGTTGAATTCCAACCTGGTTGGGTCTTCACGAAATTTTTGATAGTTGTACGCAACCAGTCAGTGTTACCTTCACGCGCAATACGTTCTTCAATACGTTTTTGAACTTCAAGCGCTGCTTGGTCCATTTGGGTTTGTGAGCTGAATGACGTATAGGTCTGATTGGTACCGAGACCTTGCTCCTTCATGTAGTTGAGGTAGCTCGCTTGGATAGCCTTGCTTGGCCACCAAACTGTAAGCAATGGACGTTTGTCATTTTCAGTTGAAGCAGTCCACTCTTTACCATCTTTCAAGATTTCTTTTGGACGGTACCATGTGTTGGCAGTGAAGTAACCATCAACAAGTTCGATATCTTTATCAGTTGTACCATAAAAGGCATTTTTATCACCATTTACAGTAACGTTTGTGTTTGTGCTATCAGCTGATGAACCTGTTCCACCGTTCTTGTCGAAACGGTATTCTTTTTGGTTAGACAATTCACCAGTTTCAGCGTTGAAGTATTGGCTTCCGCCGTTACGTTCAAGGACATAGTTCTTACGAATAGTGCCGTCATCTTCAACGTAGTATTGTTTTCCATCAATTGTTTTGATGTGACTTGGACCATCAGTTACGACATTGTTAGTTGCTGGAAGGTCGTTGTTTACTACTGTGACAGTATTGTTGGCATTGTTAGTATTGCCGTTAACTGGGGTAGCACGACGGCCTCCTGTAGGACCACGTCGAGCACCAGTCGCACGACGTTCACGTGTCGCTGCGCGATCAGTAACTGTTGTTGTGTCAGTTGTAGTGTTGTTATTTGTCGTATCAACAGCTGTATCATTGGTTGCTGTTGTATCTGTTGTAGTTGCCGCACGATCAGTACCGACTGTCGCTGCCGTATCAACAGCATTCGCTGCAACTGTATTTGTAGTATCAGTTGTCAAATCGAAGGTTGCTGTTGGAGCTGCTTGGTCAGTTGTGACATCATTTGTCGTTGCAACTGCTGTAGTTGGATCCTGAGCAGCCGTTGTATCGTTAGATACAGTACCCGTATCAACAGTAATATCGGGGATGGCTACAGTAGCATCCGTATGTTCGTCGGCCTGAACGACACCGTCGTTAGTTCCTAAAGAAACCGCTGAGACTGCACCGAGCGACATCCCTGTAACTGCGATGGTTACCCATTGTTTCTTAACTTTGTGCATTTTATAATGTACTTTTTTGTCCATAATAAAAAGACTCCTTTTTCCCATTTATAGCTTCATTCTAAATCATTGAAAGCTTTTTTTCAATAAGATTCGATAAATTTTCATAATTTTTAGAAAAGTCCTTTTGTTGTTTTAATAACATTAGTTTTAAATGAGTGTTTATAATTATAGACATGCTCATTTTAGTTCGTTGAGAAACAGATAACTGACACTCTATGGCTATTTAGAATGATTATTGATAAGACCTCCTTTTAATGGGATTACAAGGAAATCTAATGAAAATTCACAAAATCCTTAAGGCACCTCTCTCAAAGCGACAAAAAATACTATCCTTACCAAACCATTAGGTCTGTTAAAATAGGGTCTTTTTTAGACTATCTTCTCATACAAAATCTAAATTCTAACTATCTAAGCCATTCATTACTTACTGAGGTGCCAGAGGGGCAAGTTTGGTTACTCTAGTGTTAATTAAAAATACTCTTTTCCATCAAAAACGAAGGGAACAGAAACTAGATTGTAGAGCGACAAATCATCATAACAAATAGTTCAAATGCCTATCTACCCTGCTGAAAACAAGGAAAAAGGAGTAAAATAAAGGTGAAAAGAGTTAAACTATTTAGAAACAAATAGAGGGGTAGGTGAGAAAGATGTCAGTACAACATACAAACTTGGACACAAGCCAAGATAAGGCTAAGCCTGGTCAAGAGTTCAATAATCAAGAGCTCATTAAGAATAATTCTCCAGACAACAGGGTTGCTTCTATTCTCCTTGCAGTCGCCTTTTATTTAGCTATCGTTTATCTTGCCTTATTTTTGCTCTTAGGACTGTCAAATCCTTGGGGAATAGTTATAATGATTTTCCTAGCACCTAATTTGATTAGTTTTATTATTGCAACTATTTTAACAAGAATAGGACGTAAAAAAGGTAATAAAAACTTTCTATACACTAGTGTTATTTTTTACCTAGTCTCAATTTTTTTGGCCTATGATCCTGACTGGGGAGTTTTTCGAGTTGTACCGATTCTATTAACTATTCTCGTAACAGTGGGAACAGTCATGTATAAACAAGATAATGAGCAAGACAACAAATAAGAGACCATGTTCAAGTGGTCTCTTATTTTTATGTAGTCATTAGTATTTCAAAAAGTCAGTTCCATTTTGAACCTTTCACAACATCTCTAAATCAAAAAACACCTCCTAGCTAGAATAGTTATCTAACATGAAGGTGTTTTTTATTGTGCTTATCTGAGCATTGTAAAGACTCTTACAATCCTGAAATACGAATAATCTTCGTCCTATTCTTCATTTTTCTTACGTTTGGCAAGAAATCCAAGACCAGTTGCAGTTGCCAAGGCACCCAAGGCCATACCTAATGATGAGTTTTCCTCACCAGTCTTCGGAAGCGCTTGGCTACCACGTTTGTGCTTAGGATCTCTCACTTCAGAAGTTGATTCTGAAACACTTGTTGATGCAGAGGCTGAATGACTTGCTGATGTACTCAATGAAGTTGAGGTGCTTATGCTTTCAGAAATACTCAAGAATACTGATGTAGAAGCGGACTCTGATACTGAAACGCTTGATGAAGCGGATTCTGAGGCAGATGCACTTGCACTCTGCGATTCGCTCAACGATACAGACTCACTTGTAGAAATTGAAGAACTTTCTGAAAGTGACTCACTCAGTGATACTGAATTTGAAACAGATTCTGATTCAGACACTGATGCACCCGCTGAAACTGATTCTGAGTTCGATACTGATTGCGACTCGGAAATTGAGACACTTACTGAAGTCGATACTGAGGCAGAGACTGATGCGGATGCACTCGCTGAGGCTGACGCAGACAATGACTCAGATACACTTGTTGAGGCTGAAAGACTTGCTGATGTACTCAATGAAGTTGAGATACTTGTTGAAGTGCTTGTGCTTTCAGAGGCACTCAAGAATACTGATGTAGAAGCTGACTCTGAGACTGAAACGCTTGATGAAGCAGTTTCTGAGGCAGATGCACTTGCTGAGGCTGACGCAGAGACTGAGTTTGAGACAGACTGTAATTCTGAGACTGAGGCACTTGTTGCTGCAGACTCGGAATTAGAGACTAATTGTGATTCACTGATTGAAGCACTTACTGACGCTGACTCGGAGTTTGAGACAGACTGTGATTCAGACACCGATGCACTCTCTGAGGCTGACTCAGAATTAGAAACTGATTGTGAGCCTGAAACAGATGCACTCAATGACGCCGACTCACTCAATGATGCTGAGTTAGATGTTGAAATTGATTCACTAGCTGAAATGAAGCTTGAAGCCGAGTTCGAAATAGATTCTACAGTTGAAATGAAGCTTGAAGCCGAGTTCGAAATAGATTCTACAGTTGAAATGATTGCAGAAATTGAAGCACTGAAGGCTTGAGACTGGCTTTCAAATACAGAAGCACTCAATGAGCTTGATGTACTCAATGATACTGACTCTGAAGCAGACACTGATGTACTTGCACTTCGCGATTCACTCAACGATGCAGACTCACTAGCTGAAATTGACGCACTTACTGACGCTGATTCTGAGTTTGAAGCAGACTGTGATTCTGAAATTGATTCACTTACTGATGCTGATTCTGAGTTAGACACTGATTGTGATTCTGAAACTGAAGCACTTACTGAAGCAGAGACTGAATTTGACTCGGATTGTGACGCTGATGTCGACTCGCTCTCTGATGCTGACTCTGAGTTTGAGACTGATTGTGATTCAGAGATCGATGCGCTTTCTGAGGATGATTCTGAATGGGAAACTGATTGTGATTCTGAAATGGATTCACTTTGAGAGATGCTAGTCTTCAAGGACTCACTCAAGGAGCTTGAAACACTCTGTGACTTCACGGCGCTCAAAGACGCACTCGTTGAAGCGGATTGGCTTTGAGAGACACTTGTCTTCAAGGACTCGCTTAAGGAACTTGAAATGCTCTCCGATTTCAGAGTACTCAAAGATGCACTTGTTGAAGCGGATTCACTTTGCGAAGCGCTCGTCTTCAAAGACTCACTCAAAGAACTTGAAACACTCGCTGATTTCGCAGCACTCAAAGACGCACTTGTTGATGCTGATTGGCTTTGTGAGACGCTTGTCTTCAAGGACTCACTCAAAGAGCTTGAAACACTCGCTGATGTCACGGTACTCAAAGACGCACTCGTTGAAGCAGATTCACTTTGTGAGATGCTAATCTTCAAGGACTCACTCAAGGAACTTGAAACGCTCGCTGATTTCTCAGTACTCAAAGACGCACTTGTTGAGGTGGATTCACTTTGAGATTGGCTTGTCTTCAAGGACTCACTTAAGGAACTTGAAACGCTCGCCGATTTCTCAGCACTCAAAGACGCACTCGTTGATGCTGACTGACTTTGTGAAACGCTGGTCTTCAAGGACTCACTCAAGGAACTTGAAACACTCGCTGATTTCTCAGCACTCAAAGAACTTGAGACACTCGCTGACTTCACAGTACTCAAAGACGCACTCGTTGAAGCGGATTGACTTCGAGATTGGCTTGTCTTCAACGATTCACTCAAAGAACTTGAGACACTTTTTGAGGCAACCGTGCTCAATGAAAGGCTGGTCGATGCAGACTGCTTAGCAGACTCACTTCTACTTTGAGAAATCGATTCCTGCTTAGACTGACTAACACTTTGCGACACTGACTGGCTGTAATCACTATCCGACAATTTCACCGTCACAACATTGGTCGTACTATCTTTATAAGTAATCGTTACCGTACCATCACTATTAACCGTATAAGACTTAATACGGTTTGCGACCTCTGGATTCAAGGCAGACACTGCCGCAATAATCTTACTCTTATCTGCGTCTGTTAGGACAGTCAGGCTGGTCACCTGAATAGTGCTTGTCGGCGCCACACCCGGTGTACGATCTGACAAGCGACCCTGAGTAATACGAATCTCACCCAAGCCATTTGGACGGTTCATATTTGATGCATTGTCAATAGCAGCAACATTACGTTGCCATGTGTTTCGGAAAGAATGATAAAGGTCATCCTTCAAATGAATGGTCGTTGTGATGGTTGCAGGATTGTCAGTCGTTGCTGTAATATCTCCCGTAATCGGTGCAATATTACCTGTTCCGTACTGGCTACTACCAAAGAAATTGCCATTCAAGGCATTATCATTCAAATCGGCTCTTGCAACGACTTTCATTTCTTTAAGCTTGCCACTGTCATCTGTTGCCGTGAAAGTCACAACAGCATCATCACCAGCATAGAGGGTATAGTTTTTCCCACCACCTTCGAGAGGCGTAGACTTAGGTTCCACACCATCGACAGTCAACTTGGCCGTCACTTCAGGACGCGTTCCGTCCGTTACAGCCACGGAATTGCTGGCATCTGAATACACCGCATAATCACCATACATGATACGAGCTTTGGCTGTTACACCACCTGTTTGTAACTTAACAGTCGGCGTCACAATCGCTTGACCTGAAGCATCTGCCAATGCTGTTCCCACTTCGTCGTCATTATTGTATAGAACAACTGTAGAACCTGGCTCAGCTCCCGTCACCGTTACAGGCGTCTGTGTGTAAGCCTTGTCCAATAATCTCGTTTCAACAGTTGGTGCTGCAAGTCGCTTCACTGGAGCCGTCACATCATTTGTAGTGTTATCTTTATAGGTAATGGTCACCACACCAGATGATGAAACGGAATAAGATTTAAAGTCCTTTGAAGTGGCAATATTGGGGTTAGCAGTCTTAAACGCTTCCCAAATCTTCTCTTTTTCAGCCTGGGCCAAGTTAGTAGTATCATTGACAAAAGTCGCTGTCGTCACAGCCGTAATCGGATTACGAATGCCATCATTTTGTGGCAAAACCTGAATACGAAGCGTACGTGTCACTGACTGCTTAGCCGTATTCGTCACTACAAAAGAAACATTATAAATTTTTCCAGGTGTTACGACCTCTGTCTGCCCAACAGTCCCCACGATATTAAAGACAGCTGCACTATTTTTCAAGGCCGACGTCTGAGGCACATTGATGCCATTCACACGATCACTACCAGAAGCGTAGCCAATGCTCTTAATACTATTTCGTGTAGGAATGGTTTCCACAACATTATAAGCCTGATTAATGTAATCAGAGTTATAAACAGAAATCAAGGCATTGTTGGCTGGCCCTAAATTATACTGGGGTGCACGGAGACTGGTATCAGCATCTATACGATTCCCGTTACGTGGATCCCGTTGGCCAGATGTCGCACGAAGCACCGCATTGGCCAAGCGATTGCGAGCACTCTTTGCTTGACTTTCTACAGCATCCATTTGAATTGCGGGATTGGACAAACCAGTACGAATAGCTTCTAAAGCCAGATCTCCACTTTCAATAGCAGATTCCGTCCCAGGGATTTCCAAAGCCTGCGCACGATAAGTGTATAAATCCAAAGCCAAGACTTGCAGACGCTTCACCTGGTCTTCCGAGCGAGTGTTTTGAGCCTCTGCTACTTTCTCACTCGTTTCAGGAGTAGCTACATGAATAGCATCATTCTCCGAGAGAGTGCTACTAGCAAATTCTGATGTGGACTGACTCGCTGAATTACTAACAACATGTGATTCGCTCAAAGAAACCGACTGAGACAAAGAAAGGCTGTCACTAGCTGACTCTGAAAATGAGATGGATTCACTCATGGAGTGATTCGCTGACACAGAGTCTGTGGTAGACGTCGTTCCCAAGACAAAGCTATCTTGTCCAACCACACCGGTCGATGGGCTGATTTCAGACCCAACAGTCGCATTCATCTCATTTTCCTCAGCAAATACTGGATTGGCAACCGTTGTCGCCCCAGCCAGAGCCCCTAGCACAACCATCCCTTTGACCAGATCCGCAGGCATAGAGTGTGATGATGCTTCGTATTGAACCACGATCTTTTCATCCACACCACCTCGCATGACACGAAATAGGCCTAACCGCGAGACAGATGCCCGTACCCAATTCTTTCCTGATTTGATTAATTTATAACGTGTGATTCGTTCCGTTTCGCGAAAATCACCCTTCGAACGTTTAAAAAACATGTCCGCTCCTTAAAAATAAGATATCGAGTTATTATACACTAATTTTCCCCAAAAGTAACTAATTAAGACTAGTTTTTAACATAAAAAACAGCACACAAAAAGAGAACCCGGAGGTTCTCTTTTTGGATCCTTTTTCATTTCCCACATACCTGAAATGACCGAATCAAATTAGGATAGAAGATTATTTTTCATCTTCCTTTTTGCGACTTCCAAGTGCTGCAACCCCTGCAACCCCTGCAACTGCTCCAAGAAGAGCTGAAGCTACAGATCCTGTTTCACCAGTATTTGGAAGTTGTTCAAGAGCTGGAGCTGGTTGAGCTGGTTGCTCAGGAACTGGGTTCACTGGTGTATTAGGCGTTGGATCTACCGGTGTGTTTGGTGTTGGATCCATTGGTTTATTAGGTGTTGGATCTACCGGTGTATTTGGTGTTGGAGTTGGCGGCACTGGAGTGTTTGGTGTTGGAGTTGGTGGCACTGGAGTGTTTGGTGTTGGAACGTTTGGAGTCTTCACAAGTTTGTAAACATAAGTAACGTTCTTATCACCTTCGATGACTTTACCAGTTGTTGGATCAGTTGTTGTCAAGTGACCTTCACCATCAACCTTACCTACTGGGTAGTTACCTTGTGGTACCAATTCATAGACTTTACCATCTGCAGTTGTGATTGTCTTAGGACGGTTATCCACAACTGTATCGTAATCTTTACCTACTGGTTGGTCTTTTTCATCCACTACTGAAGTCTTGATCGTGTTACCATTTTCATCTACATAGTGAACGTATACATTACCCTTAGGTTGTACAGGTTCTTCGACAAGTTTGTAGATGTAAGTAACGTCTTTACGTCCTTCAACCACTTTACCAGTTGTTGGGTCTGTTGATTCAAGGTGACCTTGAGTATCTACTTTACCAACTGTGTAGTTTCCGACTGGTACGATTTCGTAAGTTTTACCTTCGAATCTAATGTACTGTGGACGGTTGTCTTCTACAGTGTTGTAGTCTTTACCTACTGGTTGGTCTAACTCATCTGTTACTGATTCTTTAATGGTATTACCTTCAGTGTCTTTGTAGTGTACGTATACGCTACCCTTAGGTTGAGTTGGTTGTTCTTTAAGTTTGTAGATGTAAGTAACGTCTTTACGTCCTT
>OGHM01001034.1_pt1 | contig 11765 bp, 10 predicted proteins | sample 1571531 | NCBI WGS metagenome assembly OGHM01 (sample SAMEA2582031, study PRJEB24529) | metagenome | biome: Human gut stool | place: China | collected 2011 | reverse complement strand
TAGGGATAGTATCCAGAAAATCGTAGAATTCATCAACATATTTTTTCAAATGAAGCTTCCGCTTCAGTACTTTTTCTTCTGCATTTTGATACTCAAGCTTCTTTTCTTCTTTAAAAATACGATTTAATAATTCTACCGCTCTTACTGCATATGATCCTCTTCCTTGTTTTAAAGATTTGACTATTTCCACAAAATGTCTGCGTATATGCACCAAACAGCTACCATATGTAATTTGTGGATACATTTCACTGCTATAGGCATTATAACCATCACACATAATTGCTCCAGTGTAAGCTCCAACCAGATTAGAAATATTTTCTTGCTTTCGGCAACCAGACGAGATCGACTACGTCATCCCCGGCAACGACGACGCTATCCGCGCTGTCAAGCTGATCGCCGGTGCAATGGCCGACGCTGTTCTGGAAGGCAAGCAGGGCAACCAGGAAGCTCCCGCTGAGGAAGCAAACGCCTGATTTTTCCGTATTCCGAACAAACCCGTTTAGTAACGTGTAAGGGAGAATAAAAATGGCTATTACTGCAAAAGACGTTATGGAGCTGCGCAAGCAGACCGACTGCGGCATGATGGAGTGCAAGAAGGCTCTGACCGAGGCTGACGGCAACTTCGAGAAGGCAATCGAGATCCTGCGTGAGCGTGGTCTGGCTACCGCCGCCAAGAAGGCAAGCCGCGTTGCTGCTGAGGGTATGGTCTACGCTGACTACTGCCCCGCCTGCAAGGTCGGTGTTGTCATCGAAGTCAACGCTGAGACCGACTTCGTTGCCAAGAACGACAAGTTCGTTGCTTTCGTCAAGGAGGCAACTCAGGTCATCATGAAGCAGAACCCTGCTGACGTTGAGGCTCTGATGGCTTGCAAGACCGAGTCCGGCGAGACCGTGGACGAGGCTCTGAAGAACCTGATCCTGGTCATCAAGGAGAACATCAAGGTTCGCCGCTTCACCCGTTACGAGGGCGTCTGTTCTGCATACGTCCACGGCGGCGGCACCCACGGCATCCTGGTCAACTTCGAGACCACCAACGACATCGACGCAAAGGACGAGTTCGTTGCTTACGGCAAGGACATCGCCATGCAGGTCGCTGCTGCAAACCCCAGCTATGTGGACGAGGCTTCTGTCCCTGCTGAGGTCGTGGCCAAGGAGAAGGAAATCATGCTCGCTCAGATGGCTGGCGATCCGAAGACCGCCAACAAGCCGGATGCAGTCAAGCAGAAGATGATCGAGGGCAAGATCAAGAAGTTCTTCAAGGAGAACTGCCTGGTCGATCAGGAGTTCGTCAAGGACAGCGACCTGTCTGTTGCTCAGTACACCGCTAAGGTCGCTAAGGACCTGGGCGGCGACATCAAGATCGTCAAGTTCACCCGCTTCCAGAAGGGCGAGGGCCTGGAGAAGCGCGCTGACGACTTCGCTGCTGAAGTCGCAAGCATGGTGAAGTAATTCAAGCTTCCAGACTGAAAATGGGAGCCGCAGTGCCTGTCACAGGGTGCTGCGGCTCCTTTTTTGCATTCCGGGGTTGTAAAACCTGACCGAAGATGTTATGATAGACCCATTCCAAACAGAAAGAAGTGCTGATCATGAAGATCGTCCCGCGTGCGTTCCAACTGCCCAACGGAGAAATGCTGACGGTGCGCAGTCTGTGCGCAGACGACGCCGAAGCGCTCAACGCATTCCGCCTTGCAACCTACCGCGAAACCCATTTTATGGCGCGTTATCCAGAGGATGGAGCGAGTCTGGAAGCAATGCAAAAGGGGCTGGCAGGCTCTGAAGCCAGCGCGCTGAATTGTGAGGTCGGTGCTTTTGCCGGAGAAAAGCTGGTGGGGGAGTTTGGTGTGGCACAGGTGCGGCCGCACATCAAGTATCGCCATCGTGCAGTCATGGGGATCTCTGTGTTGAAAGAAGCCTGGGGCTGTGGTCTGGGCAGCTTTCTGATGCAGTTGGCCGTGGCCCAGGCAAAAGCCAACGGCTTTGAACAGCTGGAGCTGGGTGTGTACAGCGATAATCCCCGCGCCATCCACCTTTATGAAAAGGTTGGCTTTGAACGCTGTGGCACCATGCCCCATGCCTTCAAGCTCAAGGATGGAACTTACCGCGACGAGATCATGATGGTGAAGATGCTATGAAAACAGAACGCATTACCCTGAAGGGCATCCCCGCGCTCCTCATCGGCGAGCCTTCCCATAAGGTGTATCTCTACGTCCACGGAAAAATGGGCAGCAAGGAGGAAGCTCTTGCATTTGCAGAGCAGGCCTGCCCGGCAGGTTATCAGGTGCTGGCCATCGATCTGCCCGAACATGGCGAGCGGAAGAACGGCCCCGAACGGCTCCTGCCATGGGTTGTTACCCCGGAGCTGCAATTTATGGATCAGTATGCAAGGGTGCACTGGCGGCAGGTCTCGCTGCGGGCCACGAGCATCGGTGCGTGGTTCTCCATGCTGGCGTTACAGGAGAAGGCACTGTGCCGTGCACTCTTTGTTTCGCCCATCGTGGATATGGAAGACCTCATCGGCAGGATGATGCAGCAGGCCAACGTGACCGAAGAGCAGCTGCAAGCGGCAGGGGAGATCCCCACAACTTTCGGGGAGACGCTTTCGTGGCCGTATCTCTGCTGGGTGCGGGAGCATCCGCTCCGCTGGCGCATCCCCACGCAGGTGCTCTATGGCGAAGCTGATGAGCTGACTTCTTATGCTGTACTCGACCGTTTCAAGCGCGCGACCGGGGCACAGCTGACCCTTCTGGCCGACGGGGAACACTGGTTCCACACCGAGACGCAGCTGGCCGTGCTGCAGGCCTGGGAAGGTGCGCATCTCTGAAGCGCAGAAAAACAGAGATCCCCGCTGACGGGTTCGATGGCGTCAGCGGGGATCTCTTTCTGTTTTTACGAACGAATCGTGAAAACCGCAGTTGTTTTTAGACCTTTGCTTCGCTGTTGTGCTCGGCGTTGGAGTAAGCCTTGAAGGAGTGGAAGACGATGTTCAGGCCCAGAACGATCAGCAGGACAGCCAGGATCAGCTGCAGGCCGTTGGCGATGAACACAGCGCCCCAGGTGGTCTCACCCGCAGGGATGCCCACCGAAGCGGCTGCGCTGATGGCCTTGACCATCGCGATCAGACGCTGAACCAGCGCGGTGAAGGTGACGCACAGCATGATGACCAGCGGGGGGAAGAGCATCTTGTTGTTGCGGCCGGTGACCTTCAGGAAGACGCACAGGGTGGCCAGAACCAGAGCGCTCAGCAGCTGGTTGGCGGAACCGAACAGCGGCCAGATGTTGGCGTAGCCGATCTTGGTCAGGATGAAGCCGAACACCAGCGTGATGAAGGTGGAGAAGTAGACGTTGCAGAACAGCTTGCGCCAGCCCTCTGCATGCTCCATGTCATCGACGCTGAACAGCTCCTGGAAGCTCATGCGGCCGATACGTGCAACGGCATCCAGGCTGGTCAGAGCCAGAGCAGAAACGCACATGGTCATGAAGACGGTAGCAGCGTAGGCGGGGATGCCGAACATCTCAAAGAAACCGGCAACGCCGCGGCTGAAAATCTGGAACGGAGTGCCTGCAGCGGGGGTGCCGTCCGCAGCGGCGGCAGCGCCTGCAACACACAGGGCCAGAACAGCCAGCAGGCTTTCGAGGATCATGGCACCATAGCCGACTTTCAGCATATCCTTTTCGTTCTCCACGGTCTTGGAAGAAGTGCCGGAAGAGACCAGGCTGTGGAAACCGGAAACGGCGCCACAGGCCACAGTGACGAACAGGATGGGGAACATGGTGCCCAGCTTCTCATTGGTGAAACCGGTGAAAACGGGCAGGTTCATGGTGGGGTGTGCGACCAGCAGGCCGACCACGGCACCTGCGATCATGGCCACGAACATGAAGGTGGTCATGTGGTCACGGGGCTGCTTCAGCAGCCACATGGGCAGGACGGCGGCAAAGAAGATGTAGATGAAGGTGATGTAGCTCCAGGCAGCCTTGCCCAGGATGATGGGGAAGTTTGCACCGATCACGAAAGACAGAACGATGAAGACGATGCTGATGACGCTCTCCTTCCAGCCGGAGAAGTTGAACTTCTTCTGGAGCAGGCCGAAGACGACGGCGAACACCATGAACATGATGGAGACCATGCCGGCAGCACCGTTGGTCTGTGCGGCCTCGACCAGAGCACCGTCGGTGCCAAAGGCATTGAAGGTACCGGCGACCATGTCAGCAAACGCTGCGATGACGATGCCGCAGAACAGCCAGCAGAACAGCAGGAACAGCTTGCGGCCGGTCTTGCCGATGTACTTCTCAATCAGCATACCCATGGACTTGCCGTCGTTCTTGACGGAAGCATACAGCGCGCCGAAGTCGGTCACAGCACCAAAGAAGATGCCACCGATCAGGACCCACAGCAGAACGGGCAACCAGCCGAATGCGGCAGCCTGGATGGCACCGGTGACAGGGCCGGCACCTGCGATGGAGCTGAACTGATGGGCAAAAACGGTCCAGCCGTTGGTGGGGACGTAGTCGCGGCCGTCCTCGTGGACGACTGCGGGGGTCTTAGCCTTGGGGTCGATGCCCCACTTGTTTGCCAGCCAGCGTCCATAGAAGGTGTAAGCTCCTAACAGACACACGGCTGCAATCAAAACGATGACCAGCGTGTTCATTTCTTTTACCTCTTTCCTTTCTTTCCAAACGGCAAAACGGCCAGGGTCCATCTGACGGCTGCACTCAAAAACCACAAGCGGCCGGGCGGCAAGGGATGAAAAAAGCCCCCATCTTCGTTCTGGATGCAGACCGCATCCACCCGAAGACGAAGGCCTGACAACCGGTCTCCCGGCTGCAATTCTCCGCGGTACCACTTCGCTTGCTGCTTTTGAGGGCAGCCACTTTCTGCCTGCTCCGGGAGAACCCCCACCGGAGCGGGACGCCCTGTAACGGGGGCGGATCGGCCAGGTGCTACTGTTCGGTTCGCACCGGCTGCTCGCAGGGGATAACCTTTCTCTCTTTGCTGCCGTCTTACACCAAAACCGACAGCTCTCTGGGAGCAGGTGTGGGAAAAGGTCGTGTCCTGTTCACTGCATTTGCCGAATGATTGTGTATACTTTAGTCCTGATTTCATAATTTGTCAATATATTTTGGGCAAGTTAGGAGGATGTGCCAATTCGGGAAAAATGCTGGCAAAAATTTTTAGGTGATTTTTGTTCATGTGTGAAGAGAAGAAAACTATGCACGTTGAAATATGAAAATCACTCACGTTGTAAAAAGACTTGACTTTCACGCTTTCGTGTGCTAAAGTGATAATACAAACTCATAAAATCTTCCAAATACCCGGCGCTTGCCGCAAAGGAGGCCGCTATGGCTGAGAAAAACCCCAGAAAGAACCCGACCACGGACGCACTGTTCGATGCGATCCTGAGCCTTGAAACACGGGAAGAATGCTACAATTTCTTTGAGGACCTGTGCACCGTAAAGGAAATCTCCGATATGGCGCAGCGCCTGGAAGCGGCCAAGCTGCTTTTGGGTGGCAGCACCTATGACCAGATCGTCAAAGCCGTGGAGATCAGCACGGCCACCATCAGCCGGATCAACCGCTGCATCCAGTACGGCTCCGGCGGCTACCGCGACGTCATCGAAAAAGTCTCTGCGAAGGAAGCAGCCGATTCCGCCGAGTGACACAGGCAGCGGCCCGGACATACAATGGGGCATACCTTATATAAGAAAGGATGACCCGATTTATGATCACGGAAACCAACTGCACGCCTACGCTGGAATGCCCCGCACTGCCCCGCGTCACCCTCGACCAGGCCGTCATCGACCTGCTGGAGAGCATTGCGCTGCAGGAATCTGCCCTCAGCCACATCCTCTGCGCGGAGAGCCAGAAGATGAAGACCGCGATGGCCTTGGAGGAAGTAGACCTGTGCAAGCTGCTGGAGATCAACGACTCGGCCACCAACATGGTCCATGCCGTAGCCAATCTGGAACTGGCACTCAAAGATAAGCTGGAATTTATCTCCAACAATCTCTATTACCCCTCGACGGAAAACACCACCACCGCGCAATAACCGGCGGTTGCCCCTGCCTGCCCGCACTTTGCCGGGCAGGCTTTTTGTGTTTGTGGCTATTCTATGAACAATCTAGCCAAAAGATGAAAAAACGTTTTGTGCGGAATTGCTGAATACAGAAAACTGTGCTATACTATACACTGTATATGTGTGAAAGAGAGGAAATGAACCTTGCAGCACTATGACGTGATCTTATTCGACGTGGACGGAACGCTCATTGATTCCGCACCCGGCATCCTGAATACACTGGAAGAGGTCTTCCGCAAAATGAACGTAGATATCACCGGTGTGAACCTGCGCCGCTACCTCGGCCCGCCGCTGCGCAAGACGTTCGCAGAGCACTTCACCGACCCGGCCAAGGTCGAGGAAGCCGCTAGGCTTTACCGTGCCAGCTATGCCGTCAAGGGCAGCCACGAGTGCCGCGTGTTCCCCGGTGCGGCAGAGATGCTCCACCGCCTGAAGGAAGCGGGCTTTGTACTCTGCACGGCGACCTCCAAGCCCACTCAGGTGGTGACGCCCATTCTCAAGGAGCAGGGCCTTGCCCCATACTTCGATTTCATCGGCGGTGCCTCCATGGACGAGAGCCGCGATACCAAGACCGAGGTCGTCCGCTATGTGCTGGAGCAGCCCTGCGTCAAGGGCAAACGGGTCCTGATGGTCGGGGACCGCAACGACGATATGCGCGGTGCGGCAGACTGCGGTCTGGACGCTGCCGGTGCGCTGTACGGCTATGGCAGCCGGGATGAGCTGGAACCGTTCCACCCGGTCTTTCTGGCCGAGAGCTGCGCCGCCCTCGCGGACGCCCTTGTGAACGCCTGGCCGGACCGCTGATTGAGAATAAAAATGGTGAATCATTATGAATCGTAGGACACAATCGGACAAGCAATCTATGACTCCTTTGCAGCGGCAGGCTGTTCTGGTCTGCGTTGTGTGTGCGCTGGCGGCGCTGCTGACCATCGGCATCACTCTGACCCTGCTCAGGCGGGGCAAAGTGGACGCCCCGAATGTACCCGATGCAGACTCCGTCTCCTCGGAAACGCCCGCGGACGGCGAAGATCTGGCAGAGCACTATCAGATCGACAATTCATCGGCTTCTCTGCTGGCAGAAACGGCCGATGCGGGGCAGTCCTACCAGGACGAGACCCTCTTCATCGGCGACTCCAACACGGTGCGCCTGTACAACAACGGCCTGATCTCCCTGCAGCAGTTCTGCGCCAAGGAGGGCATCGGCACACAGGTGGCCCTGAACGAGGGCATCGTCACCTTTAAGAAGGACAGCAATGCCTATCCCGTTGCCCAGGCCGTTGCCATGATGAAGCCTCGCCGCGTGGTCATCACCCTCGGCACCAACGACAACGGCATGGAAGTGGCCGACTTTATCGCGAATTATACCGCTCTGGTCCAGGCCATCCAGGCCAGCTATCCCTATACCGATATCATCGTCAACACCATCCCACCCATCCCGGCGGATCACTCGACCTACCCTCACATGGATCAGGCCAGGATCGACGATATGAACATGGCACTGCTCAATCTGTGCGAGCAGCTGGGCCTCAAGTTTCTGAACACCGCCGAGATCCTCAAGGGGGAGGATGGCTACGGCAAGCCGGACTACTACACAAACGGCGACATCCACCTGAAGAGTGCGGGCCTCAAGGCAGCGCTGAGCTATCTGCGCACCCACGCCTACACCACCGATGACCGCCGCCCGGATACCGCCAACATCCCGACCCGCACACTGGAGTATGTTTCCAACCCCAGTTCTGCGGTCCAGGCTCCCAGCTCGGAGTCTGCCAGCGAGAGCGCCAGCAGTTCCACCGCTGAGCCTGTTCACTATGAAGCGCACTATCGGGTCGAAAAGAAGGGCGGCGGTACGCTGACCTCCGGCGGTGAGTCCGACAAGACCTCCCTGAGCTACACCGTGACCGATGCGTCCCAGACCATCAGCGTGACGGCAGTTCCCGCCGAGGGCTATGTTTTCGTCAAGTGGAGCGACGGTGTCACCACCCGCACCCGCACCGACGACAAGTTCCAGCAGAACATTGACGTCACGGCCGTGTTTGCCGCAGTGTCCGTCGAGATCTCCAACGAGGGCAAGGGCCTGTTCGGCAGCTCCTATATCTTCAAAGCAAAGCTCGGCGGCAAGTATGCCAACAGCGACAATCTCCGCTGGTACGCCAACGGGGAAGAGGTCAAGGCCGCTGCAGGCCGTACGACCGTGACCGTTCCGGTCTCTTCCGTGGCCGTCGGCAGCTATAAGATCTACGCCGTCGTCACCTACAACGACTGCACCGTGAAGAGCAACACGCTGACCTTGACCGTCAACAGCGAAGCGTCCAGTTCGAGCACGTCGAGCAGCAGTTCGTCTTCCAGCTCTTCGAGTTCGGGCGGCTCGTCTTCGTCCGGAGCTTCCTCCGGCGGTACATCCGGTTCCTCCGCTTCGTCCAAAGAAGAAGCCGCTTCTTCCGGCAGTTCCAGCTCGTCCCACAGCACCTCCGGCAGCAGCTCGGAGCACTCCTCCAGCTCTGCTTCCAGTGCATCGGCGTCCACGAGCGAGTCGAAAGCCGAGTCCAAGGCAGAGTCGGCCAGCGCTTCTCAGAGTGAGTCGAAGAGCGAATCAAAGAGTGAGTCCAAAGAGGAAAGCGCTTCTTCCCACAGCGAATCGAAGACCGAAGTTTCGGAAAGCAAGGCTGAGAACGATCTGTCCGCTTCCAGCGAGACGAGCGCAGCGAACACCGAGGCCGCAGCAAGCCGCTGACACTTTTCCACTTCGCTGCATAGGCTGTTCCGAAGGGAGCGTGAGTGGATGTTCTGCGAGAAGATCCGTGTTCCGGGGCTTCCCGGTGAGGAAGATGTGACCGACGGCAGTGTGGACTGGTATGAGACGGACTGGGAGAATGTGGACAATGGCGTTTTGGAATCCGAGATGCCCAAATGCCCGGAAACACCCTGTTCCGCCGCTTCCCGCTGCGAGGACAACACCCCGGAACAAACCGACGATGAAACGTATGAAGTAGTCGAGGAATAAGGCGAAGCCAGCTCTGCCGGGGCGGGGCTGGCTTCTCGCTGTTCTTACGATCCGGCAAATCCGGCGATCCGGAAGCGACCGGCTCCGGCTGGGGAGGACAAGCTCCCCGGAACATGCAACAAGAGAGGGGAAACTGAACCATGGCAAAATACTATTGCATCCTGTTCGATGCAGACAATACGCTGCTGGATTTTGATGCAGCCGAAAGCAAGGCGCTGGCCGATACGCTCCGCAACTACGGCATCGAGCCGGATGCGGAGACGGTGCAGACCTACCGCACCATCAATGGGGAGCTGTGGCGTCAGCTGGAAAAAGGCCAGATCCGCCGCGACAAACTGATGGCGGAGCGCTTCACCCGCTTCCTGAAGGCCGTGAATGCCGCAGGCAGCGGTGCCGAGATGAATCAATATTATCTCGACCAGCTCTCCACCCACCCGGACCTCGCCGCGCCCAATGTGCTGGACGTGATGAAGGAGCTGGCCGAGGTGGCAACGCTGGCCGTTGTGACAAACGGCTTCGACCGGGTGCAGTCCCGCCGTGTGGCCGAGTCCGGCCTGAAGGAGTTCGTTGAGGAGGTCTTCGTCTCCGAGAAACTCGACAGCGAAAAGCCGAACCGCAAGATCTTTGACACGGCGCTCCGTTCGCTGGGGGTGGAGAACCGCGAGCGTGTTCTGATGGTGGGCGACAGCCTCACCAGCGACATCCAGGGCGGCATCAACGCCGGGCTGGATACCTGCTGGTACAACCCGAACCACGCCGAGAATCCGGGCAAGGTTTGCCCGACCTACGAGATCTCGAATCTCGAAGAGCTGTATCAGCTGGTCATGGAGCCAGAAGAGCTGGCCAATGTCGGGCTGAAGAACCGCCGCCATCAGCTCTAAGCTCCTGCGCTGTGCGGCAAGTGGGAACAAAAAGATTGGATGAACAACAATGCTGATACATTTGGAAAAACTGGGCAAGACCTTCGGCGAGAAGATCGTCCTGCATGATGTCACGGCCAGCGTCGAGCGGGAGGACCGCATCGGCATCGTGGGCCAGAACGGTGCAGGCAAGACCACCCTTCTGAAGATCCTGACCGGGGAATATACCGACTATGAGGGCGAGTTCAGTGTGACCCATGGCGTCACCCTTGGGTATCTGGAACAGAACGCGAAGCTGGACCCCACGCTGGATATCTACGGCGAGATGCGCTCCTGCTTCGCCCATGTGCTGGATGCCATGGCACAGATGCAGATCCTGGAGCGCCGGATGGCGGCTTCGCCGGAGGATGCCTCTCTGCTGGAGCAGCACGATGCACTGCAGAACATCATCGACGCAGCCGATGGATACAATATGGACGTCAACATCAAAAAGGTGTTGTCCGGCATGGGTTTCGCACAGGATACCTGGACCAAGAACATCGCAGTCCTGTCCGGCGGCGAGCTGACCCGCCTGCGGCTGGCAAAGCTGCTGCTGCAAAAGCCGGACGTCCTCATTCTGGACGAGCCCACCAACCACCTCGATTTTGCGACCATGGAATGGCTGGAAACCTACCTCAAGGGCTATTCCGGCGCGGTCCTCGTCGTCAGCCATGACCGCTACTTCCTCGATAACGTCTGTACGAAGATTTGGGAAGTTTCGTTCCAGACCATGACGACCTACAAGGGCAATTTCTCGGCCTATCTGCCCCAGAAGGAAGCCGCCGATGCCCTGCGCCAGAAGCAGCACGACGCCGATGTGGCACTGGCCGAAAAATTGCAGGACTACGTGGACCGCAATCTGGTCCGCGCTTCCACGACCAAAATGGCCCAGAGCCGCCGCAAGCAGCTGGAAAAGCTGGAGATCACCGAGGCCCCAAAAGATGAGACGAACCAGCTCAAATTCCGCTTCGAATACGATGTGGAACCGTGGAATGAGCTGGTGCTGATGAAGAATCTGACCATCCGCATCGGGGAGCGCATCCTGCTGGAGCCTTTCACCTACACAGTCTGCCGCGGGCAGCGGCTCGTCATCGCAGGCCCCAACGGTGCCGGCAAATCGACCCTGATGCAGGTGCTGGACGGCAAGCGCCGCCCCTCCGGCGGCATGGTCCGGCTGGGCACCGGTGCCCGGCCCAGCATCTTTGCCCAGCAGCAGAACCGCCTGGGGCAGGGCCGGGTCATCGACGTCATCTGGAACAAATACCCCCGGATGACGGAGCTGGAAGTCCGCAGCCATCTGGCCAAGCTGGGCTTCCGGGGCGAGACGGTCTTCAAACCCTGCGAGGCGCTGTCCGGCGGCGAGCTGGCCCGCCTGCGCTTTGCCGAGATCGTGCTGGAACGCCCGAACCTGCTCTTCCTGGACGAGCCGACGAACCATCTGGATATCTACACCCGCGAGAACCTGACCGAGGCGCTGATGGCCTACACCGGGACGCTGCTCATGGTCACCCACGACCGGCACCTGATGAACAGCCTCGGATGCCCCATCCTCTATCTGGAGGACGGCAAGGCGACGCTCTACCCCAGCTACGATGCCCTGATGGGCCGCAGCGCGCCCGCCGCCGCGCAGCCGGCCAAAGCCTCCGAGCCTGCCAGGGCCGGTTACGGCAAGGAGCAGCGCCGCCGCCGCGCCGAGCTGCGCGCCAAGATCAAGGCCTGCGAGGATGAGATGGAAGCCTGCGGTGCCCGCGAAGTCGAGCTTGACAACGAGATCAACTCGCCGGAAGTCTACAA
>OGHM01001015.1_pt1 | contig 11992 bp, 8 predicted proteins | sample 1571531 | NCBI WGS metagenome assembly OGHM01 (sample SAMEA2582031, study PRJEB24529) | metagenome | biome: Human gut stool | place: China | collected 2011 | reverse complement strand
ATGACAACGCTACCGCCTCACTAAACAATCTGCTGAAAGAAGACAAGTATCCCGACGTAAAATACGGCATAAAATTGGGTTATAAGAATATAGGATTCAATGGGAAGTTCTATACTTTCCCTTATTTCCTAACCTTTCTCCTGAAGCGATTTGTGGCAGAGAGGCAGGCGTAGTTTCCCGCTTGTTTTTCTTAAGATGAGCGAAATAAACGCCATAATGCTTGCTTCATAGCCATAAAAGATGTATTTTTGTAAAACATATTTTGAAATATCATATTTTAAAAAACATTTTTAAGAAAAACAGTTTCTAAAACTACATGGCACGATTCTATTCGCTTAAAAAGAAGGACGAGGACGACGCGAAGACAGCCGATCCGTTCGGCGTGCTGCGTCCGAAAGTGAAGAATGCAGAACAACAACAAGTAAACATATACGACATGGCAAAAGCATACGTATTTCTTGCCGACGGCTTCGAGGACATCGAGGCGTTGGCACCAGTAGATATCCTCCGCCGCGGCGGACTCAACGTAAAGACAGTTAGCATCAACGCTACCGACATGGTGGCGTCGGCACACGGCGTGCAGGTGAAGGCGGACATGATGTTCGCCGATGCCGACTTCAGCGACGCCGACCTGCTCATGCTGCCCGGCGGAATGCCCGGCGCGAAGAACCTCGACGAGCATGAAGGCGTGCGCGCGGCTCTCGTGCGCCATGCCGAACAGCAGAAACTCATCGGCGCCATCTGCGCTGCGCCTATGGTGCTGGGCCATCTCGGGCTGCTCCGCGGCAAGCGCGCTACGTGCTATCCGGGCTTCGAGACAGAGCTTGATGGCGCCACATACACCGCCGAGCCTTGCACCGCCGACGGCAATATCATCACGGGCAAGGGTCCCGGCGCATCGTTCGCCTACGCCTACCGACTGCTCGAGGAGTTCAAGGGCGCGGGCGTCGTTGAGGAGTTGAAGAAAGGAATGATGTACGAGTTTTGAACATCCTCTCACAGGACATAATGTATCTGCCGGGAGTCGGCCCCAACAAGAAGGACGTGCTCAACAAGGAGTTGGGCGTGCGCACCTGGGGCGACCTTCTGGAGTACTATCCATATAAATATGTGGATAGGAGCCGCATCTATGCCATACACGAACTGCAGAGCGACATGCCTTTCGTGCAGATACGCGGCAGGATACTCTCGTTTGAGGAGTTCGAGATGTCGGCACGCAAGAAGCGTGTCGTGGCTCACTTCTCCGACGGCAGGGGAGTGGTCGACCTCGTGTGGTTCTCCGGTGCGCAGTACGTTTACAAGACCTACAAGGTGGGCGAAGACTACATCGTGTTCGGACGCCCCGCGGTATACGGCGGGCGCTTCCAATTCTCTCATCCCGAGATAGAGCGCGCCTCCGAACTGCAGCTCTCCGAGATGGGCATGCAGCCCTACTACGTCACTACCGAGCAGATGAAGAAGCGCAACATCTCGTCGCGCGCCTTGGAGAAGATGGTGAAGGCGATGCTGCAGAAGATATCCGAGCCGATACCCGAGACATTGCCCGACTTCATCGTGAACGCACACCACCTCGTCTCGCGCGACACAGCCCTGCGCTGCGTCCACTATCCGAAGAACGCCATCGAGATGCAGAAGGCGCGCGAGCGACTGAAGTTCGAGGAGCTGTTCTACGTTCAGCTCAACATCCTGCGCTACGCCTCCGACCATCGCCGCAAGTTCCGCGGCTACGTCTTCTCGCAGGTGGGCGACGACTTCCACCGCTTCTACTCCGAGAACCTTAAGTTCGAGCTCACCGGTGCGCAGAAGCGCGTCGTGCACGAGATACGCGACGACATGCGTTCGGGCCGTCAGATGAACCGCCTGCTGCAGGGCGACGTGGGCAGCGGAAAGACCCTCGTGGCGCTCATGACCATGCTCATAGCGCTCGGCAACGGCTATCAGGCGTGCATCATGGCGCCTACCGAGATACTCGCCGAGCAGCACTTCGCCACGATACAGGAGTTTCTGCGCGGTCTCGACATACGTGTCGAACTGCTGACGGGGCAGGTGAAGGGCAAACGGCGTCAGGAAGTGCTCGACGCCCTCATAGCCGGCGAGGTGAAGATACTCGTCGGAACGCACGCCGTGCTCGAAGACCCCGTGCGTTTCCAGCGACTCGGCGTGGCGGTTATCGACGAGCAGCACCGCTTCGGCGTGGCTCAGCGCGCACGCCTTTGGGCTAAGGGCGAGAACCCGCCCCACATACTCGTGATGACCGCAACGCCCATACCGCGCACACTCGCCATGACCATCTACGGCGACCTCGACGTGAGCATAATCGACGAACTGCCACCCGGCCGCAAGCCCGTGCAGACCATACACAAGTACGACAGTCAGATGACATCGCTCTACGCCGGCATACGCCAGCAGATACGACTCGGACGTCAGGTCTACATCGTCTATCCGCTCATCACCGAGAGCGAGAAGAGCGACCTCAAGAACCTCGAGGAAGGCTACGCCGCGCTGTGCGACATCTTCCCCGAGTTCAAGATAAGCAAGGTGCACGGCAAGATGAAGTCGAAGGAGAAAGACGCCGAGATGCAGAAGTTCGTATCGGGCGAGACGCAGATTCTCGTCGCAACCACCGTCATCGAGGTGGGCGTGAACGTGCCCAACGCCTCCGTGATGGTGATACTCGACTCGCAGCGCTTCGGACTCTCGCAGCTACATCAGCTGCGCGGACGCGTAGGACGCGGCGCCGACCAGAGCTATTGCATACTCGTCACCACCTACAAGCTCTCCGCCGAGACGAGCAAGCGCATCGACATCATGTGCGAGACCAACGACGGATTTCGCATCGCTGAGGCCGACCTCAAGCTGCGCGGACCAGGCGACCTCGAAGGCACGCAGCAAAGCGGCATTGCCTTCGACCTGAAGATAGCCGACATAGCGCGCGACGGACAGATAATGACCATCGCACGCGAAGAAGCTCAGAAGATAATAGACGCCGACCCTACATGCACCTCGTCGGAGTACGCAATGCTCTGGCGCCGACTGCGCGAATTGCGCGATACGAACGTCAATTGGGCGGCAATTTCATAGCAACAAGCTGACAGACAGGCTGATACGACGGCGTGTCTGTCGGCTTGTTTTTTTGCTTTATAGCAGCAAAGTAAATGTTAAACTTCGTACAAAAACTGTTAATGCAGAGCGAATCATGTAATATTATTCAATATTTTTTCGTATCTTTGCAACGCAATGTTCAAAATGCTATGCCAACATTGCAAATTAACTACTACTGATATCGAATATACTACAATTCGATGACCATCTTTTTGAAGGAATGATATACTCATTCTATTTTAAAAAAACTGCCTGAAGAATGAATTTGAAGAAAATCGTTAAGACATTTGCAATATCGATGTTGCTCGCCGTTACTTCTACAACCGCCAACGCACAAGACCTTCTTGCACGCCAGGCGCCGGTAGACCGTAAGATGGCAGCCGTCGACACAATCATGCTTCGCAACATCACCATGCGCGAAGAACTCGAATCGCCCTCTGCAGACCTCTACGCCAACTGGGACAACAAGTACGCTCACCGCGCTACGGAGCTTCCTGAGACATACAAGATAGACCTCCGCCACTTCACCATGCCTACCACAAGCCGTGTCATCACGAGCAACTTCGGTTCGCGTTGGGGACGCCAGCACAAGGGTCTCGACATCAAGGTGTACATCGGCGACACAATCCGCGCTGCCTTCTCTGGCAAGGTGCGCATCGTGCGCTACGAGGCAGGCGGCTACGGCAAGTATATCGTAATTCGCCACAACAACGGTCTGGAGACCATCTACGGCCACCTCTCAAAGCAGCTCGTCGAGGAGAACCAGGAGGTTCGTTCGGGCGAGGTTATCGGTCTCGGCGGCAATACAGGCCGCAGCACCGGTTCGCATCTCCACTTCGAAACACGTCTTTGCGGCGTTGCGCTCAACCCGGCGCTTATGTTCGACTTCCGCGCGCAGGACGTAACCGGCGACTACTACGCATTCAACAAAGAGACATACGACAACGAGTCGACCAACGCTACACGCTTGCGCGGTAAGCAGGATTCTTCTACTTATGCAAGCACCAACTCTTCGGACGACTACGCTACAAACAAGCGCACCACTTCTGGTCTTACCGACCAGATTTCTTACCACAAGGTGAAGAAGGGCGAGACATTGGACCGTATCGCAAAGAAGCGCGGCGTAACTGTCGAAAAGATCTGCAAGCTCAACCACATCACAAAGACGATGCGTCTGCGCCCAGGTCAGATTCTGCGCTACTCTTAAAGTGCAATCGGGGCGCTATTCAAGAACGCATAGCGCCATTCATAAGCGTATATTTTACGACTGTAACAACATAGCAAGGCGACGCCAAACAGCTTGAAAGGGATTTTCGGGTTGTTTGGTGTCGCCTTTCTTTGTATATAACGCATTGTTAATCGTATACTTCTACGACGTTTTGTGTTTACGATTGTTTGTAGAAAGCGCAAAAATGTGTAAATTTGCAAGCCGTAAGGCGCAAAGAATGTGCGCATGTTAATGATAGCACAATAAGTTGTAATGATAACACATCAAGTGGTAATAATAACACAATAAAAAAGTATCAAGGATGACACAAGAGAGAGTTAGTTTTGGAAGTAAGTTGGGCATGGTTCTTGCCACAGCAGGATCGGCAGTAGGTTTAGGAAACGTGTGGCGTTTCCCTTATATGGCGGGCGACAACGGCGGCGCCGCCTTTATCCTTATATATATAATGTGCATAATGCTGCTCGGCATTCCCTGCATGATGAGCGAGTTTATCATCGGCAGACACGGAGCAGCCAACACCGCACGCGCCTACTCGCGCATGGACACGCATAAGGCGTGGCGCTTCGTAGGACTGATGGGCGTGCTCACGGGTTTCCTCATCACGGGCTATTATGCCGTGGTGTCGGGCTGGTGCCTGCAGTATATCTTCGCCTCGGGCGTGGGCGAGCTGAACGGCGATCCGCAGTATATAGCCAGCTACTTCGCCGACTTCTCCGCATCGCCCGTGAAGCCGGTTTTATGGACCGTGGCGATACTCTGCATCTGCCACTTCATCATCGTGCGCGGCGTGCGCGGAGGCATCGAGCGTGCGTCGAAAGCCTTCATGCCGACGCTCTTCGTGCTGCTGTTGGTGGTGGTTGTGAGTTCGTGTCTGTTGCCTGGCGGAATGAAGGGCGTGGAGTTTCTCTTCAAGCCCGACTTCTCGAAGGTGAGCGGCAAGGTGTTTCTCGCCGCAATGGGTCAGGCGTTCTACTCGCTGGGACTTAGCATGGGCTGCATAAGCACGTTCGCAAGCTATTTCTCGCGAGAGACCCATCTGCTGAAGTCGGCTGTGAACATCGCCGTCATCGACACGCTGGTGGCTATTCTCGCCGGACTCATGATCTTCCCTGCTGCGTTCAGCGTGGGCGTAAGCCCCGACAGCGGTCCGTCGCTCATCTTCATCACTCTGCCCAACGTGTTCCAGCAGGCGTTCGCCGGAATGCCGCTCGTGGGCACCGCCGTAGCCGTCATGTTCTACATGCTGCTCTCGCTTGCTGCCCTCACGTCGCTCATTTCGCTGCACGAGGTGAGCACGGCGTTCCTCAGCGAGGAGACATGCCTCGACCGCAAGAATGCGGCGCGCCTCGTCACGGTGGTGTGCTCGGTGATAGGCGCGTTCTGCTCGCTCTCGCTCGGCGACAGAGCCTGGCTGAGCATGTTCGGAAAGACGCTGTTCGACTGGTTCGACTTCGTAACGGGTCAGCTGCTGCTGCCGTTCGGCGGCGTGCTCACCTGCATCTTCATGGGCTGGGTGGTGCCGCGCAAGCTGATAAAGGACGAGTTCACTAACTGGGGCACGCTGCGCGGCACGTTCTTCGGCGTGTACATGATTCTCGTGCGCTATGTGTGCCCGGTGTGCATCGTGGCAATATTCCTCAACCAGCTGGGAGTGTTGTAAAAGTAAAAAAGTAAAAGAGTTTCATTAGCTTAGCTGAACGTAAAAATGAAAGCCTGTCGATAGTGAGGGATGTTCACTACCGACAGGCTTATCTGTATTTTATCTATAAAGTGATACTTTGTTCGCATCAACACCATCAATGCTCACCCATGCACCACGTAAAGAAGCGTTCATTTGTGGAGCATTGGAAAGATAACGATTCCAAAGTCGTGAGTGGTGAGCGCAACAGTTTCTCAGGACAGTTACACTGCGCATCCAGCTTTCCAATCTATATCAAAGTTATAGAGAGCTACGGCATCTTCAAATCTACTATTAGGCTTAAATTGATGTATAGTCTTGTCTGCCTCCATAGGACGAAGGTATTGGACAAAACGAAAATAGCTGACCTCACCAAGAAATTTTGCAGCCTTGGATGAATCAGCAATATTTAAGCCTCTACTTTTTAGTAGTTCTATTTGTTCAGAAATAGAAAGAGCCTGTTTAGTGTATAATCTTAATGTTCCCATAAAAGCAAAAGACCCGCCCTGGTTCGCTGTTCAAATGGGAAGCGTGGCGGATTCTGTTGTTGCAAAGATAAGAATAATCATTCAAAAATCACATAGATATGGATTGGATGGGGTCGTTTGAACCGCCCCCATAACATGATAAAACAGAAACAAAGAAGACCATGTAAGGGAGTGAATTATCAGTAGCCATACCACATGTTATTACCTCCATAATGGTTCCATTTCCCATCCCTGTGGAAAGCCGAGAGCTTGTAAGTCAATTTCAGGAAAACGAATGAACAACCATGTTAGTTTAGACTGCATATCGTTATTGGGGGATATAACATTAAGAAAGTACTTGATGATGCAGAGATCAAAGTAAGCACGCATGGAATCTGTTGGCTGCGTTATCCATTCTCCTGCAGGACTATTGGGAATTGCTGGCTGAATAGCATTCTGCTTGTTCCATACTCTTGAATGATGCCCACAGGCATTTCGAGTAACAGCAATAACCGTAAGCCATGACTCAAACACATTTATAGGTAAACCAAAACGTTTTGCTATACGTTTGCGTATGCGATTTTGTTTAATGTTGCGATAAATGGCATTGATGTTTCCAATAGTAAGCAGTTCTCCTAAAATCCACGATGGTGGGTAAGGTTCTGAGTAGGTTCGTTTGAAATGGAGAATGAACTCCTCCTTGGATTTGCTATATTCCTTGGATATAGCTCGCATTGTTTCATTAAACTTTGAACTATCCAAGAAATAAGAAGAGTCAGTAAGCCAGAAAGGATTGCCAGTCATATCTGCTGTTATTTGCATCACCGCACGTCTGATAGCAATTTCAATCTTTTCTATTTCATTGAACATGAGCAGTCTCAGTTTCTTGTCAAAGCGATAAAGCATCATCACCTTTTTAAATGTTGAACCTTCCTTATACAAATGGGCAGTTTTGGGCATCTTCAACAAAGGGTACATATAAGCAGACAATCTGTAATAACCAATATTGTCAAGGTATTGTATGGCTTTGTTTCTATCACAAATTTGTAAACCTCGAGATTCAAGCAAATCAACGAGGTTTTCTGAAGATTCAAACCGTTTTGTAAAGGGGATAAGATTCGCCATGTTCAAATGTGTATAAACAAAAAACGCCTCGCACGATTTGAGCATTGTTAAGAGGCTTGGCGAGGACTGACGCTGCAAAGATACGAATAATCATTGATAATACAAACTTTTCGGCAAGAAAAATCACGCAAAAGTGGAATTCTTTGACATATTTATATTTAGTAATGTTAAATCAGACCTTAAAATCATACTTTACCAGCCAAACAAAGTGGTTTCCAAGATAAAAGTGTTACTTTTGTAATGTCTATACCCATACCGGAAGCCCCGATGGGCAGAGGTTGGGCAGACATACATACGGTATAAGGCGTAACTGTACGCTTTGGTTTTGACAGTGTAAGAACTTCGCAAACTCTCAACTGTTGGTCAAGAACAAAGCAACGGGAACGCCTCATGTGGTGTATTATATACAGCCATCATTGGCTTCGGACGATTCTATTGTTCGTTGTCAAGAGTGCTTTCTATATACTTACACTGGCGTGGGGCTTTCGGCGTTGCTCGTTTCGACTAAGTATACAATAGAATATGCAAGAGTAAAAGCAATACTAATCAATAATTTTATATCAAAAGAATCCATAAAAATTTAACTGATTATGCAAAAGATATATGTTTCTTTCCTCTTAGGTTTAGTTTTCCTTCTTGGTGGTTTAAATTTTGGTTTATATAAATACAATGAAGCAGATAAACAAGATTTTTATCAGCAACTCCGTGATCAATTTGTACTTTCCGAAAGCTATTGTGGTATAGGATATTTAACCAAGGATTTTGACACTTCTACGGGGAAATGGTCTTTAGATTGGATTAAAACAGAATCCTTTGTATTTGGTGATGAACAAAAAGCAGGCATCATAATTCAGACAGTTCAACTTGAACCTAGTATACTGAAGGGCGTTGATGGAAAAAAAAATCATATATGGCTTATGAATTTGTTACTGGTCCATCAACTACACCCGACTCCCCTTTTATGCTTCACGCATGGACTTATACAACAAATCCACCTGATATAGAAAGCATATTAGCAACAAAATCATCTTTCTATAAGCTAGAAAAAGATGATTATGCAATACCTTTTACTAGTAGTGGTGGACAGATTATATATGGTCCAGCAACTATGAATATTGCAACAAAGGCTAAATATGTAAGAACACCTAATGGCAATTTCTTGGTGCTTTTAATCTTTGCTAATGTTTTATTTATTTTGATATATTCAGTCATCTACTTTAATGCCTTAGGTTCTAAAATCAAGAAGATAAAGGGTAAAGAGAAGGAAAAAATCCTTGACAAGACTCAAGACTTGTGGTATGTTCTTGAAAGGAAATGCAACCCTCAAAAATATATGTCACCATACAATAAGGAAATGGTGGATAAAGCAAATAGTATTTATGCTGAATTGCAGAAAACGGACAAGTCTGATGAAATCTCTCTGAAAGAGATTAGAAGAAGGATAGAATCTGAATTACAAATTTCATTCATTGATAAGGATGAAATTGAAAATCTGAAGTATATAGCGAATCCTTCAAACTATATGCAACCTTACAATGCAGAAAAAGTGGCATTAGCTAATGAACTATATGCCAAATTGCAAGATGAAACTATCCACATTGATGAGTTAGATAGTATCAAGGAACAGGTAGAGAAATTGAAATTATAGAGGCTAACTGTAGAAGGTGCGGGCAGGAATGCCCGCAGACCTATCTTGAAAATACAAAGAATAAGTAAGAAAAACACTCCAGCCTTTTCTCTTTTTTTAATGAAAGAGAAGGGGCTGATTCTCGTTATCGACCTAACCCTTTGCCCTTTCTTGGTTTTACCATCCGAGTTGCTTATTGCAAGTATCTTCTTATCCTTTCAATCTCATCTTCGTCCTTATCACGCCCCAATTTTTGGTGTCGCACCCCCCACCTTGGCTTTCGGCAAAGTTAGTAGCCTCGTTGATGTAGCCGACATACAAGTACATGGCACAATAGATTATTTTGTCATCATGAGTGATAAAGTCCATAGTAAAGCAATCATCAAAGAGACTACTGTCATGATTACTCGTCATGCGTGGATAGATGTCTGCTATCTCTGCCAACGCCTTCATGCCAGCCAACGCCCAAATCTTATTGATCATCTGTTGCTGGTATGAAACAGCTGTTTTTCAAAATCAGCTTCAAACTGCCAAAAAGCACTTAGAAAGTGTTAAAAATCAAAGAGTGTTGAAAATCAAGACTTTATGTTTGGTTGTTCATAGTAAGTTATGGTTAGTTATAAGGCTCTAAATACAACGATAAAAAAGACTTTTAAAAGTAAAAAAGTATCTGCTTTGTTTTGCCGACTCCTTATTTTCAGTTAAATTTGTAGGTAGAACAAACAATATAGATACATATATATGCGAACAGGCATTCTGCTGTTTTTATCAGTGCTGCTCAACCTGCCGTTATGGGCGCAGGCTGAGCAGCGTACGGCGTCACAGAAAGAGTTGGCGCCGGTGGTGATTGTGTCGTCGTACAACACCGCCGTGCGCCACGTGAACGAGAACCTTGCGGAGTTTTTCGAGGAGTACACCCGAAGCGGCATACCTAATCCCATAACCGTTGAGGACATCAACGCGCACAACCTGCGCGACTGCCTCGGCTGGCGCCACCGACTGAGACGAGTGCTGAGGAAGTATTACGAGCACGGCAACCGTCCGGCATGCATCGTGCTGCTGGGTCTGGAGGCGTCGTCGGTGTTCTTCTCGTTCGACGACGTCGAGCTGAAGCGCACGCCAGTTGTAGTGGGCATGAGAAACTCGGCAATAGTGAAGATTCCAGCTCAGCAGAATCTCGACATTGTGGAGTGGGACCCTGAGTCGTACGACCTTACGAAAGACTTCAACGACTATAACATCGTGGGCGGCGAGCTCTACTACTACGACGTGAAGCGCAACCTCGACCTCATAAAGCGTTTCTACCCGAAGTGCAGCACGATCACGTTCATGACCGACAACACGCTGCGTGGCGTAACGATGCATGCGCTCTTCAAGAAGTATGCGCAGAAGGACAAACGCTTCGACGTGAACTATATCGACGGCAGAAAGATGTCGATGATAGAGGCTGACGAGACGATATCGAACATGCCGCCTTCGCAGGCGTTGCTGTTAGGTACGTGGAGCGTGGACAACTCGAACAGCTATGTGGTGCGCAACTCTACGTACACCTTCGGACAGACCAACCCGAAGCTGCCTACGTTCACCCTCACCGACGTAGCTATGGGCCACTGGCCCGTGGCGGGCTATTCGCCGCGCTATCATGTCATGGGCCGCACGCTTGCCGACAAGGTGGTGGAGTTTCTGAAGACGGGCAGGAAGAAGCCGGTAGGACTGGTGGAGAACCGCTATGTGTTCGACCTGCAGCGCCTGAACATGCTGAAGCTCTCGCTCGAGGGCTTCAGCTTCAACTACGACGTGGTGAACGAGCCGCTGAGCGTCTTCGAGGAGTATCGCGACACCATTCTGTTCATCACCGTGCTCATCATCGTGCTCGTCTCGGCGCTCGCCATAACGCTCCATCTGCTGCGCAAGAGTCGCCGGCTGAGCGCCAAGCTCGTGAAGCAGGGCAAGGAACTGCTCGTGGCGAAGTACAACGCAGAGGAGGCAAACCAGACCAAGTCGCGCTTCATTGCCAGCATCAGTCACGAGATACGCACGCCGCTCAACGCCGTGCTGGGCTTCTCGCAGCTCTTCGCCAACGACCAGATAGAGATGTCGGCGGAGGAGCGCAAGCAGTATGCCGACCTCATCATGACCAACAGCAACATGCTGCTGAAGCTCATAGACGACGTGCTCGAGGTGTCGAAGATAGAGGCGGGCAAGCTGAAGTTCAACATCGGCGAGCACGACGTGGTGGCGCTCGTGAACACGGCGGCGAAGATAGCCGAAACCAACCGCAAGTCGGCGGATGTGGAGATACGCGTCGCGACGAACGTCAGCCGTCTGATGATAGAGACCGACCGCGAACGCCTGCTGCAGGTGCTCGCCAATCTCACTACCAACGCAAAGAAGTGTACGGAGAAGGGCACGATAACCATTGCGCTCGAGAAACTGCGCAAGGACGACATGATAAGCATCAGCGTGAGCGACACGGGCTGCGGCATACCAAAGGAGAAGGCTACGGAGGTGTTCGAACGCTTCAGCAAGCTCAATTCGTTCAGGCAGGGCACGGGTCTCGGACTCTCCATCTGTAAGGCGTTCGTAGAGGAATTGGGCGGAAAGATATGGGTAGACACGACGTACACCGAGGGCGCACGCTTCGTGTTCACGCATCCTATACGGCAGAAGAAAGGCTAACCGTAGGAGGAGGGTGTGTCATAACTCAATTAATGCGGGCTGAAAGCCCAACAACCACATAGCCCAGGGCAGCGCCCTGGGTGTTG
>OGHM01001014.1_pt1 | contig 12011 bp, 10 predicted proteins | sample 1571531 | NCBI WGS metagenome assembly OGHM01 (sample SAMEA2582031, study PRJEB24529) | metagenome | biome: Human gut stool | place: China | collected 2011 | reverse complement strand
GGTTGAACTCAATGAGCCATTCGTGACGGCCTTTTGTTGTTGCGGTGGCATAGACCGGCGCCACGGTGTAGTTTGCCACCGCTGCACCCGTTTGCCGGCACGCCCGCTCAATCGCCGCGTCGGCGTTGTGCACCATCAGTTCCTCGCCGAAAGCATTGATGAAATGCTTGGTGCGTCCGGCGATTGTTATTTTCAGCGGCATAGTCTGCTCCACGCGCACGGTGTCGCCGATGCGGTATCGCCACAGACCGTTGCAGGCGGTGATTACGAGTTCGTAGGTGTGTCCCGGCTCCACGTCGCGCGCGGTCAGTGTCTGCGGGTTGTCGCTGTCGACGTCAGACAGCGGTATGAATTCGTAGAACACACCGAGGTCGAGCAGCAGGAGCATTGCCGGAGAGTCGGGTGACGACTGCACGGCGAAAAATCCTTCGGAGGCGTTGTAGGTCTCCACGAAGTGCATCTTTGTCTTGTCGGTGATGCTCTCATATTGACTGCGGTAGGGCTTGAAGCTGATGCCTCCGTGGAAAAACACTTCCAGATTGTGCCACACGTCGTGGATTGACTCGACACCCTCCCTGCGCATCACTTCTTTTATCACCGACAGAAACCACGACGGCACGCCGGAGATGTTGGTCACGTTCTGCCGACGGCTTGCCTCTACAAGAGCCGGCAGCTTCTTGCTCCAGTCTTCCATGAGTGCGGTCTGCTTGTCGGGGATGCGCACAAGGTTGGCAAGCGGGTTGATGTTGTTGATAAGGTTTGCCGACAGGTCGCCCACCACCACGTCTTTCCGCAGGTGCAGCTCGTTGGCGTAGCTGCCTCCGAGGATGAATGCCTTGCCGTCGAAAATGCGGCTTTGAGGATTCATTGCCAGATAGAGCGCCACGCAGTCGACACCGCCGCGGTAGTGGCATCTGGAGAACGATTCTTTTGTAATGGGCACATACTTGCTTTTGCCGTCGGACGTGCCCGACGATTGGGCGAAATTGCGGGTTACGCCGCGCCACAGCACGTCGCTCTTTCCTTCGACCATCTGCATTATGTATGGGCGCAGGTCTTCGTAGCGTACCAGCGGCACCGCCTTTTTGAAATCGTTGATGTCCTGCAGGCGTGCGAAGCCGTGCTTTTTGCCATATTCGGTGTTTTTAGCCTCGTCGAGAAGCTGCGTCAGCTGTTGCAGCTGAATCTCGTGGCATTCGTCCGAAAATCGCTCAATCTGCCGCACGCGGCGCATGAAAAATGGTCGTATGATGGAAGTTATGCTCATTGCTGTCAGTAAATCCGTTCCGCTATGTGCAAAGTTACGTCTTTTCTTGTTTATATCAAACAGGAAATAAAAAAGAATGACAACTTGCGATGGCTGCCATTCTTTTTGTTATATGCTTTTAATCAGAATGTTATCTGAATGATATTTCGCAATTGTCGAGGCTGTCGATGATGGCGAGGCTATGCACGTTGTAGCCTGCCTCGCGGAGCTTGTCGCCGCCGCCTTGAAAACCTTTCTCAATGATGAATCCCATGCCCTCGATTGTGGCGCCGGCCTGTCGGGCAAGGTCAATCATACCCATTGCCGCGTTGCCGTATGCAAGGAAGTCGTCGATGAAAAGCACGTGGTCGTCGGCAGTCAGGAAACTGTTGCTGATGCAGACCGTGTACACGCGGTTTTTCGTGAACGAGCGCACTTCCGACACGAGCATGTTGTCCATTGTCTTGGGCTGCTTTTTCTTGATGAACACCACCGGCAGTTGCATTTGGTATCCGAGCGTTATTGCCGGCGCGATGCCTGAAGCCTCGATGGTCACTATCTTGTTGATTTTCTTGTCGGCAAACAGTCGTGCGAACTCTTCCGCCAATTTATACATCAGGTTGGGGTCGAGTTGGTGGTTCAGAAAGCTATCCACTTTCAGAATGCCTCCAGGCAGCGAGCGTCCGTCTTGAAGGATGCGTTGTTTCAGAAGTTCCATATTGTGGCTTAGATAATCAACATGGCGTCGCCATAGACACCGAAACGATATTTCTCTTTTACAGCCACGTCGTAGGCGTTCATCACCTTCTCATAGTCGCCGAATGCAGCCACCATCATAAGCATTGTGGAGTAGGGCATGTGGAAGTTGCTCACCAGTGCGTTGCACACCTCGAAGTCGTAGGGCGGGAAGATGAATTTATTTGTCCATCCGCTGTATTCCTTGATGTGTCCGTTCATGCTGATGGCGGTTTCAATGGCGCGCAGGGTCGATGTGCCGACGGCACACACTTGGCGCTCTTTGTCCTTTGTCTCGTTGACTTTCTTCACAAGGTCGGCGGTGATTTCCATCTGCTCGGAGTCCATGCGGTGCTTGGTGAGGTCTTCCACGTCGATTTCGCGGAAGTTGCCCAAACCGAAGTGCAGCGTGAGGAAGTCGTAGTTGATGCCTTTGATTTCCATGCGCTTCATCACCTCGCGGCTGAAGTGCAGACCGGCAGCGGGAGCCACTACGGCACCTTCGTTTTTGGCGTAGATGCATTGGAAGCGTTCCTCGTCTTCAGGCGTAGGCTCGCGGTTGATGTAGAGCGGCAGCGGTGTCTGTCCGAGTTTGAACAAAGCCTCTTTGAATTCGTCGTGCGACCCGTCGTAGAGGAAGCGCAGCGTGCGTCCGCGCGAAGTGGTGTTGTCAATCACCTCGGCTACCATCGAGTCGTCTTCACCGAAATACAGCTTGTTGCCGATGCGAATTTTGCGAGCCGGCTCCACAAGCACGTCCCAGAGCTTGTGCTCTTCGTTGAGCTCGCGCAGCAGAAACACCTCGATGCGCGCGTTTGTTTTTTCCTTATTTCCGTATAGACGAGCGGGAAACACTTTCGTGTCGTTGAGAAGCATCAAGTCGCCATCGTCGAAATAGTCGATGATGTCCTTGAAAACTTTGTGCTCGATTTCTCCTGTTTTTTTGTGCAGCACCATCATGCGCGCCTCGTCGCGTTCCTCTGACGGTGTCTGGGCAATCAGTTCTTCAGGAAGTTTGAATTTGAATTGTGACAACTTCATAGATCCTTCGTTTTATTCTTTCTTATTTTCTTCTTTTCTCATTTCTTCGGGGAGCTCAAACTCCTCTTCTTTCAGCCGCGCGATGAGGCTGGGCACCGATTCGCATTGCTCAACGCGGATGTCGCCGACGCGTGTGCGCCGCAGCGCTGTCAGATGCGCGCCGCTGCCGAGTGCTTCACCGATGTCGCGGGCAAGGGCACGGATATAGGTGCCTTTGCTGCACACCACGCGTATGCGGATTTCCGGCAGGTCGAACGACAGTAGTTCTATCTCGTCGATTACAAGTTCTTTAGGCTTGATTTCAACCTCCTTGCCTTTGCGTGCCATCTTGTATGCGCGCTTGCCGTCGACCTTGCATGCCGAGAAGGCTGGCGGCACCTGCTGGATGCGCCCTGTGAATTTTTTCAACGCCTCTTCTACAGCCGTGCGGTCGATATGCTCCCACGGGTATTCGGTGTCGATTTCTGTCTCAAGGTCGAAGCTTGGGGTTGTGGCGCCAAGGCGTATTGTCGCCTCATATTCTTTGACGTGGGCTTGCAGCTCCTCGATGCGCTTTGTGGCGCGTCCGGTGACGATTACCATCACACCGGTTGCGAGCGGGTCGAGCGTGCCGGCGTGTCCCACTTTCAGTTTCTTTATCTTTGTGCGGCGGCTCAGTTCTCCGCGCACTCGCTTGACAACGTCGAACGACGTCCAGGTCAGCGGTTTGTCAACGTAAAAAATTTCTCCTTCTACGGGATGCAGCATCTCTTTTCGGTTAAATGAAGTTGAAAATCAATGTTGCGGCGCCTGCCAGGGCGCAGTAGATGGCGAAATATATCAGTTTGCCGCGTTTCACGATGCTGATCATCCATTTGCAGGCCACGCAGCCCGAGATGAACGCTGCGAGAAATCCGACAATGAGCGACAGCGGAGCCACGCTCTGCAGCATGCTGTCGGCGCTGCCGTGGAGCATCTTGACCACATCGAGAAGGGCTTCGCCGAGAATCGGCGGGATGACCATGATGAATGAGAACTGCGCCAGTTTTTCTTTGCTGTTGCCGAGAAGCAGACCTGTGGCGATGGTGGAGCCTGAACGGGAGAGTCCGGGGAGCACTGCCACTGCTTGTGCCAGACCGATGATGAAGGCGTCGCGCATCGAGATGTTTGCTTTCTGACGAGGTTTTGCGAAATAGGAGAACGTGAGCAGCAGCGCTGTCACGATCAGCAAGGAGCCTACTATTGCAAGTCCGCTGCCGAATATTTCTTCAACATAGTCTTTGAAGAATACGCCTACGATGCCCACAGGAATCATCGAGATAACGATGTTGATGAAATAGCGGGTCTCGTCGTTCATGCGGCATTGTGCCAAGCCTTTGAATATCCAGCTGATTTCTTTCCAGAGAATCACGAGTGTGCTGAACACGGTGGCAACGTGTACGATGACAGTGAAAGCGAGGTTTTCTTCTCCCTCGATGCCAAACAGGGCGCTGCCGATTGCGAGGTGTCCGCTGCTGCTGACAGGGAGGTATTCAGTGAGTCCTTGCACGAGTCCGAGCAAGAGTGCTTGTATCCAATCCATTTGATTTATTTTTTCTTTTTATATAATATTGCAAAAAACATAATTACAAAGCCGATGAACGAGATGCCCGGACCTACGGCTGTGCGCATTGTGCTGAAGATGTCGGGGTTGAACGTTTCTTCGGTAGTGGCGCCGCCGCCCATCAGCAAAAATCCGATGACAATCAATGCCACCGACACGCCCATGAGAATGAAATTCTCTTTTCCGAGCGGACGTGTGTCGGTTTTCTTTTCTTTCTTTATTTCTTCCATATTTATTTCTGTGGTTTTTTATCGTTTGAACAAGTCGTCGTAGTTGAGGTGGATGTATTTGTTGGCGGCAAAGAACGCCGCAATGCCGCAAATCACCACTCCGGCAAGTGCCAGCCCGACAAATACGGCGGCAACTTCCAGCTCGTTGAACATAGTGCCCACAAGTCCGCCGACGATGTCTTGCGCCGCGAAGTATGAGCCGACAAACACCAGACACGCCACTGCTGCGGCAATCAGTCCGTTAAGCATGTTCTGCACCACGAACGGACGGCGGATGAAGCCGGGCTTCGCTCCCACGAGTTTCATCGTGTGGATGAGGAATCGTCGGGAGTAGACGGTGAGGCGCACGGTGTTGTTTATCAGCGCGAAGGAGATAAACACGAGCAGAGCCGCCACGAAAAGCAGCACGATGGGGATGTTGCCGATGTTTTTGTTGGTGGTCTCGACCTCGGTTTCATAGAGGGCAATGTCCTCCACTCCGCTTTGGTGCATCAGCTGCGCCTGTATGCTCTTTAGCTTGCCTATTTCCGCATAGTTGGCTTTGACGTTGACCTGAAACTCCGCGCTGAGAGGGTTGACGCCGAAAGTCTCTACAAGATTTTCTCCGGTGTCTTTCTTCCATTGTTCCAAAGCCTGGTCTTTTGAGATGAATGTGGTCTTGGCGACGTACGGGGCTTTGGCGAAGATTGCTTTCAGCCCTGCGATGTCGGCGTCGGTGGCGTCGGTTTTCAGCACAATGCTGAAGCCCATATTTTCTTTAAGTTCGCGGCTCATTGTGCGTGCCGACAGGCCGAGAAACGCTGTCACGCCAATCAATATCAGCACTAACGCCACGCTGACGGTGGCTGTGATGTTTGACTGGAAATAGGATATTTTTGATTTCTGTTGTTTTGCCATAGTCAATTAATTTGTGCAAAGTTACAACCTGGAGATGCCGTTTGTCAACATTTTATGCTTTTTTCACGTTGGCAAATCTCTTTTTTTTGCGACGTCTGCAGGTGTCAGTTGAGCAGGTCTTTGTCCAAGCCGATTTGTTGGTTGCGTACCCGTTCGTTGATTATGTCGAGATATTCATCGTCCGACACGAATCCCATTTCAGAAGAATCGTAGTCGTCCCAGTCATCCTTCGGGATCAGCATTGACGCTATCTCGAATTTGTGGATTGTGCGGTTGCAGTCGTTCAGGTCTTTGTATGTGAAGGAAAAATCGATTTTCGCGTTTCGCTTCTTCTTCAGCATCTTTCGGGCATACTGGGCGATAGGTTCGTTGGGATATTTGGCCAACGCCTCCTGCACCATTAGCTGTCCGTAGATGCCGCCACACATTTCGCAGAGAATCTTGCCTTCACCATCCTCGAGATGGGCATACGGAAAATCCGAGCCCTTTAATCCCATGAGCTTTATTTCGAACGACAATTCGCCCGAGTCGTACCTCAGAGTGTCGTCTGTTGAGAAAAAGTCATTGAGTGCCGTTTTTTCGGCATCTTTGCATCCTTCCGACTGCATTACCTCCACATCGTCATCGGGAGAGAATCTGAAGCATTCAAAACTTGGCTTGTGGAATCCTTTCACAAACTGGAAGTCAAATATTCCGCTCAAGTCGAACGCTGCCTGGATTAAGAAGTGGAAGTGGTCGAAATCGTAATGGACGGGAACCGACAAAATTCTCCAAATGCTTGGTTGGGAGTTTTTTGCTGTGATTTTGAATATATATTTGTCCATAGCTTAAGCTTCTTTTCCGATTAGCGTGGCCGACGACGCGCTCTCCACGGTCACCATGACGCGGTCGCCTATGTGGTGGTTGCCGCGTGGGAACACGATTACTTTGTTTTGCTCGTTGCGTCCGAACAATTGTTCGCGGGAGCGTTTCGATGTGCCTTCGACAAGCACTTCGAAAGTTTTTCCTATGTCGCGTCGGTAGCTTTCCGCCGACAGCTCGTTCTGCAATGCTATCATGCGGTTGAGACGGTCTATTTTAACCTCTTCAGGCACGTTGTCTGGGAGGTTTTTTGACGCGAATGTGCCGGGACGCTCGGAGTATTTGAACATGAACGCGCTGTCGAACACCACTTCGCGCATCAGGCTCAGTGTCTCCTCGAAATCCTCTTCCGTCTCGTCGTGGAAGCCTGTAAACATGTCGGTGGTGATGCCGCAGTCGGGCATGGCGCGGCGGATGGCTGCGATGCGGTCAAGATACCATTCGCGGGTGTATTTGCGGTTCATCGCTTTGAGCACTTTGTTGCTTCCCGACTGCACGGGCAGGTGGATGTGCTTGCATACGTTTGGCACGGTGGCGATTACGTCGATGATTTCATCTGTCATGTCTTTCGGGTGCGACGTGGTGAAGCGCACTCGCATCTCCGGCGCGGCTTCTGCAACGATTCTGAGCAGATCGGCGAAACCAACCACGGCTCCGTCTTCGCCAACGTAGTGGTAGGAGTTGACGTTTTGTCCGAGCAGCACTACTTCCTTGAAGCCTTTTGCCTGCATGTCGGCAAGTTCGTTGAGGATGCTGCGTGGCTCGCGGCTGCGCTCGCGGCCTCTGGTGTAGGGCACGATGCAGTAGGAGCAGAAGTTGTTGCATCCGCGCATGATGCTGATATATCCGCTTATGCGGTTGTGACCGATGCGTTGCGGGATGACGTCACGGTATGTTTCTGTGGTCGAGAGTTGGATGTTGATGGCTTTTTCGCCAAGTTCGGCAGCCGACACAAGGTCGGGCAACGACAGGTAGGCGTCGGGTCCGGCCACAATGTCTACGCCGTGGTTGGCAATAAGCTCGTCTTTCACGCGCTCTGCCATGCATCCCAGCACGCCAAGCACCAATCTCGACTTGCGCTTCTTGCGGAGCGAGGCAAAGTAGTCCAGGCGTGAGAAGATTTTCTGCTCTGCGTTGTCGCGTATCGAGCAGGTGTTGAGAAACACGGCGTCGGCGTCCTCAATCGCGTCTGTCGGCTCGTAGCCGGCAATTTTCATCACTGATGCTATAACTTCACTGTCTGCCACGTTCATCTGGCAGCCATAGGTCTCTATGAATAGTTTCTTTTCCTTTTCTCCGCTCATCTTTAATTTTTTATTTATACAAAGATAGTAAAAATTGGCTTATTATGTGAATGAGGGGCGAAACTCGTTGTAGAGAATGGTTGGGATGCAACGCGTTTTTTACAAAATATGTCTATAATTTGGTTTATTCAGAAGAAGGCTATATCTTTGTCACGTAATAAACTAACATTTTAAACCATTTATATTTTCCTTATGTCTAAATTTAGATTGGCGCTTTCGCTGTTTTTGCTCTTTGTCTCCGTGCAGACCGCTGTGGCGGTGTCGGTGCCTGAGCTCGATAGCCTCGACCGCTACATTGGCCTTAAAAAAATGTTTGAGGGCAGGAAGTATGCGCGCATCGACAAAGAAAAACGGGCGGTTGCCTCGCGTCCGTCGTTTTCCTCCTACATGAAACTGGGTAAGGAGTATACGCTTTTCAAGGCAGACTCCGCGATTTTCTATTATGACAAGGCTGCCGAGTTGGCGTCTTCGCCTACCGACTCGCTGCTCGTGAGAATAAAAAAAGTGCGCTCGGAGGTTATCGCGGGCTATTATGCGGAGGCCTACAGCGACTTCAAGGCGATTTCGCACATGGAGATTCCCGACACGTTGCTGTCGGAGTTCTACGAAAGTGGCTATCGCATCTACTCTTTCTCTCTCAATGGCTCGGCGGAGGGCGGGCTTTTCTACGACCGCTATTACTCCAATACTGTGGCGTTTAGAAAAAAATGGATTGAGTCGCTGCCCGTCAGCTCCAACACGCGTAGGCTTTATGAGGCGGAGCAGGCGATGGCCGACGGCAAGCAGGCGGTGGCTAAGATGATTCTTGTCGACATGATTCCGTCGTTGCGCCGCGACGGCAATGATTTCGCTCTTGCCTGTGCGTTTCTGGCGAAGATTTACAGGTCGGAGGGAAAGTCGGAGGAGAGTGTGCGCTATTTTGCGCTCTCGGCGATCAGCGATATTATGTGCGCGGTGAAGGAAAACCAGTCGATTCTCGACTTGTCCATGATTCTTTACGGAGAGGGCGACATCGACCGCGCCTATCGTTATATTTTTACGTCGCTCGAGGACGCGGCGTTCTGCAACGCGCAGATGCGTGTCTATAATGTGTCGGGGTTGCTGCCGGTAATCGAGTCGCAGCATCGTGAGGAGGTTGCCGAGCATGAGCGGATGCTGATGATGTATATCGTGGTGAGTTTCTTCCTTCTCATCGGACTTGCCGTGGCGGTGTTCTATCTTGTGAAGCAGATGAAGAAGCTCACGCGCACGCGTCTGAAACTGAAAGAGGCCAACATGACCAAGGATGAGTATATGGGGCAGTTCCTTGAACTGTGCTCTATATATATGAAGCGCCTCGACTCGTTTACTAAATTGGTCAACCGTAAGCTTGTGTCTGGACAGGTGGATGATTTGGTGAAGATGATGAAGTCGCAGAAATTCAGCGATGAGCAGCATTCTACGTTCTATAAGGAGTTTGACAATGCATTCCTTAAAATTTACACCACGTTTGTCGATGATGTCAACGCCTTGCTGCGTCCGGAGGAGCGTTTTGAGATTGAAACTCCCGGTTCGCTCAACACGGAATTGCGCATCTATGCCTTGTTGCGCCTCGGGATTGTCGACTCGTCGAAGATTGCAGAGTTTCTGCGCTATTCGGTCAATACCATATATGCCTACCGCAACAAAATGAAAAATCGTGCAATCGACAGGGATTCTTTTGAGAAAAACGTGATGAAAATCGGCATTATCGATTGATGTAATCGTTTATATTTGCTTATATTTCATGGAAATTATATCATTGCTAATCAAGCATATAAAATTTTATACATCTATATTTGCCTATATTTATGTTAATATGGCGATTGAAATGCTTGACAATGACTGTAACTTTGTAGTGTCGAAAGCAAAGAGATGCTTTCAACCGAATAATGGTTAAACACTACGATTATAATATGGAGTATTAGAATTTAGTTTTATTTCGTTGTGAAACGCAGTAAAATGTCTCGAATAATGGTTTTATGTTAGGTTTGTAAATGTTGCTTCATCGAAGCAACTAAGAAACAGAGCTCGTCGGATTGACGGGCTTTTTTCTTTTTGTCTGTATCATCCGTATGCAGCGGCACCGCGTTGCGGTGCGTGTTGTGCCGGCGTTATGCCCCGGACGCGGTCCGGGGTTAACTGAAAGCGGGTCCACGTTGTGGGCTTCCCCGATGGTGCATAGGGTGGCTGCGTCTATACGTCCGCTCTGCGGACTTCCCCGATGGAAGTGCTGTCTGGATGCCGACAGCCATACGTTGTGGACTTCCCCGATGGTGCATAGGATGGTTGCGTCTATACGTTCGCTCTGCGGGCTTCCACGGTGGCGGTACTGTCAGGATACCGACGGCATATGCTGTGGGCTTCCCTGGAGGCGCATTGCGCTGTTTGGATGGCTGCTTTGCCGACTTTTGCCGATTTCCGCAAAATCTTATGTTGGAGGGTTGCGGAGATGCTACGGAAAACAAAAAATCCCGAAACTTTCGTTTCAGGATTTCTGCGGTGCGGACGGGACTCGAACCCGCGACCCCATGCGTGACAGGCATGTATTCTAACCAGCTGAACTACCGCACCATTGATAGTTGCTTTTGTGTTAGCGATTGCAAAGGTACGACAAGTTTTTAAATCTGCAAAATTTTTGCCAAGTTTTTTGTAAATAAAATTCTTTATGCTTGATTATCAGTGTACTGGCTTTGGTGTAAAAAGGCTTGATGTAAAAATGGCCATGTCAAATTTTGCGGCATGCGCGATGGCGACGGTGGCAGGCTGTCAATCGTCGCGGAGTGCAACGGCGCGTATTGGGACTCGATATGCTTCTTGCGGTCAGCGTACCGGAGGTGCGCTGTTATGGAAGAGTCGGCGTGATGCTGATGGGTGCGGCTTCTGGCAATCAGCGTAAAATAAAAGCGCACCGACATTCGGCGCGCTTTTATGTCTTTTTTAAGCGTTGAAACGCTATTCTTCGTAGTGTATTGGAATTTCGCGGTTCATGCTTTGGTCGAGCGAAATCAGGGTTTCTGTCGCAACGACACCATGGATCATCTGGATTTTGTCGTTGAGAAGCTCCATAAGATGCTGATTGTCGCGGGCATAAAGCTTTATCAGCATTGTGTACGGGCCGGTGGTGAAGTGGCATTCAACAACTTCCGGTATTTTCTCCAATTCAGGCACAACGTCCTTATACATAGAGCCTTTCTCCAATTTCACGCCGATGTAGGTGCAGGTTGTGTAGCCAAGCACTTTCGGGTTTACGTGGTAGCCCGAACCGGTGATTACCTTCAAATCAATCATCCGCTGTATGCGTTGGTGTATGGCAGCGCGCGACACCCCGCATACCACAGCCACGTCTTTCGACGGGATTCGTGCGTTTCGCATCACGATTTCAAGAATCTTACGGTCAAGATTGTCTATTTTTTCCATCTTTATCTTTTTTCTGCCACAAAGATATGGCAAATTTTTAGAAAATCATCAAAAATGATTGACAATTTACACGTAAATAGGCAAAAAAGCCCCAAAATATAGCAAAATGGCACAGTGTTACAGCCGTTGTAGGAAGTCGACGAGGTTCACCTCGCGGCTCAGTTCCATCTTTTTTCGCAGACGGTAACGTGCCATTTCCACACTGCGGTACGACATGTTGAGCAGTGGGGCAATCTCCTTGCTGCTGAGACCCATCTTCAGATAAGCGCACAGCCTCTGGTCGTTGATGTTGAGCTGCGGGAACCGCTCGGCGAGGCGTTTGAGGTAGTTCTCGTAGACCACGTCGAAGTTTTGGGCGAATTTGTGCCAGTCGTCATCGTGCGAGATGTTCTCTTTGATGAGTTTCTGAATCTTCATCAGCTGCTTTGCCGACGTTTTAGAGATGGTGTCGCCGCTCTCCTGTAATTTGTTGATTTGGTTTGAGATGTCGATGAGAATCTCGTTTTTGCGCATCACGTTCATCGTGGCGTTTGACAGTTCCTGCGACTTGTGGCGCACGTCGTGTTCCAGCTGCGTGCTTTTCAGCCGTGAGATTTCGTTTTCACGTCGCAGCGACTCCTCTTCGGTCTGGCGTTTGTATTCACGCATTTCCTCCTCCTTGCGTTTCGCCACCATCA
>OGHM01001001.1_pt1 | contig 12119 bp, 13 predicted proteins | sample 1571531 | NCBI WGS metagenome assembly OGHM01 (sample SAMEA2582031, study PRJEB24529) | metagenome | biome: Human gut stool | place: China | collected 2011 | reverse complement strand
GGCCGGTGGAGATGCCGACGCCCAGCGCGATGACGTTCTTCATGGCGCCGCTCAGCTCTACACCCTTGATGTCCTCGTTGGTGTAGACGCGCATGACGCTGTTGGAGAACACCTCCTGCACGAACTGTGCCGCCTCCACGTCCGGGCTGGCCGAAACGATGGTGGTGGGCAGGTCGATGGCCACTTCTTCGGCGTGGGTGGGGCCGGACAGCGCCACCAGGTGTACCTTCTTCGGGCCGCCCTCCCGGCCCAGCTCATCGGCCAGGACCTCCGTCATGGTGTACAGGGTGTCCGGCTCAATGCCCTTGGCCACATCCACGATGATCTGCCCCTCGGCCACATAGGGCCGGGCCTTGGCAGCCGTGGAGCGCACGAAGACCGACGGCACCGCAAACAGCAGGATGTCCTTGTCCCGGCACACTTCCTCCACGCTCTTGGTAAAGCGCAGCTCCTCCGGGATCTTCATTCCGGGCAGATTGGGATGCACACGGGTGCTCGACAGGGTGTCGATCTCCTTTTCGATGGCAGACCAGACCAGCACATCGTTCCCGCTCACGCACAGCATCCGTGCCAGAGCCATGCCCCAGGTGCCCGCACCCAGAATACCGATTTTCCGTTTCGTCACGTTCAAATCCTCCGAATCTGCCGCGCGGCTTTCGTCGCGGGCCTGTTGTGCGCCGCAGTGGGCGGCTCGTCTGGTCTCATTGTACACGAAACCGCCTGCAACGTCAACTCCTTGCCAGACTGCACAAAGTTAGCGCGTGTTTCCCCGCGATTTTAGGAATAACAGGGGATTTGCCCAAACGAATTGCGCCGATTGGAAAAACATGTTATAGTATTCTGGTAGGAATTATAGGATATTCCCTGCCCGAACGCTCCTTTTCAGGTCTCTCATCAAACCTCCGCAGGTTCTTTTTTCAGATAAGGAAGTTTTTTCAAATGCTCGAAGCCATTCTTTCCAACCGCACGGCCAGCGTTTTGTGGGAAGCGCTGCCCCGCATCCTGTCGGCGGGCCTCACCATGACCATCCCGCTGACCCTCATCTCCTTCAGCCTTGCCATGGTGCTGGCTGTGGTGGTGGCGCTGGTGCAGTACGCCAATGTGCCGGTGCTGCGTCAGCTGGCCCGGTTCTACATCTGGGTCATCCGCGGCACACCGCTGCTGGTGCAGCTGTTCATCATCTTCTACGGTCTGCCCAGCGTCGGCATCATGCTGGACGCTTTCCCGGCGGCCGTCATCGCCTTTGCCATCAACGAGGGGGCCTACTGCGCCGAAACCATGCGCGGCGCGCTGGAAAGCGTGCCCCAGGGCCAGCTGGAAGCCGGTTACTGCGTGGGCATGACCTGGTGGCAGATCATGCGCCGCATCGTGCTGCCGCAGGCGCTGCGCACGGCGGTGCCTGCCCTGTCCAACTCGCTCATCGGCATGATCAAGGACACCTCGCTGGCGTCGAACATCACAGTCGCCGAACTGTTCATGGCCGGCCAGCGCGTTGCCGCCCGCACCTACATTTTTCTGCCCATCTACTGCGAGGTCGCCGTGGTCTATCTGCTGTTCTGCACGGTCGTCACCAAGCTGCAGAGTCTGTTGGAGCGTCAGCTGAACGCCCACGGCTTCCAGTGAGAAAGGGGGACGCATCATGGCCATGTTAGAGATCCAGAACATTCACAAATCCTTTCGCACCTATGACGAGAAACCGCATTTTCACATTGGGCCGTTCCCGCGCGGCCATGCCCGCCGGGTGATCCGCACACTGGACGTGCTCCGGGGCGTGGACCTGACCGTGGAAAAAGGCGACGTCGTTGCCATCCTCGGCCCCAGCGGTTCCGGCAAGACGACCCTTCTGCGCTGCCTGAACTTTCTGGAGCCCACCGACAGCGGCAGCCTGACCTTTGACGGCGAGACCTTCGACCTCAGCAGGATCTCCGGCGCCGACATCGCCCGCCTGCGCAAAAAGACGGCCTTCGTCTTCCAGAACTACAACCTGTTCCGGAACAAGACCGCCCTGCAAAATGTCACCGAAGGGCTGGTCGTGGCCCGTAAAATGCCCAAGGCAGAAGCGGACGCCATCGGCCGGAAGATGCTGGCAAAGGTCGGTCTGGCCGACCGGGCAGACGCCTATCCCCGCCAGCTTTCCGGCGGCCAGCAGCAGCGGGTGGCCATCGCCCGCGCCCTTGCCACCGACCCGGAGATCATCTACTTTGATGAGCCAACTTCGGCCCTGGACCCGGAGCTGACGGGCGAAGTGCTCTCGGTCATGCGCCAGCTGGCCGAGGAGGGGATGACCATGCTGGTCGTCACCCACGAGATGGGCTTTGCGCGGAACGTTTCTTCCAAGACCGTCTTCATGGAAAACGGCGTCGTCGTGGAGCAGGCCCCCTCGCAGGAGTTCTTTGCGAACCCGAAGGAGGAGCGCACCCGCGAATTTTTGCAGAAGATCTCGCAGCACGCATAATTTATTCGATTTGATCCTCTTATCGCAATTTTCAAAAATAGTGCCAATCAAAACGGCATCTTTGCGATATGCAGTTTGCGGATGTTGCTTGTGCATTAAAAACGCAAACTGCTATATTTTCGAAAGGATATGATACCATGAAAAGAAGAACCTTTATCTCCCTGATGAGCGTTCTGGCTGCTGCCGGTGTGCTCACCCTGTCCGGCTGCTCTTCCAACGCGTCCAGTTCGAACAGCAATTCGAGTTCCAGGAGCGAATCCGCTGAGGCTGCTGACCAGCTTGCCGCTATCCAGGCCAGCGGCAAGCTCATCGTGGCACTGGAAGGCGCCTGGCAGCCCTGGAGCTACCACGACGAGAGCGACAACCTCGTCGGCTACGATGTCGAGGTCTCCCGCGCCATCGCCGAGAAGCTGGGCGTGGAGCCGGAATATGTCGAGAGCGACTGGGACAGCCTGTTCGCCGGTCTGGATGCAGGCCGCTATGACATGGTCTGCAACGGCGTCGAAGTCACCGATGAGCGCGCTCTGACCTACGACTTCACCACCCCCTACGGCTACATCCACACCGCCCTTGCCGTCAAGAAGGACAATGATACCATCCAGACCTTCGAAGACCTGAAGGGCAAGACCACCGCCAACAGCCTGGCCTCCACCTATATGGAGCTGGCCGAGAGCTACGGCGCTACTGTGCAGGGCATCGACACGCTGGAAGAGACCATCCAGCTGCTGACCGCCGGCCGCATCGACGCGACCCTGAACGCCGACGTCTCCTTCTACGACTATCTGAACGTCCATCCGGACGCCGACTTCAAGATCGTCGCCCAGACCGAGGAGGCCTCTCACGTGGCCATCCCCCTGCGCAAGGGCGATGCCAGCGCCACCCTGCTGGAAGCCATCAACAACGCCATCGACGAACTCCGCGCCGACGGCACCCTCAAGGAGCTGAGCGAAAGATACTTCGGTCAGGACATCTCCTCGGAAAATTAACATCACATTATCAAAAGAGGACGGGCCGCTCTGCGGGCCGTCCTCTTTTGTGTCAGGTATGAAAATACTCGTAAATGCTCTTCGCCATCTGCTTCCCCACGCCGGGCGTGTTCTCCAGCTGTTCCGGTGTTGCTTCCCGGACTGCCCCCACGCTCTTGAACTGTGCCATCAGCGCTCTGGCCGTCTTCGGCCCAACGCCGGGCACCTCGGTCAGGGTGGAAGAATAGCTCTTTTTCTTCATCTGCTGCTTGCGGTAGGCGTTGGCAAAGCGGTGGGTCTCATCCTGGATGGCTGTGATGAAGGTGAACGTTCCCCGGTTCATGTTGATGGCGATCTCCCGGCCCTCGCTGTCCACGATGGCGCGGGTGCGGTGGTGGTCGTCCTTCACCATGCCGTACAGCGGCACATCCGCCAGCCGGGTGCCCGCCAGCGCCGCTTTGGCCGCACTGACCTGCCCCCTGCCGCCGTCCATCAGCAGCAGGTCCGGCTTCTGGCCGAAGTAGTTGTCGCTCGCCTGCCCATGCTCGGCCAGCAGCGCATATTTTTCGTACTCTGCCGCCCGCCGGGAGACCGTCTCCGCCAGCGAGGCATAGTCATCGGTGCCCGCCACGGTCTGCATTTTGAACTTCCGGTAGCCTGCCTTGTAGGGCTTGCCGTCCCGGAAGGTGACCATGCCGCAGACGCTGGTGCCATCGCCCCAGTTGGAGATATCGTAGCTCTCGATGGTGCGGGGCGGCTTTGGCAGACCCAGCACCTGTGCCATCTCATCCAGCAGCTTTTCCTCGCGGGCATAGCGGCCGCTCTCCCGCGCCAGACGCTCCACGGCGTTGGTGTGGGCCATCTCGACCAGGTGCGCCTTGTCGCCCCGCTGGGGGACATACAGCTGCACCTCGCTCCCCCGCTTTTCGTTCAGGGCCTGCTGCAGTGCATCGCTGTCCGGCGGCAGCTCGTCCACCGCGATGACCTTTGGGATCTGCTCATCGTCCAGATAATAGCGGGGCAGGAACTCCTCCCGCACCGCCGCGATGTCGGCGGTATCGTGGAAGAGAAATTCCCGCTTGTCCGTCAGCCGCCCCTCGCGGAAGCGCAGGACCGCCGCGCAGACGCTGCTGGGGGTCCCGGCCAGCGCCACCACGTCCATCTCCACATCCGGGTCCACGACCACCTTCTGGCCCGCCGTCACCTTGGTGATGGCATTGATCTGATCCCGCAGCAGAGCCGCCGTCTCAAATTCCAGCCGGTCAGACGCTTCCTGCATCCGCTCGTTCAGCGTTTTCAGGATGTCCTTTTTGCCGTAGCGGATGAGATGCACCGCGCTCTTGACGGCCTGATTGTAGTTTTCGCAGCTGATCCTGCCGCTGCACACCGCCATGCACTTGCCGATGTGGGCGTTCAGGCAGGGGCGCCCCTTGCCGCAGTCCTGCGGGAAGCGCTTATTGCACCGGGGCAGCAGAAAGGCATCCATCGCCGTTTCCGCCATCTGCCGGGCCGCAAAGCTGGAGGTATACGGGCCGAGATACTCTGCGCCGTCGTCCTCCTTTTGCAGCGTGAAGGACAGACGCGGCCACGGCTCTTTCGTCACCTTGATATAGCTGTAGCCCTTGTCATCCTTCAGCAGGATGTTATATTTGGGGGTGTGGGCCTTGATCTGGCTGGCTTCCAGCACCAGCGCCTCGAACTCGCTCTGGCAGACGATGACGTCGAACGCATAGGCGTGGGCGATCATCTGGCTGACCTTGTTGTCGTGGGGGACCCCCTCCCGGAAATACTGGCTCACCCGGATGCGCAGCCGCTTGGCCTTGCCGATATAGATGATGGTGTCGGTCTTATCCCGGATGATATACACACCGGGCAGCAGCGGCAGCATACAGGCTTTCTGGTAGAGTTCTGCTTTCGTCATTCTTCTTCGTCGTGTTCGTGGTTCTGTTTTTCTTCCCGGATGCGTCTGGCTTTCCGGATGTTATAACAGGCGCTGCCCATGCCCGCACCGGCCAGGATGGAGCACCACAGCTTCGGCTTTTCGCCGGTGAGGGCGGGCAGCAGCAGGTCTGCCGCCAGCAGCGCTGCAAACAGGCCGAAGAACACCTTCCAGATGGTGCCCTCCTCGCAGATGTCGTTCACTTTCTTCAGCAGCTTCGTTGTCGAATCTTTCACGGCACATGCCTCCTTCTTCTCATCCTACCAAAAAAGCGGCAGGAAATACTCCCACCGCTTCAAAAGATCAAGGCTCGAATTACTCTGCAAAGCCGGACTCGACCAGCTTGATCAGGCCATCGACTGCAGCCTGCTCATCCGCGCCGTCCGCGATGATGCGGATGGTGGTACCGCCCACGATGCCCAGAGACAGAACGCCCAGCAGGCTCTTCGCGTTCACGCGGCGCTCCTCTTTCTCGACCCAGATGGAAGACTTGAACTCGTTAGCCTTCTGGATAAAGAAGGTAGCCGGACGAGCATGCAGACCAACCTGATTTTCAACGGTAACTTCTTTGACGTACATAGTAAAACGCTCCTATCTTATCGTTTTCGGGATGCAATCATGTTTTGTGCCTGTTGCGTTGTACCTATTTTAGCGCAAGGCGAAACCGTTGTACAGCCCCTCGACACATTTTTGGCGGTTTTCCCAATGATAATGGGGGCTTTTTTCGCCATTTATACAAAGATACCAAAATTATTCCCCTGTCATTGGCGGGGTAATACAAAAGTTTTCAACATTTTTTCGACTGTCGGCGGACGTTTGCAGGCTTCGGCAGCTCTTTTCAGCCCTCGTACCGCATCTTGAGCAGGCGGCTCTCCACGGCCACATCCTCAAATTTTTCCGGATCAAACACCAGCTCGATGCCCTCGATGGCCCAGCCCATCCGGCGGTAAAGGGCCAGCGCACGGGTGTTGGTATCCAGTACGGTCAGGGTCGGATGCTCGTGCTCCGGCAGCTTTTTGCGGGCAAAGTCCAGCATCTTCTGGCCGATGCCCTTTCCGCGCGCCGCAGCGCTCACGAACAGGTGCTCGACCTGGCCGGTCTTGTGGTTCACACTGACCATGCCGTCCGCCACATCCTTCGTATAGTGCAGGTAGCAGACCCAGCCGTCCTGTTTCTCCTGTTTCAACTGCTCCAGGAACACTTCCGGCGTCAGCGTTTCCAGGTATTCCGCCGTCCAGCCGTCAGCACAGACGGTTTTCCGTCCCTCGGCAAAGAGCTGTGCAGCGGCTCGGAACTGCTCTTCGGTCTTCACCAGCCGGACGTTCTCGCCCCGCTTCCACTTGGGCAGCTCGGTGATGGGGTGGGTCCTGCACCACGCCTCATAAAGCTCCGGGCGGCGCAGCCGGGTGCGGGTGCGGCTCTGCTCACCCCGCCATGCGTCGATCTTCTGGTGGTCGCCGCCCAGCAGCACCGGGGGCACCGCGCGGCCCTCCCAGACTTCCGGTCGGGTGTACTGCGGATATTCCAGCAGACCGTCCCAGTAGCTTTCCTCTTCGTAGCCCTTCTGTTCGGCCAGCACACCGGGCTTGAGCCGCAGCACACTGTCCGCCACCACAAGGCTTGCCAGCTCGCCGCCGGTCAGGATATAGTCGCCGATGGAGATCTCCTCATCGGCAAAGGCGTCGATGACCCGCTCGTCGATGCCCTCGTAGTGGCCGCAGACCAGAGTCAGATTGTCGTATTCCGCCAGCCGCCGGGCATGTTCTTCGGTGTAGCGCTGACCGCCTGCCGTCAAGAATACAATATGCGGCTTGGGGCGTCCCTGTGACTCCACTTCTTGCTGAACGGCCCGCAGGCAGTCCGCAATGGGCTGGGCATACAGCACCATGCCGCAGCCGCCGCCGTAGGGGTAGTCGTCGGTCTGCTTCTGTTTGTTCAGGGTATAGTCCCGGATCTGGTGGCAGTGGGTCTCAATATAGCCCCGCTTTGCCGCACGGCCCAGGATGCTGGCATCCAGCACCTGCTGGCACATCTCCGGGAAGAGGGTCACGATGTCCACACGCATTCCCATGGCTCACTCCTCCTCCCGCTCGCTGTCGCAGTCGTCGTCCAGCAATCCGGGGATGGGCGTGACGAGGATGTACCCCTCCGGCGGGTTCCGCTCTTTCAAAAAGGCGTCCACACCGGGGAACAGATATTCTTTGCCGTTGGGGGCCTTGACGGTGTAGATGTCCTGCGCACCGGGGTGGTCCACGCTGGTCACAACGCCGTACACCTTGCCGGTGTCGGCATCCCGCACTTCGCAGCCGATGAGGTCGGCCACATACCACCGCCCGGCGGGCAGAGTGGCATCGCTGCGGTCAAAATAGAACACCTGCCCCCGCAGCGCACGGGCGGCATCCATGTCGTTGACGCCCTCCAGCTGGAGCAGCGCCATCTGCCCCTGCGGGCGGATGGACACGATCTTGTAGCACCTGCCGCCCTGGGCCGAAGCATACAGCCTGCCGACCTTTTTCAGGAACGCCACGCCGTCGCACCAAAGCTCCAGTTTCATTTCACCGCGCACACCGTGGGTGGTCACGACCTTTCCTGCTTCCAGATATTGCTGCATCGTTATCTCCTATCATTCTGCATCCTGCCCCTCTCCGTCATCGCTGCGCGATGCCACCTTGTCCCCTTCTGGCACTGTCGTGCCACCTCCCCCGGCCGGGGGAGTCTTTCTAAGGGCGAGGTCTTGGCAGTCTACGCGACGCAAACAATGCGCCAAAAGCTCCCCCTGCGGGGGAGCTGGACGCGAAGCGGCCTGAGAGGGTTCAAACAAAAAGGCCCTTTGCCTTGCAGCAAAGGGCCCGTAGGGTGCTCAGTCGATCTCAACAAGGACCTTTTCATCGACCCGCACAGCAGCCGCGCGCATCACCACACGAATGGCTTTTGCGATCCGGCCCTGCTTGCCGATGACACGGCCCATATCTCCCTCTGCCACGCTCAGGTGGTAGACGATGGTGCCGTCCTCGCGGGGCTCGTCCACCGTGACCTTGACGGCGTCCTTGTCCTCCACGAGACCGCGGGCAACTGCCAGCAACAGCTCCTGCATGAGTCAGCCCTCCTACTTACAGAATGTTGGACTTCTTCAGCAGCACGCGAACGGTATCGGTGGGCTGTGCGCCGTTTGCGATCCATGCCTTTGCCTTCTCGGCGTCAATCTTCACGATAGAGGGCTCCTGGTTGGGATCGTAAGTGCCGATCTCCTCGATGAAACGGCCGTCGCGGGGGAAGCGGCTGTCAGCAACAACAACACGATAGAAGGGAGCCTTCTTGGCGCCGACGCGGCGCAGACGAATCTTAACTGCCATGGTAAATATCCTCCAAAAATTGTTTGTGCCCCAGTGCGGGGTGTTCTAAAAATCTATCTGTACAACCCCAGCGGGGTGTATACCAACATTATTTCAGGCCGCGGAAAGCGTTCGGGTTGCCCATCATGCCGCCCAGGCGGCGGGCAAAGCCCTTGGGGCTCTTCTTGAACTGCTTCATCATCTTCTGCATCATCTCAAACTGCTTGAGCAGCTTATTGACGTCCTCGACCTTGGTGCCGCTGCCCGCTGCAATGCGGCGCTTGCGCTTGGGGTTGATGATGGAGGGCTTCTCGCGCTCTTCCTTCGTCATCGAGTAGATCATCGCCTCGATGCGGTCAAAGGCCTTCTCGTCGACCTGGCTGGCGTCGATGCCCGACATGCCGGGCATCATGCTAAGCATGGCCCCCGCGCCGCCCATCTTGCGGATCTGCGCAAACTGGGCCAACATATCGTTCATGTCGAACTTGTTCTCCATCATCCGCTTGGCCGTCTCTTCGGCGGCCTTTTCGTCGGCGGCATCCTGTGCGCGCTCGATGAGGCTGAGCACATCGCCCATGCCGAGGATGCGGCTGGCCATGCGGGAGGGATGGAAGACTTCGAGGTCATCCAGCTTTTCGCCGGTGCCCTGGAACTTGATGGGTTTGCCGGTGACGGACAGCACCGAAAGAGCTGCGCCGCCGCGGGTGTCGCCGTCGGTCTTGGTCAGGATGATGCCGTCGATGCCGACCGTCTCGTTGAAGGTCCTGGCGACGTTCACGGCGTCCTGACCGGCCATGGCGTCCACGACCAGCAGGGTCTCATCCACAGGCACGGCTTCCTTGATGTCCACCAGCTCCTGCATCAGGACCTCGTCGATCTGCAGGCGGCCGGCGGTATCCAGGATGAGGATGTCGTTGCCGTAGTCCTTCGCATGGGCCAGCGCCTTTTTGGCGATGACCGGCGGCTTTTCGCCATCCAGCGTAAAGACCGGTGCCCCGGCCTGTTTTCCCACGACCTTCAGCTGGTCGATGGCGGCCGGGCGGTAAATATCGCAGGCCACCAGCATGGGGCGGCGGCCCTGCTTGATGAAATATTTGGCCAGCTTGGCGGCGTGGGTCGTTTTACCATTGCCCTGCAGACCGCAGAGCATGATGATGGTCTGGCCCTTGTTCTTGACGATCAGCTTCGGGGCTTCCTCGCCGCCCATCAGGGCGATCAGCTCCTCGTTGACGATCTTGACCACCTGCTGGGCGGGGGTCAGGCTCTCCATGACCTCCTGCCCCATCGCGCGTTCCGAGACCTTGGCGCAGAACTCCTTCGCCACCTTGTAGTTGACGTCGGCTTCCAGCAGGGCCATCCGGACTTCGCGCATCGCGGCCTTGATGTCGGCCTCGGTCAGTTTGCCGTGGCCGCGCAGTTTTTTGAACACACCGGCAAGGCGGTCGGTCAAAGATTCAAATGCCATGTGCGGTGCTCCTCTCAGAATGATCTGAGCATCAGCTCTCGTTGACCTCGTCCATGGACCGGATGATCCCCAGCATCTTGGTCAAAGTGGCTGCATACTCGGTGGTGGTGAGTTTCGCGTAGGGGCCGGTGCACTCGAACCGTGCATCCACAACGAGCTGTTCCAGCTCTTCCAGCTTTTCCTGCACCCGGCGGTAGCGGGCCGCGAAGCCGACTTTGGCTTCCAGCTCCTTCAGGGTGGTCTCGCCATGCTTGATGGCGTCCCGTGCGCCCTGGCGGGTGATGCCGAAATTTTCCCCGATCTCGCTCAGCGAAAGGTCGTCGTTGTAATACTGGTTCAGCATCTCGCGCTGCTTGGGCGTGAGGACTTCGCCGTAAAAATCGAGCAGATAGCCCATCTCAAAATCTTTTGCCATTGTGCGTTTCTGCCCTGACCTTCCATCGTTTGTAAAGTTTTTTTGCTTTACATACGGAGTATAGCAGACTGTTCGCCCCTTGTCAAGGCTTTTCTTCATCACTCTGCCAGATTTTTCGCGGATTTTCTCCATTTTTGCCAAAGTGCGGCTTGACGCCCCGCCCGCTTTGCGTTAGGATTATTATAATGTATCCCACCGAAGGAGGAATTTCGTGGCCATTTATCCGAATTTTTACCAGACCCTGCTGCCCTGCCCCATCGTGGAGCTGCGGGGCTACCTTTCTGCCTGCGGGCTGAAGGGGCGGCTGTATGCCTACCTGGACTTTGACGGCCCCACCGGCACGTCCCGCGATGCGCTGGCCGAAGGGATGCTGGCCCTTGCGGCAGAGCAGCACGCGCTGGCCCCCGGCCAGCCCATCATCGAGGCTTCCACCGGTGCCTTTGCGGCGGCACTGACCCTGGCCAGCCGCACCGCCGGGCACCCCATCGTGATCGCCATGCCGGAGGATGCCCCGGCCCTGCGGCAGGAGTATCTGCTCCGCCTCGGTGCCCAGATCTTGCACTCCCCGGCCCGGAACGGTCTGGCCGGTGCGCGGGCGCTGGCCGAGAGCAAGGCTGCGGAGAACGGCTGGTACTATATGAACTGGCTTGCCAACGATGACAACCCGGAGTATCACCGCCGGGTCACCGGCCCCGCCATCGTGCAAAGCATTGCCCGGCAGAACCAGAGCCTTGTGGACGCCATTACCATCGGCGTGGGCAGCGCCGGCACAGTGACCGGCGTGGGCGAGACCATCAAGGCATGGACGAACGATGTGCGCATCGTGGCGGTGGAGCCGTATGAAAATCAGGTGCTGGGCGGCGGGCTTACCGGCCCCCACGGCATCCCGGATATCGGCTACGGCATTATACCGGAAAACTACAACAGCTATGTGGTGGATAACGTCTCTGCCGTGGCCAGCCGGGACGCCCAGCGGGCTGCCCAGCAGGTGCTGCGCACCGATGCCATCCCCGCTTCGGTCAGCGCCGGTGCTGCCCTGCACGCCGCCGCCCAGCTGCTGGCCAACTGCAATAGCCGCGCGGCGCTGGCCATTTTCAGCGGACGCACCAACATCGTGTAAGCGGCTGCTTCTATCAATAGGAAAGAGGACGTTTTTCATGACCAAGGACATGACCAGCGGTGCTATTACGCCGTTGCTGATCAAATTTACCATTCCGCTGGTGCTGGGCAACCTGTTCCAGCTCACTTATAACGCCGCCGACAGCATCATCGTGGGCAAATTTGTCGGCGAAGACGCCCTTGCCGCTGTCGGCACCTCCAACCCGCTGATGACGCTGGCCATCCTCTTCATCAACGGTCTCTGCCTCGGTGCCGGCATCCTTGTCAGCACGGCCTATGGTGCCGGAGACACCCAGCGCGTGGAGCGTCAGGTCTCCACCACCGCCATCGCAGGCACGGTGTTCTCGCTGGTCTTTTCGGCCCTCTGCGTCCTGCTGGCGACGCCGCTGCTCCGGCTGATGCAGGTTCCGGAAGAGATCCTGCCCATCG
>OGHM01000994.1_pt1 | contig 12149 bp, 10 predicted proteins | sample 1571531 | NCBI WGS metagenome assembly OGHM01 (sample SAMEA2582031, study PRJEB24529) | metagenome | biome: Human gut stool | place: China | collected 2011 | reverse complement strand
GCAAAAGGGCGGGATAGGTTTGCGTGGTCCGGGTGAAACCCAGCTCGAAACCGACCGTCGTTTGTTGCGTAATCGCATCGTGCAGATACAGTCGCGCCTGGAAAGAGTTGAAAAGCAGCGTGAGCAGGGGCGGCAATCGCGTATCAAAGCCGACGTTCCTACTGTTTCGCTGGTGGGATATACCAACGCCGGTAAATCTACCCTTTTCAATCGCATCACCGAAGCGCGGGTCTACGCGGCAGACCAGTTGTTTGCCACCCTCGACCCGACGTTGCGGCGTATTGACGTTGCAGATGTCGGTGAAACCGTACTTGCAGATACCGTAGGGTTTATTCGCCACCTGCCGCACGATCTGGTGGCAGCATTTAAAGCCACGTTACAAGAGACGCGGCAAGCCACATTACTGCTGCACGTCATTGATGCGGCGGATGTGCGTGTACAAGAAAACATCGAAGCGGTGAATACGGTTCTTGAAGAGATCGACGCTCACGAGATCCCAACCCTGCTGGTGATGAACAAGATCGATATGCTGGAAGATTTCGAACCGCGTATTGATCGGGACGAAGAGAACAAACCGATCCGTGTCTGGCTTTCCGCACAGACCGGAGCGGGGATACCACAGCTTTTTCAGGCTTTGACGGAGCGGCTTTCCGGCGAGGTGGCGCAGCATACATTGCGTCTGCCACCGCAGGAAGGGCGTCTGAGAAGTCGTTTTTATCAGCTTCAGGCAATAGAAAAAGAGTGGATGGAGGAGGACGGCAGCGTAAGTCTGCAAGTTCGTATGCCGATCGTTGACTGGCGTCGCCTCTGTAAACAAGAACCGGCGTTGATCGATTACCTGATCTAACGGCGTAGCGTCTGAAGCGTGGAGTCATATCCTCTGGCGTCGAAAGACAACAGGGATCACCGCATAACAAATATGGAGCACAAACATGGCGTGGAATCAGCCCGGTAATAACGGACAAGACCGCGACCCGTGGGGAAGCAGCAAACCTGGCGGCAACTCTGAGGGAAATGGAAACAAAGGCGGTCGCGATCAAGGGCCACCTGATTTAGATGATATCTTCCGCAAACTGAGCAAAAAGCTCGGTGGTCTGGGCGGCGGTAAAGGCACCGGATCTGGCGGTGGCAGTTCATCGCAAGGCCCGCGCCCGCAGCTTGGCGGTCGTGTCGTTACCATCGCAGCGGCAGCGATTGTCATTATCTGGGCGGCCAGTGGTTTCTATACCATTAAAGAAGCCGAACGCGGCGTGGTAACACGCTTTGGTAAATTCAGCCATCTGGTTGAGCCGGGTCTGAACTGGAAACCGACGTTTATCGACGAAGTCAAACCGGTGAACGTGGAAGCCGTGCGTGAACTGGCCGCTTCTGGTGTGATGCTGACGTCGGACGAGAACGTAGTGCGCGTTGAGATGAACGTGCAGTACCGCGTCACCAATCCGGAAAAATATCTGTATAGCGTGACCAGCCCGGATGACAGCCTGCGTCAGGCTACCGACAGCGCCCTGCGTGGAGTTATCGGTAAATACACCATGGACCGCATTCTGACGGAAGGTCGTACCGTGATTCGTAGCGATACTCAGCGCGAACTGGAAGAGACGATTCGTCCGTATGACATGGGTATCACGCTGCTGGACGTCAACTTCCAGGCTGCTCGTCCGCCGGAAGAAGTAAAAGCGGCGTTTGACGATGCGATTGCCGCGCGTGAAAACGAACAGCAATACATTCGTGAAGCAGAAGCGTATACCAACGAAGTTCAGCCGCGTGCGAACGGTCAGGCGCAACGTATCCTCGAAGAGGCGCGTGCGTACAAGGCCCAGACCATCCTGGAAGCCCAGGGTGAAGTGGCGCGCTTTGCTAAACTTCTGCCGGAATATAAAGCCGCGCCGGAAATTACTCGCGAGCGTCTGTATATCGAGACGATGGAAAAAGTGTTGGGCAACACCCGCAAAGTGCTGGTTAACGATAAAGGTGGCAACCTGATGGTTCTGCCGTTAGACCAGATGCTGAAAGGTGGTAACGCCCCTGCGGCGAAGAGCGATAACGGTGCCAGCAATCTGCTGCGTCTGCCGCCAGCCTCTTCCTCCACAACCAGTGGAGCAAGCAACACGTCGTCCACCAGTCAGGGCGATATTATGGACCAACGCCGCGCCAACGCGCAGCGTAACGACTACCAGCGTCAGGGGGAATAACGATGCGTAAGTCAGTTATTGCGATTATCATCATCGTTCTGGTAGTTCTGTTCATGTCTGTCTTTGTGGTCAAAGAAGGCGAGCGCGGTATTACTCTGCGCTTTGGTAAAGTTCTGCGTGACGATGAAAACAAGCCGCTGGTTGTTGCACCAGGCCTGCACTTCAAGATTCCGTTTATTGAATCTGTGAAGATGCTGGATGCGCGTATTCAGACCATGGACAACCAGGCCGATCGCTTTGTTACCAAAGAGAAGAAAGACCTGATCGTTGACTCCTACATCAAGTGGCGCATCAGTGACTTTAGCCGTTACTACCTGGCAACGGGCGGTGGCGATGTTTCTCAGGCGGAAGTCCTGCTGAAACGTAAGTTCTCTGACCGTCTGCGTTCTGAAATTGGTCGTCTGGACGTGAAGGACATCGTTACCGATTCCCGCGGTCGTCTGACCCTGGAAGTTCGTGACGCGCTGAACTCCGGTTCTGCTGGCACGGAAGATGAAGTGGCGACTCCGGCAGCAGATAGCGCGATTGCCGAAGCGGCTGAACGTGTTCAGGCTGAAACGAACGGTAAAGTACCGGTCATCAACCCGAACAGTATGGCGGCATTGGGCATCGAAGTGGTTGACGTGCGTATTAAGCAAATCAACCTGCCTGCTGAAGTGTCCGAGGCTATCTACAACCGTATGCGCGCCGAGCGTGAAGCGGTAGCGCGTCGTCACCGTTCACAAGGTCAGGAAGAAGCGGAAAAACTGCGCGCGACTGCCGACTATGAAGTGACCAGAACGCTGGCAGAAGCTGAGCGTCAGGGCCGTATCATGCGTGGTGAAGGCGATGCCGAAGCAGCCAAACTGTTTGCTGATGCATTCAGTAAAGATCCGGACTTCTACGCATTCATCCGTAGCCTGCGTGCTTATGAGAACAGCTTCTCTGGCAATCAGGACGTGATGGTCATGAGCCCGGATAGCGATTTCTTCCGCTACATGAAGACGCCGACTTCCGCAACGCGTTAATATAACGACTGCGGTACAGGTCAATAAAGCCACCGCATCCTCAGGGATGTCGGTGGTTTTCTTTTTCTATAAGGATAATGAATGAATTCGACAATCTGGCTGGCGCTTGCCCTGGTTTTGGTACTGGAAGGTTTAGGGCCGATGCTTTACCCGAAGGCATGGAAGAAGATGATCTCTGCGATGACCAATTTGCCCGATAATATTTTACGTCGTTTTGGCGGTGGACTTGTGGTTGCGGGCGTTGTGGTCTACTACATGTTGAGGAAAACGATTGGCTGATTAATAAGTAGACTAATTTGCGGATTTTCGCATGCAAAAAGTGCTGTATATCTGAAAAAGCGGTGGTAGAATCCATTTTTAAGCAAACGGTGATTTTGAAAAATGGGTAACAACGTCGTCGTACTGGGCACCCAATGGGGTGACGAAGGTAAAGGTAAGATCGTCGATCTTCTGACTGAACGGGCTAAATATGTTGTACGCTACCAGGGCGGTCACAACGCAGGCCATACTCTCGTAATCAACGGTGAAAAAACCGTTCTCCATCTTATTCCATCAGGTATTCTCCGCGAGAATGTAACCAGCATCATCGGTAACGGTGTTGTGCTGTCTCCGGCTGCGCTGATGAAAGAGATGAAAGGCCTGGAAGACCGTGGTATCCCGGTTCGTGAGCGCCTGCTGCTGTCTGAAGCATGTCCGCTGATCCTTGATTATCACGTTGCGCTGGATAACGCGCGTGAGAAAGCGCGTGGCGCGAAAGCGATCGGCACCACCGGTCGTGGTATCGGGCCTGCTTATGAAGATAAAGTAGCACGTCGCGGTCTGCGTGTTGGCGACCTTTTCGACAAAGAAACCTTCGCTGAAAAACTGAAAGAAGTGATGGAATATCACAACTTCCAGTTGGTTAACTACTACAAAGCTGAAGCGGTTGATTACCAGAAAGTTCTGGATGATACGATGGCTGTTGCCGACATCCTGACTTCTATGGTGGTTGACGTTTCTGACCTGCTCGACCAGGCGCGTCAGCGTGGCGATTTCGTCATGTTTGAAGGTGCGCAGGGTACGCTGCTGGATATCGACCACGGTACTTATCCGTACGTAACTTCTTCCAACACCACTGCTGGTGGCGTGGCGACCGGTTCCGGCCTGGGCCCGCGTTATGTTGATTACGTTCTGGGTATCCTCAAAGCTTACTCCACTCGTGTAGGTGCAGGTCCGTTCCCGACCGAACTGTTTGATGAAACTGGCGAGTTCCTCTGCAAGCAGGGTAACGAATTCGGCGCAACTACGGGGCGTCGTCGTCGTACCGGCTGGCTGGACACCGTTGCCGTTCGTCGTGCGGTACAGCTGAACTCCCTGTCTGGCTTCTGCCTGACTAAACTGGACGTTCTGGATGGCCTGAAAGAGGTTAAACTCTGCGTGGCTTACCGTATGCCGGATGGTCGCGAAGTGACTACCACTCCGCTGGCAGCTGACGACTGGAAAGGTGTAGAGCCGATTTACGAAACCATGCCGGGCTGGTCTGAATCCACCTTCGGCGTGAAAGATCGTAGCGGTCTGCCGCAGGCGGCGCTGAACTACATCAAGCGTATTGAAGAGCTGGCTGGTGTGCCGATCGATATCATCTCTACCGGTCCGGATCGTACTGAAACCATGATTCTGCGCGACCCGTTCGACGCGTAATTCTGGTACGCCTGGCAGATATTTTGCCTGCCGGGCTAACAGTGTGATACATTGCTGTGTCGGTTAAGCCATTACGCTATCCGACACAGTGTTAAATCCTCGCTTTTTTCCTTCCCCGAACTGAAATAAATTAGCGACACAGCTTGTGGCTGGTTTATCATCAATATAAATGTATTTTTTCCCGATTTCCCTTTTGAGGTTGATGTGCAGTTAACGAGTTTCACTGATTACGGATTACGTGCGCTGATCTACATGGCGTCATTGCCAGAAGGGCGGATGACCAGTATTTCTGAAGTGACTGACGTCTACGGCGTCTCCCGTAATCATATGGTCAAAATAATCAATCAACTTAGTCGTGCCGGCTACGTGACTGCTGTTCGTGGAAAAAATGGCGGCATTCGCCTGGGTAAATCGGCGAGTGCGATACGTATTGGTGATGTGGTGCGCGAGCTGGAGCCCTTATCGCTGGTGAATTGCAGCAGTGAGTTTTGCCACATTACACCTGCCTGTCGGTTGAAACAGGCGCTTTCTAAGGCCGTGCAAAGTTTTCTTACGGAACTGGATAACTACACGCTTGCCGATTTGGTTGAAGAGAATCAACCGCTTTATAAATTATTGCTGGTGGAGTGACGAAAATCTTCATCAGAGATGACAACGGAGGAACCGAGATGTCACAAGATCCTTTCCAGGAACGCGAAGCTGAAAAATACGCGAATCCCATCCCTAGTCGGGAATTTATCCTCGAACATTTAACCAAACGTGAAAAACCGGCCAGCCGTGATGAGCTGGCGGTAGAACTGCACATTGAAGGCGAAGAGCAGCTTGAAGGCCTGCGTCGCCGCCTGCGCGCGATGGAGCGCGATGGTCAACTGGTCTTCACTCGTCGTCAGTGCTATGCGCTGCCGGAACGCCTCGACCTGGTGAAAGGTACCGTTATTGGCCACCGTGATGGCTACGGCTTTCTGCGGGTTGAAGGGCGTAAAGATGATTTGTATCTCTCCAGCGAGCAGATGAAAACCTGCATTCATGGCGATCAGGTGCTGGCGCAGCCGCTGGGCGCTGACCGTAAAGGTCGTCGTGAAGCGCGTATTGTCCGCGTACTGGTGCCAAAAACCAGCCAGATTGTTGGTCGCTACTTTACTGAAGCGGGCGTCGGCTTTGTGGTTCCTGACGATAGCCGTCTGAGCTTCGATATCTTAATCCCGCCCGATCAGATCATGGGCGCGCGGATGGGCTTTGTGGTCGTAGTCGAACTGACTCAGCGTCCGACTCGCCGCACCAAAGCGGTGGGTAAAATCGTCGAAGTGCTGGGCGACAATATGGGCACCGGCATGGCGGTTGATATCGCTCTGCGTACCCATGAAATTCCGTACATCTGGCCGCAGGCTGTTGAGCAACAGGTTGCCGGGCTGAAAGAAGAAGTGCCGGAAGAAGCAAAAGCGGGCCGTGTTGATCTGCGCGATTTACCGCTGGTCACCATTGATGGCGAAGACGCCCGTGACTTTGACGATGCAGTTTACTGCGAGAAAAAACGCGGCGGCGGCTGGCGTTTATGGGTCGCGATTGCCGACGTCAGCTACTATGTGCGTCCGCCAACGCCGCTGGACAGAGAAGCGCGTAACCGTGGCACGTCGGTGTACTTCCCTTCGCAGGTTATCCCGATGCTGCCGGAAGTGCTCTCTAACGGCCTGTGTTCGCTCAACCCGCAGGTAGACCGCCTGTGTATGGTGTGCGAGATGACGGTTTCGTCGAAAGGCCGCCTGACGGGCTACAAATTCTACGAAGCGGTGATGAGCTCTCACGCGCGTCTGACCTACACCAAAGTCTGGCATATTCTGCAGGGCGATCAGGATCTGCGCGAGCAGTACGCCCCGCTGGTTAAGCATCTCGAAGAGTTGCATAACCTCTATAAAGTGCTGGATAAAGCCCGTGAAGAACGCGGTGGGATCTCATTTGAGAGCGAAGAAGCGAAGTTCATTTTCAACGCTGAACGCCGTATTGAACGTATCGAACAGACCCAGCGTAACGACGCGCACAAATTAATTGAAGAGTGCATGATTCTGGCGAATATCTCGGCGGCGCGTTTCGTTGAGAAAGCGAAAGAACCGGCACTGTTCCGTATTCACGACAAGCCGAGCACCGAAGCGATTACCTCTTTCCGTTCAGTGCTGGCGGAGCTGGGGCTGGAACTGCCGGGCGGTAATAAGCCGGAACCGCGTGACTACGCGGAGCTGCTGGAGTCGGTTGCCGATCGTCCTGATGCAGAAATGCTGCAAACCATGCTGCTGCGCTCGATGAAACAGGCGATTTACGATCCAGAAAACCGTGGTCACTTTGGCCTGGCATTGCAGTCCTATGCGCACTTTACTTCGCCGATTCGTCGTTATCCAGACCTGACGCTGCACCGCGCCATTAAATATCTGCTGGCGAAAGAGCAGGGGCATCAGGGCAACACCACTGAAACCGGCGGCTACCATTATTCGATGGAAGAGATGCTGCAACTGGGTCAGCACTGTTCGATGGCGGAACGTCGTGCCGACGAAGCAACGCGCGATGTGGCTGACTGGCTGAAGTGTGACTTCATGCTCGACCAGGTAGGTAACGTCTTTAAAGGCGTAATTTCCAGCGTCACTGGCTTTGGCTTCTTCGTCCGTCTGGACGACTTGTTCATTGATGGTCTGGTCCATGTCTCTTCGCTGGACAATGACTACTATCGCTTTGACCAGGTAGGGCAACGCCTGATGGGGGAATCCAGCGGCCAGACTTATCGCCTGGGCGATCGCGTGGAAGTTCGCGTCGAAGCGGTTAATATGGACGAGCGCAAAATCGACTTTAGCCTGATCTCCAGCGAACGCGCACCGCGCAACGTCGGTAAAACGGCGCGCGAGAAAGCGAAAAAAGGCGATGCAGGTAAAAAAGGCGGCAAGCGTCGTCAGGTCGGTAAAAAGGTAAACTTTGAGCCAGACAGCGCCTTCCGCGGTGAGAAAAAAACGAAGCCGAAAGCGGCGAAGAAAGACGCGAGAAAAGCGAAAAAGCCATCGGCGAAAACGCAGAAAATAGCTGCAGCGACCAAAGCGAAGCGTGCGGCGAAGAAAGGGGCGAAGTACTACCACATCACCCGCCAGTGGCAGGAACGTGGTAATAACCTGACCGTCAGCGCAGATCTGTATAAATAACTATTCAGTTACTCCTATAAGGCGGCTTGATGCCGCCTTTCGCATTTTTAGTCACAAATTTCCCCGCGACCATTGCATGCAGACACATCTCTTCGTAAAATCCCGCGCTTCAGTGGCAAACTCCATTTTTATGCGTTTTGCCCTAATATTTATTCTTCTTATCACGTTTTAATCACTGGATATCGATGGAAAAGAAACTGGGACTGAGCGCACTCACCGCGCTGGTTTTAAGCTCAATGCTCGGCGCTGGCGTTTTCAGCCTGCCACAAAACATGGCGGCAGTAGCCAGCCCGGCTGCATTACTGATTGGTTGGGCGATTACCGGTGCGGGTATTCTTTTGCTCGCCTTTGCCATGCTGATCCTGACGCGTATCCGTCCTGAACTGGACGGCGGTATCTTCACCTATGCACGTGAAGGTTTCGGCGAGTTGATTGGCTTCTGCTCCGCCTGGGGATACTGGCTGTGTGCGGTGATCGCCAACGTCTCCTATCTGGTGATCGTTTTTTCCGCGTTAAGCTTTTTTACGGACACGCCGGAATTGCGCCTGTTTGGCGATGGTAATACCTGGCAATCGATAGTCGGTGCATCGGCTTTATTGTGGATTGTTCACTTTTTGATCCTGCGCGGGGTGCAAACCGCTGCCAGCATTAACCTGGTGGCGACACTGGCAAAATTGTTGCCGCTGGGTCTGTTTGTTGTGCTGGCGATGATGATGTTCAAACTGGATACCTTCAAGCTCGACTTCACCGGACTTGCACTTGGCGTACCCGTTTGGGAACAGGTGAAAAACACCATGCTGATCACCCTGTGGGTTTTCATTGGTGTGGAAGGTGCCGTGGTTGTTTCTGCGCGTGCGCGTAATAAACGTGATGTTGGCAAAGCGACACTGCTGGCGGTTCTCTCCGCTCTGGGCGTTTACTTGCTGGTAACGCTGCTTTCGCTGGGTGTGGTGGCACGTCCTGAACTGGCTGAAATTCGTAACCCGTCAATGGCCGGTCTGATGGTGGAAATGATGGGACCATGGGGCGAAATCATCATCGCTGCCGGTTTGATCGTTTCCGTTTGCGGCGCGTACTTAAGCTGCACCATCATGGTAGCAGAAGTACCGTTCCTGGCCGCCACTCATAAAGCATTCCCGCGCATTTTTGCGCGCCAGAACGCACAAGCTGCGCCATCCGCCTCACTGTGGTTGACCAACATCTGCGTGCAAATTTGTCTGGTACTCATCTGGCTGACCGGTTCCGATTACAACACGTTGCTGACCATCGCCTCAGAAATGATTCTGGTGCCCTATTTCCTGGTCGGCGCGTTCTTGCTGAAAATCGCAACCCGTCCACTGCATAAAGCGGTAGGTGTCGGTGCCTGCATTTATGGCTTATGGTTATTGTACGCCTCTGGTCCAATGCACTTGCTGTTATCCGTTGTTCTGTATGCACCGGGGCTGCTGGTTTTCCTGTACGCGCGCAAAACGCATACCCATGATAATGTACTGAACCGTCAGGAAATGGTGCTGATTGGCATGCTGTTAATTGCCTCAGTTCCGGCGACCTGGATGCTGGTGGGATAACGTTCATCCCATCGTTGGATAGCAAAGGAGATAACGATGGGTAAAACCCAGCCCTTGCCAATATTAATTACTGGCGGAGGTCGTCGCATCGGCCTCGCCCTCGCATGGCATTTCATTAATCAAAAGCAACCGGTGATTGTCAGCTATCGGACACACTATCCAGCCATTGATGGACTGATTAATGCAGGTGCGCAGTGTATTCAGGCTGATTTTTCGACCAACGACGGTGTGATGGCGTTTGCCGATGAAGTACTAAAAAGCACCCATGGTCTGCGTGCTATTTTGCATAACGCCAGTGCGTGGATGGCGGAAAAACCGGGTGCGCCACTGGCCGACGTAATGGCTTTCATGATGCAGATCCACGTTAATACCCCATACCTGCTCAACCATGCGCTGGAAAGATTACTGCGTGGGCACGGACACGCCGCCAGCGATATCATTCACTTTACCGATTATGTGGTGGAGCGCGGTAGCGACAAACATATTGCGTATGCTGCAAGCAAAGCGGCACTGGATAATATGACCCGCTCGTTTGCCCGCAAGCTGGCACCGGAAGTGAAAGTGAATTCTATTGCGCCATCGCTGATCCTGTTTAATGAACATGATGATGCCGAATATCGACAACAGGCGCTGAATAAATCACTGATGAAAACCGCGCCTGGCGAGAAAGAAGTGATCGACCTGGTCGATTACTTACTTACCAGTTGCTTTGTCACCGGACGCAGTTTCCCACTTGATGGCGGTCGTCATCTGCGTTAATGCAGCTTTATCCAGCATATAATCAACACCCATGCGCTTATCCCCCAACACGCAACAGAACCAACAAAAGCGGCGGGCAAGCGCATCATTCCGGTGAAATACCACAGCGACACCAGGTAAACAAAATAGGGAATAATCGACCACATACTAAAAATGATGGTTGCGCGTAAGGCTTCAATGCCGCGTTCGCTGGCAACAATATAATGCGCGATAAGCGCAAAGGTCGGGAAAAGTGGAATCAGCCCGGCGATATAATAATTTTTCGTTTTTGCTAAAACACCAATCAACAGCACTACCAGCGCACCGAGCGCGGCTTTGATTACCAGCCCCATCTTTTTACCTTAACACTTCCATAACAAGTCATCAGTAGAATACCTGATGAAAACTTGTTTAGAAACGATTGATAGTAAGTAAAAACAGCGCGGTGTATTGTGACGTTTTTATATCTACCGTGAATGTTATGAACACTATCGTATTTGTGGAAGATGATGCGGAAGTCGGTTCACTGATTGCCGCGTACCTGGCAAAACATGATATGCAGGTTACCGTAGAGCCGCGCGGCGACCATGCCGAAGAAACCATTTTGCGAGAAAATCCGGATTTGGTGTTACTCGACATCATGCTACCAGGCAAGGACGGCATGACCATTTGTCGTGATTTACGCGCAAAGTGGTCTGGACCGATTGTTCTTCTAACCTCTCTCGATAGCGATATGAACCACATCCTGGCACTGGAAATGGGTGCCTGCGACTATATTCTCAAAACGACGCCCCCTGCTGTTTTGCTAGCGCGTTTACGTTTGCATTTGCGTCAGAATGAGCAAGCCACACTGACCAAAGGTCTTCAGGAAACGTCTCTGACTCCCTACAAAGCCCTGCATTTCGGCACGTTGACCATCGATCCCATCAACCGCGTAGTCACCCTGGCTAACACTGAAATCTCGCTCTCGACAGCTGATTTCGAATTATTGTGGGAATTAGCTACCCATGCCGGGCAAATCATGGACCGCGATGCATTGCTGAAAAATTTACGCGGCGTCAGTTATGACGGACTGGATCGTAGCGTGGACGTGGCTATTTCGCGGTTAAGAAAAAAACTACTCGATAACGCCGCAGAACCTTATCGCATTAAAACCGTGCGTAACAAAGGCTATCTTTTTGCGCCTCATGCATGGGAATAAGCGATGAAAAAATTGTTTATCCAGTTTTACCTGTTATTGTTTGTCTGCTTCCTTGTGATGTCTCTGCTGGTTGGGCTGGTGTACAAATTTACCGCCGAACGCGCGGGCAAACAGTCGCTGGATGATTTGATGAACAGTTCGCTGTATCTGATGCGCAGCGAATTGCGTGAGATCCCCCCACACGACTGGGGTAAGACGCTGAAAGAGATGGATTTAAATCTCTCTTTCGATCTGCGTGTCGAGCCACTGAGTAAATACCATCTTGATGATATTTCCATGCACCGACTGCGTGGCGGCGAAATTGTCGCCCTGGACGATCAGTACACGTTTTTGCAGCGTATCCCGCGCAGCCACTACGTGCTGGCAGTTGGTCCTGTTCCTTATCTTTATTACCTCCATCAAATGCGATTGCTGGATATCGCCCTGATCGCTTTTATTGCTATTTCCCTCGCCTTTCCGGTGTTTATCTGGATGCGTCCGCACTGGCAGGATATGTTAAAACTGGAAGCAGCGGCGCAACGATTTGGCGATGGGCATCTCAATGAACGTATCCACTTTGATGAGGGGTCGAGCTTTGAACGACTTGG
>OGHM01000991.1_pt1 | contig 12181 bp, 8 predicted proteins | sample 1571531 | NCBI WGS metagenome assembly OGHM01 (sample SAMEA2582031, study PRJEB24529) | metagenome | biome: Human gut stool | place: China | collected 2011 | reverse complement strand
TCCATCGCCGCCCGGTCGGGACGTTCCGTTGTCTGATACTGTGGAAACGGTGAATACCATTTCGCCTCGGCAAACTGTTCAATGACTCCCGAATCACCCACATGGTCTATTACATAGCTGTCCAGATTCCTTTCCACATCCTCTACAAGCCCCGGTTTTACGAGGTCTCTCACATATAGTATGTCCACATTGCTGTGTCCTCGAAGTCCCTTTTTCACCTCTTTACACTTTAAGCGTGTGCTCCTTAGCCTGCGCCTGATAAGTGCTGTATTTATCTTTATGGAATCCGCAAAGCCCTCATTTGAGCCTCTTATGACCTTTTCCGAATCAATCTCCTGAATTGACAGGGCGGGATATCCCTTGTCTGGAAGCTTGAAGGCATCCGGATAACCATCCACAAAAAAAATCACGTCTCCTGTCAGCATCATCTGGGCCGCCTCATTAACCGTGTGCAGATGTGCAAATTCGGATAGAGCTGCCTGATTTTTGTCGAGTACTTCCTTAACCTGATCCCGGTCTATCCCTTCAAGGTATGATGTAAATCGTCCAAACGCACTGTTATTGATACCGGAGCCTGCACATGTCACCTCAATATAAGCAACAAAACACTTTATTGAGGCATCACGCCCCAGATACATCTCCTGCATCTTGATATCTGAGCAGTCAGAATATATCTGTCTGAAGCTTTTTATGTTCTCATCTATGTTTGTGGTCATCTTTAACTCTCCTATATACCCAATAAATCCCGTCAGATTTAAAATCCCTGATATAGTATGACCATACAAGCTCGCAAATATCCCTGATTACTTATTTTTTGCTATTATCTAAGCCACTAGCTAATCCACTAAAAAAGGCCACCGTTCACACGTCAGTGCAACCGGCAGCCCCTGGTTTTGTTATATCATTTTGTATTTTATTATCTTTGTCTGCTATTTCTTGTTATATTGTTGTTATATTTCTGTTTTATTTCTTCTCTTCATCCTGCCTTTGTATTACAGCCTTCACAGCAACCGCCTGATTGGCCACATGCGTATGCATTTCTGTAGTCACAAGCTCCATATTTCTTGACTCAAGCGCCCTGTAGATGGCATCATGCTCCTTCACAAGCATCGGATAATTCTTTGGGTCCTTCAAATACTCCACTCTGTAGCGGTACATCTGCTCGCGGATATTGTTCATCATAGATACAAGCTTCGCATTGTTTGTCGCCTCATAGATAGCATCGTGAAACTTCACATCCTCCTCAGCTATCTTTTTCACATCTCCTGAGTCCATGCTCCTCTTGAACTCGTCCTTTATGGTTTTTAGATTCGCAAGCTGCTCATCACTGATTTTCTTACAGGCTATTTTGGCTGCAAGCTCATCAAGAGCCTCTCTCACCTCAAGCACATCCTCCATATCCTTGAGAGTCATCTTGGCAACCTCTGCGCCCTTTCTCGGCATTGTGACTGCAAGTCCCTCCTGCTCAAGCATTCTGATTGCTTCACGTATAGGTGTACGGCTGACTCCAAGCTTTGACGCAAGCTGCAGCTCCATAAGTCTCTCTCCCGGCTTGAGCTCGCCCTTTAAAATTGCCTCACGAAGTGTATTAAACACCACATCACGCAGTGGCAGATATGCATCCATATTTAAAGTTAAATTATCAGTCATCAAACTTCTCCTATCTCTTGTATTATCATTCTCACATATAAGAAAAAAGTAACTATAAAGCACCCGCTGTGCTATCCGGATATCACGTTATTTGCAATTATTGTATACAGATGTCAGATACACCTGTCTGGCAAGATGTGAGCTTCTCATGGCTTTGTACGCTTTCTTTGCAGTATCTTCATCGTCAAACAGACCAAAAACCGTCGGACCACTACCGCTCATCATGGCTCCTACCGCGCCATTTGAAAGCATATGCTTCTTTATCTCATCTATCACCGGATAATTTGGTATGGTCACAGTCTCTAAGACATTTCCCATATGCGCTGCGATATCATGCAGATTCTTAGCCTTTATATCATCTATCAGGCGGTCTATATCTGGATGAATTGTCGTATCATCAAGCTTCAGATTCTGGTACACAAATTTTGTGGATACCGAGATGGACGGCTTTGCAATAAGCACTGGACACTTTACCATTGGAGGAAGAGGACTAAGTGCCTCTCCTATGCCCTCGGCCAGTGCCGTGCCTCTCATAATACAGTATGGTACATCCGCCCCTATCTGCACACCTCTTTCCATAAGCTGTCTCTTTGTCAGTCCCAGTGAAAAAAGCCTGTTTACACCTATAAGCATGGCTGCCGCATCAGTACTGCCCCCCGCCATCCCTGCTGCAACAGGAATACGCTTGTCCAGCTTCACTGATACACCGTCAGTTATAGAAAACTCATCCATCAGAAGCTTTGCAGCCTTGTATATGAGATTGTTCTCGTTTACAGGGAGAAAAGACAGATTGGTCTGTATCTGTATGCCCGGCTCCTTTGTCCTTTTGATATCAAGCCTGTCATACAGATGAATGGTCTGCATAATCATGCGGACCTCATGATATCCGTCCTCTCTGCGCCTCACCACATCGAGCCCCAGGTTAATCTTGGCTAATGCTTTTAATGAAATATCGTTATTACTACCCATATTGTATTACCTCTGTTTTTTGTATACAAAGATTATAACACACCCCTTCAAAAAGAGCAAATTTAAATATTCTCATTTAATTGTTCATTTTCATTACTTTTCAGATTTTCCACGTATTGCACAAAAACACTATATTCACATAGTACATGTTTACTAGATTTAAAAAGTAACCCTCTAACGCACCACAACAAAAAGCCTCACAGCATATCAATAATGCTTGTGGGGCTTTTTTTAAAAAGTTTTTCTAAACTCGTATGTACAATTTTTCTATTTCTTTTCCAATATAAATTTGCTAATCAGCTCGTTCATTGTCTCCGCCTGTGCTGAAAGCTCCTCACTTGTTGCTGATGTTTCCTCTGCATTTGCTGAGTTTGACTGTACAACATCTGATATCTGATTAATGCCAGCCTCTGCCTGCTCCATAGCCTTTGCCTGCTCATCTGCAATCTCGCTGAGTTTTTGAGAAGAATCTGCAACTTCCTTCATACCATTGATAACCTTTTCAATAGAAGTACTTACGCGCTCTGCCGCTTCATTACCCTCGTTAGATACCGCAATGGCACTCTCTATTAGCTGACGTGTGTCAACTGCAGCCTTGGCACTCTGCTCTGAAAGACTTCTGATTTGTCCCGCAACAACTGCGAATCCTTTACCTGCCTCACCTGCACGCGCTGCCTCGATAGCTGCATTGAGTGAAAGAAGGTTTGTCTGACTGGCAATATCCTCAATCTCAGAAATGATATTTTCAATCTGCTTAGATGTATCATTGATGCGTCCGATAACATCAACCATGCCCTGCATCTCTGTATGGCTGTGATCTGCTTCCTCAGCATACTCCTGTGCAATCCTGTATGTATCATTGAGCTTCTCAGATGTTTTCTCAACACCGCCTGTGATATCTGCAAATGTAGCCTGAAGCTCCTCAATGGCTGCTGACTGATCCATAGCACCTTCTGCTATTTCCTGTGCTGCCTGAGCAAGGTTGTTAGAACCTGCTGTAACAAGTGATGATATCTCATTGATATGTGACATAACATCATTCATCTGTGTCTTCATCTGACGCATTGCCATGAGAAGTCCAATAAAATCTCCGGTATATTTATCTTCCATGTCTGATGAAACTGTATAATCTCCTTCTGCCATCTTTCCAAGAAGCTTGTCAGAGTCAGATATGATAGTCTTAAGGTCTGCTGCCATGTTTTTCGCAACCCCTACCATATCAGCAATTTCATCTTGTGAATCAACTGCCGGGAATGGAGCCTCAAGATCTCCCTGTGCAAATGTACGTAATCTCTGTTTTAACTCATCGAGTGGTTTAGAAATACCAACTGCAACTTCGTCCCCGATTTTCATCGAGATAAAATATGAACCGACAATGATAACAATAACAATACCAAATGCGGCATATGATACTAATGATAATGTCTTGCTTAAATTATCTCCCTCTGTTACCTTTATATTCATAAGGGCAACAAGCTGCTGATATATATCATCATATGCAGGTGCAAGATCTGCTACTGCTCTCTCCTCGGCCTCCTTCTGTGTCTCAGGATCTGTAGCATTCTCACCTAACTGTCCAATCTCATCATCGAGACTCCAGTATGAGTCGAGCTTACTGTTTATATCATCATATATAGCCTGCTCCTCACCTGTCTTTATAGAGCTTTGCAGCTCTCCCCAGTATTTTTGAAATAATTCCTTTTTAGAATCATGTGTATCAGACATCTTACTTAATGTGTCAGAAGCTGTATAACCGATAAGAGCTCGTGTAGCGCTTCGTGTCTCTGAGAAGGTTACCATAACCTTTCCTATATCTCCCTGTGAAAATCCGTAAAAGGTTAGTGCGCTGGAATATCTCATTGATACAATAATCATAAGAATACCCGCGATAACCCCCGATGCCGATGCTACAAACGTAGTCAGTCTGAATCCTTTTTTTAAACGATTTTTGATGTTAAGTGTTTTCCACTTTGACATGTCTAATTTCATGATGTTCCCTCCCCTATGAATAATGATACCTATATACTATATTTCTATTATACCCCTCTTAAAAAATTATACAAGCACTAAAAAGGTGACTGCACACTGCGTGCAGTCCCCTTTTCATAAATCATATTTCTTATATAATATTCGTTCCATCACGACACTTTTACATACACATCCGGCTTCTAGCCCTGTACCTGTATGTCCTCTGTGCCATTCTTCCAGTCATCAAACTTCTTGAGTACTGCATCATATGTATCCTGACAAATTGATGGCAGCTTGTCTCCCCAGGCTCCTGTTGCCTGTGAAAATCCTTTCTTGAATGCATTCAAAAGCTCATCAGCCTTGTCCTTGTCGCCTCCCGACAGTGCCTTTGCAAAGTCAAGTATACGGTCTGAGGTCTTCTCAACTCCCCAGTAGCCATCCTCAGCGATGTCCTTTTTGGCCTGAGCTATTGTGTCTGCATCTACAGTCAGATTCTCAAACAGACTCTTTAAGCCCTGTGACTTGTCCCAGGTTGAAGCCTGTCCTGTCATGGACTTTCTGACGATCTCAATAAGCTGCTGCTGTCTGGCATTGGCATCATCCTTAAGTGCCTGTACCAGTGCATCTCTGTCTGCCTTGCTCATCTTCTGGTTTACTGTGCTCTTTGCAGTATCCTTTGAATCATCCTTGCTGTCTGATTTCTCATATACAGCTGCCTCCTCGCTGAAGCCTGCAGTCTTTGCATCCGACTTATCCGTCTTTGCATCCTGCTTCTTTGAAGCGGTATTAGTATTCTTTGTCTGCGCCTCGTCCTTTGCTGTGACACTCTGCGCCGCTACTGCTGAAACTACACTTGAAATAGCATCTAACATCTCTCATCCCTCCCTGGTAATGTGCGTGCGGGAATCCTTTCCCGCTATACTATTATCAACCTGTATAGCGTCTGATATAGCTAAACAGTCTTTCTCTTATATTGTGTATCGGCTGTTTTGTGTCTGTTTTTTATAGCCCTTGCCGTTATTTTTTCAGCTTTCTGCCAAATATAAACGTCGAAAAATATATTACCGATGCAATGATCACTATCATCGGACCTGTTGCCACATTGGTGTAGTATGACACTGCGAGGCCGACTATACCGGAAAACACTGAAAATATCACTGAAAAGAAATGATACTCACGCATATTTTCCGAAATATTCCTTGATGATGCCGCTGGTAATATAAGCAGAGCATTTATTATAAGTATACCTATCCACTTGATGGATAGCATAACTATGAGTGCTACAAGCACCGCAAACAGATTATCCAGAAGACGCACATGGATACACTTGCTTTTTGCCACGCTTCTGTGTATACATATGGCGTTGAGCTTATTGAAGCAAAACACCCAGAACACTATCGTGACCACAAAAATCACAATTAGATAAACTATCTCAGTCTTTGTGATGCTTAGCACATCGCCCACCAGTATACTTGAGTATTTGCTGAAATTGCCGCCTTTTGACAGTATCGCAAGACCTATAGCCACAGAGCACGATGAAAATACAGATATAATGGTATCTGTTGACGCTGTGTTCAGACTGCCGATCTTGTTTAAAAGAAGCGCAAACACTATCGCAAATATCACCATGGCAAGTGAGGTATCAGACATGCCACATACCACACCGACAGCAATTCCGGTAAGTGCCGAATGTCCGAGCGCGTCTGAAAAGTATGCCATCTTTTTGTTTACAATCATGGTTCCCATTATGCCAAATAGCGGTGTGATGATGAGCACAGCGATAAGGGCATTTCTCATGAAATCATATTGAAGCCAGGAGGTTATATTCATTTGTGCTCCTCCTCTCTCACCCAGGATTCCTCTCCTGTGTAGAAAATTCTCTCAAATTCCTTGCTCTCGAAGACTTCCTTCACAGTCCCCTGCTTTGCAACGGTCTTATCAAGCAGTACAACATGGTCTGCGTACTTTGCAACATAGTCCAAATCGTGCGATATGAGTATGATTGCAAGGTCATAGTGTGTCTTTAAATAATCCATAGTCTTGTAGAAAAGCTCCATGCCGTTTTGGTCTATTCCGGACACCGGCTCATCCAACAGCAGCAGGTTCGGCTCATCCATGATTGCCATGGAAAGAAGTACTCTCTGCAGCTGACCTCCTGAGAGGTTACACACCTGCTTGTCGATAAGCTCCTCAGCCTCAAATACCTCGAGTGTCTCCCTTATCTTTGCCTCTATCTTTTTACTCTTTGGCAGAAAAACAGGATAATTGTACTGATAGCTTGCTATGAGGTCATACACGCTGACCGGTGTATTTTTCTCGATATTGACAGACTGCGGCACATAGCCGATTTTAAGCTTAGCCATATGTCCGTCCTTAGTATCCTTGAACTCAATCGTACCGGTGTGAGGTATCTCGCCCAGTATCGCCTTTATGAGTGTAGATTTTCCGGCACCGTTTTGGCCTATTATGACATTGAATGAGCCGCAATGTATGTGCATATTTACATCCTCAAGCACTGTCTGCTCTCCAAAGCTCACTCCAAGGTTATTTATTTTTATGCAATGAAAGCCACATGGCTGTATTATTTTCCGCATATTTTCTCCAATTTTATTTAGTAAATGCCTCTTTGATAAGCTCTATATTGTGCTCCATACCATAAAGATAGCTGTCCTTGTCGTACTCTCCCCTGTTGAGAGGGTCGATATAAACCACATGCACATCTGTCTCACGCGATACGGTATCTCCCATACTCTTTCCGTAGAGCTCCTCAGCGAGTATTACCGACACTGAGTCATCCTTTATGGCACCTATTACCTGCTTTATCTCACCTGCGCTGACTGAGCGCTCCTCGTCAAGGTCTAACAGATAGCATGCATTCATGGAAAAATCATCAGCTACATACGCATAGGCCTCATGGAATATGATGATATTCTGTCCATTGGTAAGACTCTTTATGCTATTTATCTTTTCTTCAAGCACTGCAAGCTTTGCATCATATGCTTTTGCATTTGCATAATATTCATCAGCATGCTTTGCATCCTTTTCGGCAAGCCGGGATGCGATTGTCTGAACCATGGTGCGGTAACGCGGCACGCTCATCCATGCATGGGCATTCTCATCACCATGGTCATGGTCGTGCGTACTGTCTGCCTCTGTATCAGCATCGTGATCATGGTCGTGGTCACTGTCCGATTCTGCATCTGCCTCGTGGTCATGGTCGTGGTCACTGTCTGCATCATCCTCAGAAAGAAGTGCCACCTCCTCACAGGCCTCAACCACATCAAGCTTCGGATACGCCTTTGCCACATCAGACATAAACGACTCTATACCGCCTCCGTTTATTACAAAAACATCGGCAGTGGATAAAAGCTTCATATCCTCCGGTGTGAGCTGAAAATCGTGCAGACAACCGGTCTGTGGCTCGCTTAGATTTTCGAGTCTCACGCCTTCCACCCCATCCACTATGTTTAAAGTGGCAATGTACATAGGATAGAAGGATGTCACGACAGTAAGCATATCATCAGCCTCATCAGTATTTTTTGCACTGTCCGAAGCATCTGACGTTTCACCGGCAGCTCCTGCTTTTCCTGCCGTATGTTCATATGCGTGTTCGTATGCCATTACAGCAAGCGTACACACTGTCAATATACACAAAAACATAATGCCTACAAATTTGCATTTATTCTTCATATATTAAATATTCGCCTTTCTTTCTATAGCTTTATTTCTATTACTTTATTTCTTTTTATGATTATTTGCGCTTTTTTTGCTCTTGGCCTTATCTCTGCGCTCTTTTGTCTTTTTGGCAACAGGCTTTCCGGTCTTCTTCCAGCGCTCCTTTTTGTTTGGCTCCGATGAAACGGCTTTTTTTGCTGCTGATTTTGCCTCGCGCTTTGCTGTCTCCTCCTGCTTCATGGCAAGAAGCGTCTCCTCGTCAAACACGAGTGAATCTATGAGATTCCAGATGTCGTCCCTGCCTTCCTTTGACATGGACGAAAACGGTATAACTACCGTGCCCGGCTTCACATGAAGTACATCCTTGATAGTCTTTATGTGTGCGGCAATCTGGCTTTTTTTCAATTTATCAGATTTGGTTGCAATGATGATCGGTGCAAAGCCCTGGTTTACCATCCAGTCATACATCATGATATCATTGTCCGATGGCTCATGCCTTATATCTATTAAAAGAAACACTGCCTGAAGCTTTTTTGAGGTGTGAAGATAGTTTTCTATCATCTGTCCCCATTTAGCTTTTATCTCGATATTGGCATTGGCATAGCCATAGCCCGGCAGATCGACCAGATACATGGCGTCATTGACGTTATAAAAATTGATGGTCTGCGTCTTGCCGGGCTGTGAAGAGATCCTGGCAAGTGACTTTCTGTTCATGAGCGCATTGATCAGTGACGACTTGCCTACATTTGACTTGCCGGCGAATGCCACCTCATTATACTCATTGTCAGGGATTGTGCTTGTAATTCCGCAAACTGTCTCTAAATTAACACTTTTAATTACCATAATCTCTTCCTCATTCTTATTTTACAAATGCTATCTTCTCCACCTGTGAAAATCTCTCCACCGGCACGATTTCCATGCCGTCTGTTATTTCTTTTGAAATCTCCTCCAGGTCCTTTTCATTATCCTTTGGAATACACACTGTTTTTATTCCGATTACTTTGGCTGCAAGCAGCTTTTCCTTGAGTCCTCCTATCGGAAGCACCCTGCCGCGCAGTGTTATCTCGCCCGTCATGGCTACATCTGCCCTGACAGCTCTGTCTGTAATAGCCGAGAGCATGGCTGTCGCCATAGTAATGCCTGCAGATGGACCATCCTTCGGCACTGCTCCCTCGGGAATATGTATATGGATGTCATGCTTCGTATAAAACTCTGCATCAATACCATATCCTTCACTTATTGAGCGCACATAGCTAAGTGCCGCCTGCGCTGACTCCTTCATCACATCACCAAGCTTACCGGTGAGCACAAGCTCTCCCTTTCCCGGCAGCACATTCACCTCAACCTCGAGTGTGACACCGCCTACGCTGGTCCATGCGAGCCCTCTTACGATTCCCACCTCAGCGTGGTCATTTTTCTTCTCCGGACTGTACTTCGGATTGCCCAGATACGTCTTGAGATTGGTCTTAGTAACCTTTACAGCTGCTTCGCTATCCTTAAAGATTTCTCTTGCAGCCTTGCGGCACAGCTTGCCGATGGTTCTCTCAAGACTTCTGACTCCGGCCTCTCTGGTGTACAGCCTGATGATGTCCTTTAAGGCACCGTCTGTTATCGTAAGCTGTTCCTTTTTAATTCCGTTTTTGCTCTTTTGCTTCTCAACCAGATGCTCCTTTGCTATGTGAAACTTCTCATTTTCAGTGTAGCTTGACACCTCAATAAGCTCCATCCTGTCAAGAAGCGGCTTTGGAATGCCTGAAACCTCATTTGCCGTTGCAATAAAAAGCACCTCCGACAAATCCACAGGCATCTCAACATAATGGTCCCTGAATCTGCAGTTCTGCTCACTGTCAAGCACCTCGAGAAGAGCGGCTGATGTGTCACCCTTGTAGTCACTTGACACCTTATCTATCTCATCCAACAGCATGAGAGGATTTGAAACGCCTGCCTGTCTTAAGCCATTTACTATACGGCCCGGCATAGCGCCGATATATGTCTTTCTGTGCCCACGGATTTCTGCCTCATCGCGCACACCACCAAGAGAAATACGCACATATTTCTTCTCCAGTGCAGACGCAATTGAACGGGCTATGCTTGTCTTTCCTGTTCCCGGAGGACCTACAAGACAAATTATAGGACTCTCTCCCTTGCTTGTCAGATTTCTGACTGCCAGAAACTCAAGTATTCTCTCCTTAACATCCTTTAATCCGTAATGATCATCATCGAGCACCTGTGCTGCATGGTCAAGATCCTTGTTGTCCACAGACATCCTGTTCCACGGAAGCTCAAGTACAGTCTCTATATAGCCTCTCTCAACTGTGCTCTCTGATGAGCTGCTGCTCATATTTCTAAAGCGCTTTATCTCTTTTTTCGTCTTTTCCTTTACGTAGTCAGGCGCATCTAACTCAGATAGCTTTTTCTCATATTCATCAGCCTCCGAGTCAGCATTCTCGCCCAGCTCCTCACGTATCACACCAAGCTGTTCACGAAGCACATACTCCTTCTGATGCTTGTCCACACGAACCTTTACTTTTTTCTGAAGCTCATTCTTTATGGAAATAACCTCCACCTGGGAGAGAAGTAATGATACTATAACCTGATATCTGTCATTGATATCCTCTGCCTCAAGCACCTGCTGCTTAAGCTCATATGACACCGGCAGATTGTTGGTTACATAATCAATGAGCTTTTCAAGATCCTCATACTGATCTATCTGTCTGATAAGCTCCTTGCTGATTTTGCCGACGACTGCCGCATATCTGTGAAAAGCCTCTCTGACTCCGAGAAGCATGGCTTCCCTGAGATCCTCCGGCAGGCTGTCCGCATTACTATCACAATAACAGATTTCTGCCTCAAGGTACTTCTCACAACCGGTAAAGCCAAGCAATGCTGCACGGCTTATTCCATCTACAAGTATTCTCACAACATCATTCTGCAGTCTGACAACCTGCTTTATGTCGGCTACTATTCCCATCATGTAGAGGTCTTCCTGAGTCGGGTCCTCCCTGTCCACATTCCTTTGAGTGACAAGATAAATCTTTTGATCCTGCTCCATAGCCTCCTCGACAGCACGGAGTGAGCGCTCTCTGCTGACATCGAAATGAGCAATCATCCCCGGCAGAATAGTAAGCCCTCTCAGCGCTACTGCAGGCATGTTAATAATCTGTTCTTCCACTTATATCTCCTGTATTATTGCACAGCCTGGCATAAAAACCGCTGTGCAATTTATATTATCCGATGCTGTATCTTTTGTAAAATACCGCCATGTACTTACGATGCTGCTTTTTCCTCGATATATGCCTCCGGCACACACTCACCATCGAGCTTTAAATTGTCCTCAACGGTATCCTTGTCGATTACACACTTGCTGATGCTCTTGTCTGACGGTATACGATACATAAGGTCAAGCATAACAGCCTCCATGATTGCACGAAGTCCTCTGGCTCCTGTCTTTCTCTCAAGCGCCTTGTCAGCGATGGCATTTACTGCATCGTCTGTGAACTCAAGCCCTACTCCGTCAAGCTCAAAAAGCTTGGTGTACTGCTTGATAAGCGAGTTCTTAGGCTCCTTAAGTATACGGATAAGTGCATCCCTGTCGAGTGCTTCGAGAGAAACGGTAATAGGTACACGTCCGATAAACTCAGGAATCAATCCAAACTTCACAAAATCCTGTGGAAGTGCATGCTTAAACGCCTCTCCCACGTTAAGCTCTGTCTTTGACTTTACATCTGAATTGAAGCCTATAGATGATGTATCCATACGGCTGTCGATAATTTTTTCCAGACCATCAAATGCTCCACCGCAGATAAAAAGTATATTAGTAGTATCAATAGGAATAAGCTCCTGCTGCGGATGCTTTCTTCCGCCCTGTGGCGGTACAGATGCCTCTGTGCCCTCAAGAATCTTTAAAAGAGCCTGCTGT
>OGHM01000987.1_pt1 | contig 12269 bp, 8 predicted proteins | sample 1571531 | NCBI WGS metagenome assembly OGHM01 (sample SAMEA2582031, study PRJEB24529) | metagenome | biome: Human gut stool | place: China | collected 2011 | reverse complement strand
CCCAGCTGAAATTGAATTTGCCGTTTTCGCCAGTTACGCCACGGCCTGAGCTGGTGTAGTAATTTACGCCAACCACACCATTGCCCATGCTATCTACCAGTCGGCCTTCGGAGAGAATGATTTCAGTGGGTTGATACTGATAAAACTGTTCCGCGTTAGCCGACACGAAGGAAGCGTTCAGATCCGGTTTTGTTCCCGGCGTGGTGACGGGCACAACCGGTGAAGTATGAGTGGATGGCGCTTTATCGGTCGCGGCATTGTTTTCCACCTCTTCATTGACCAGCTTTTTGAACTCTTCCGGTGCCAGATCGATTTGCTTATACAGCGAGTCGAAGCGTTTACTCTCGATCACTGAGGAGAACGTCAGGCAAACCTGTTCTGTATTCGCCGGACAGCTGTTACTGGACGTTACCAGCGAAACCGCATTGCTTTTCTTGTCATCGGAAGCTGCCAGTTCTTGCGCGTCCTCAAGACTAAACGACACTTTTTCAACCGCACGCAGGCTACGCGCAGCTTCTGACTGGGTGTCGAAGGTAGCAATTGTCGTGTTGTTCCCTGCCACACAGGTGACTTTGTCGCCTGGCGTAAAGGTAAAGCCATCGCTGGATTCACCATTACAAGTAGCACCAGTTATCCGCTGGCTTCCGCCCAGGGTCAGATAACCCGTTTTCGTAGGAACAGGTTCTGGCTCCGGTTCTGGTGTTGGCTCAGGATCAGGTGTCGGTTCCGGCGTAGGTTCTGGGTCCGGCGTTGGCTCAGGCGTCGGCTCCGGGTTTGGTGTTGGATCAGGTTTCACTTCCGGCAAAGACCCTGTTCCAGAATCTACAGGCGGCGTATCGGAGGAAGATCCGGAGCCACCGCCATCACAACCGGCTAACAGGGTTGCACTCAAAATAGCCGCTAAAAGCGATTTCTTATATTTAAATTTCTTATTCATTAATAACGCAAGTGACAAAACAAAGTTAAAAGATTCGTAACCGGGGAAATAGTTTTATGCTTTATCTTCTTTAATAACTTCCTCCATTCTTAAGAAAACGGCATCATTGATAGAAAACAGGTGAAATTTATAAGAATAACCCCAATTCGATGTCTGGCTGGTTATTTTTACGAAATTTCAATAAACAAAAAATTAACAACCTTTCACAACGTAACTATATAAATTTGTTGGTAGTTTTAACGATTAAGATTGCAAAAGCAACAGATAGAACGGTGTTTGCTCATCAAGCGAACATAATTAATACTGACTTGTTTTGCGTGATAAATAATAGATGTTCTCACGCTCTTAATTATTTAGCATGTTATCTGAACGCGAAACATTATTGTTACATGGATAATAAAGCGGGAAATAATTTTCCATTAATAAGACAGAGTAATGTAAATGAAGCCGGATGATATTAACGATCATCCGGCTTTATTGACTTACGAAACTAACATCCCGGTAAACACATACGCCTGCAACAGCGTGATAATGCCGATCACACTGGCAAAGATCAGACTGTGCTTCACGGTGTAGCGGAACAGTTCAGATTCTCGGCCCACCATTCCCGTCGCGGCGCAGGCCACGGCGATAGATTGCGGGGAGATCATCTTGCCAGTTACGCCGCCGCTGGTATTTGCTGCCACCAGCAGAGTGTCAGAGACGTTGATTTGCTGCGCCGTGGTCGATTGCAGTGAACCAAACAGGGCGTTAGAGGAGGTGTCCGAGCCGGTAAGGAATACGCCCAGCCAGCCGAGAAACGGTGAGAAAAACGGGAACATCACGCCTGTACCTGCCAGTACCAGCGCCAGCGTGGTGGACATACCGGAATAGTTGGTGACGAAGGCGAACGCCAGCACCATGCCAATCGACAATATCGGCCACTTCAGACTAATTAGCGTTTCGGCAAAGACGCCAATCCCTTTCTTGATGCCCACGCCGAGGATGAAGATAGAGATAATCGCCGCAATAAAAATAGCGGTGCCGCCAGCCGAGAGAGGGTCGAATTTAAACACCGCATCCATTGGCGTTGGTTGGGCGACAATGGGTGCCGCTTTCAACACTTGTTGATGCAAATGAGGGATCTGGAAATTAATCACCAGTGAATAAAACGCGCCGCCCGGAGCAAATAACGCTTTAAACGGCTTCATGGTCCAGATGGTGACCAGCACCGTTAAGATTAAAAACGGTGACCACGCACGAATGATTTGCCCCAGACTATATTCTGAAGGCACGGGACCGCCAGAAGATGGTTTATTCACCACCATCGCACCTGCGGATTGTCCCATGCTGATTGCCGTTTCGGTATTTTTCGGCCGCCAGACTTTAAGGAATAAAGCGAGTGAGACGATACTCACCAGCGCCGAAGTAATATCCGGCAGTTCCGGACCAATATAGTTAGAGGTAAAGAACTGCGTGACAGCGAAGCTTCCCCCAGCAACCAGCGCCGCTGGCCACGTCTCTTTCACCCCTTTCCAGCCGTCCATCATTGCTACCAGCCAGAACGGCACAAGAACCGACAGGAACGGTAACTGACGTCCCGCCATTGCGCCAATGTGGAACGGATCGATTCCCGTTACCTGACCGGCGACCAGAATCGGCACGCCCAACGCACCAAACGCCACCGGCGCAGTGTTGGCAATCAGACTCAGCCCCGCCGCGTATAACGGTTTGAAGCCCAGGCCCACCAGCAGCGCACCGGTAATCGCCACCGGCGCACCAAAGCCAGCCGCCCCTTCCAGCAACGCGCCAAAGGAGAAACCAATCAGTAACACCTGCAAACGCTGATCGTCGGTGATGGAGATAACCGAGCTGCGGATAATATCGAACTGGCCGCTGGCAACGGTTAATTTATAGAGGAACACCGCCGCGACAATAGGCCATAAACCATAAATAAAGCCATAGCCCGCAGCAGCAAATGCCATATCAATCGGCATTTTAAAGGCGAATATCGCAATCAGAATAGATAATATAAGGGTTATTGCTCCGGCGACATGTCCTTTCAGACGTAATACCGCGAGTGCAACGAAGAAGAATATTATCGGGATCAGGGCGACCAGAGCGGATAGCCCCAGTCCTCCCATCGGCATATACATTTGGGTCCAGCTAACCATATTGTTCAGTCTCTTATTATCTTTATATGCTTGATATACTTAAGGTTGTAATAAGCAAAAGAGGACTGAACTGTAAAATATAGGCGTTATACTTTACAGCAACAGTACGCTGCTAACGCAATTGCTACCTCTGGCATAACAAGTATATCGGGTAAGGGTTTCTGTTCCGCACACGCAGGCGCAGAATATCGTTAAGATGTCCATATTGTTGTTTTAGGCCCGCTAGTAATGCGCTACGGGTATTTAATATTGTTAAACCCTGATAATCGCTCCGGTTATTTCCGGGATAAATGTACTACCGCAGTTACTATCATAGCCCCGACAATAAAACTTGCCGGGGCTTTTTTGACGCTATTAATGACTTTCTTTTTCGCGTAAACGCCAGGCGTGTAATAACGGTTCGGTATAGCCGTTTGGCTGTTTCACGCCGAGGAAGATTAAATCGCTGGCAGCTTTAAAAGCACACGAGTTAGCGAAATTCCCCGCCATCGGACGATAAGCCGGATCGCCAGCGTTTTGCTGATCAACCACTTTCGCCATATTCTCCAGCGACGCCTGCACCTGTTCTTTGGTCAGAATACCGTGACGTAACCAGTTGGCGATATGCTGGCTGGAGATACGCAACGTTGCACGGTCTTCCATCAACGCCACGTTGTGAATATCCGGCACTTTTGAACAACCAATCCCCTGCTCCACCCAACGCACCACGTACCCCAGAATCCCCTGCACGTTGTTATCCAGCTCTTGTTGGATCTCTTGCGCCGACCAGTTAGCGTTTTCAGCAACCGGAATAGTCAGCAGATCGTCCAGCAGCGGTTCAAATTCAGCATTGAACTCGCTCTGGGCAATGTTGGCCTGCACGCTCTGTACGTTGGTTTGGTGGTAGTGCAGCGCATGGAGCGTAGCAGCGGTTGGTGACGGAACCCAGGCTGTGTTTGCCCCGGCACGCAGTTGGTCGCCCTTCTGGCTGTACATGTCTGCCATCAGGTCCGGCATTGCCCACATGCCTTTACCGATTTGCGCTTTACCGCGCAGCCCACAGAACAGACCGGAAAGCACGTTATTACGTTCGTAGGCTTTGATCCACGGCGTCGATTTCATCTGGTTTTTACGCAGCATCGGGCCAGCTTCCATCACCGAATGCATTTCATCGCCGGTACGGTCGAGGAAACCGGTATTGATGAACGCCACGCGGTTACGCGCCTGAGCGATACAGCTACGCAAGTTCAGAGAGGTCCGGCGTTCTTCATCCATAATGCCCATTTTCAGGGTATTCGGTGCCATACCGAGCATTGTCTCAATGCGGGTAAACAGTTTGTTGGCGAACGCCACTTCCTGCGGACCGTGCATTTTCGGTTTCACAATATAGACGCTGCCAGTGCGCGAGTTTTTCTGCACTTTTAAATCATAGAGGGCAATCGCGCCAGTCATGACGCCATCAAGAATGCCTTCCGGGATTTCATTGCCTTCGCTGTCCCAAATCACAGGAATAGTCATCAAATGACCCACGTTGCGGATAAACAGCAGCGAGCGTCCGTGCAGAGAAATTTCAGAGCCATCGGCGGCGGTGTAATGACGATCGTCATTCAGTTTACGCACGATTTGCCGACCGTTTTTTTCCATTTTCTCTTGCAGAGTCCCCTGCATCAGGCCCAGCAGGTTGCGGTACAGCAGGATTTTATCTTCCGCATCAACCGCCGCGACCGAATCTTCGCAGTCGAGAATGGTACTGATGGCCGCTTCGACGATAACATCGTTGATATGCGCCGGATCGTCTTTGCCAATCCGCCCGTTGGCATCAATTTGCAGTTCAATATGCAGACCGTTATTTTTCAGCAAAATGCAGGTCGGCGCAGCGGCATCGCCACGGTAACCGACAAACTGCGCCGGGGTACGTAACGTGGTTTCTTTACCATTTTTCAACTGGATGCGTAATTGTTTATCGACCACCTTAAACGCCACCACATCCTGATAGCTGCCGTTTTCCAGCGGTAGTGATTCATCGAGGAAACGCCGAACCCAGGCGATAACCTGCTCACCGCGTTGCGGATCGTAGCCGCTGACCATCGCCCCTTCCTGCGGGATGATGTCGCTGCCGTATAACGCATCGTACAGTGAGCCCCAGCGAGCGTTCGCCGCGTTCAGCGCGTAGCGGGCGTTCATTGCCGGAACCACCAGCTGTGGCCCCGCCTGGCTGGTGATTTCGCTGTCAATGCCCGTGGTTTCCACCGTCACGCGCTCCGGTTGTAGCACCAGGTAGCCCAGTTCACGCAGGAAAGATTTATAGGCCTCTTTATCTTTAACCGGCCCCGGATTGCTGCGATGCCACTCATCAAGCGCCGCCTGAATGCGATCGCGTTCTGCCAGCAACTGACGATTTTCTGGTGCCAGATCGTGAACGATCTCATCAAAATTGCGCCAGAACGCCGCAACGTCCAGCTCCACGCCCGGTAAAACTTCTTCATCGACAAAACGTTTAAAGTTGGCGTCAATGCGTAAACGGCCCTGGGTTATGGTTTGACTCATTGTTTATCTCCTCGTTTTCGCTTATTTCGCCAACACCGCTGCTGCCGCTTTCGCGACCTGCGCATCCTGTGCTCCGGTTAAACCAGAAACGCCCACGGCACCAATAATTTGCCCATCCACAACAACCGGTACGCCACCTTCTAGCGACGTCAGTAACGGCGCAGTCACGAACGCGGTACGTCCGTTGTTCACCATCTCTTCATAGCCCTTAGTTTCACGACGCCCCAGCGCGGCGGTACGCGCTTTCTCCTGGGAGATGTAAGCCGCAATCGGCGCGCAATCGTCCATGCGGCTTAACGCCAGCAGATGACCGCCGTCATCAGCAACAGCAATGGAAACAGACCAGTTATTTTTCTGCGCCTCTTCCTGACCTGCGGCAATAATTGCACTCGCCATTTGCTGGCTAAGAATGACTTTAGTTTTCATTTTGTTATTCCTTATCAAGGGCTTGTTCTACAATTTCAATCCAGTGACGCACAGAGGTATGACCGGCGCTCGCCAGATGCGTCTGGCAACCAATGTTGGCGGTGACGATCATTTCCGGTTTGCCGCTTTCCAGCGCATTCATTTTGTTATCCCGCAGCTGGCGCGCCAGATCGGGATGCGTTAACGCATATGTTCCCGCCGACCCGCAGCACAGATGGCTGTCGGGAACGTCCGTTAAGGTAAATCCAAGACGAAGCAACACTTTTTCCACTTCGCCGTTCAGCTTTTGCGCATGTTGTAGGGTACACGGGCAGTGGAAGGCCAGTTTTTTATCGCCGCGAATTGCCAGTTTTTCCAGCGGTTCCTCGCGCAGAAGTTCGACTAAATCGACCGCCAGCTCACTGACCTGACGCGCTTTATCGGCATATAACGCATCGTTTTTCAGCATCTGCCCATACTCTTTAACGAACGCGCCACAACCGCTGGCGGTTTGCAAAATTGCCTCGACACCTGCTTCAATCGCGGGCCACCAGGCATCAATATTATTTCGCGCCCGCGCCAGCCCTTTCTCTTGCGCATTAAGATGATAGTCCACCGCGCCACAACAGCCTGCTTCGTTAGCTGGCATGACGCTGATCCCCAGACGATCCAGCACTCGCGCGGTTGCCGCGTTGGTGTTGGGCGAAAGCGTAGGCTGGGCGCAGCCTTCCAGCATTAAAACCCGACGCTTATGGCGCAGCGGTGGTCGCGGTTTAGCTTTCACCGTTTCGGCGGGCAGTTTTGCTCTGACCTGTTCCGGCAGAAACGGTCGCAGCACCAGTCCTACCTGCGTCAGCGCACGGAAGACCGCCGGACGCGGCACTACCTGGCGCAATCCTTCGCGCAGCATTCGCTCCGGCAATGGGCGTTTCACTTTCTGCTCGACAATATCACGCCCGATATCCAGCAAATTGTGATAGCGCACACCAGAAGGACAGGTGGTTTCACAATTACGGCAAGTGAGACAGCGATCGAGATGTTCCTGCGTTTTAAGCGTGACGTCGTTGCCTTCCAGCACCTGTTTAATCAGATAGATGCGCCCGCGCGGCCCGTCCAGTTCATCGCCCAGAAGCTGATAGGTTGGGCAGGTTGCGGTACAAAATCCGCAGTGAACACAGGCGCGCAGGATGCTGTCGGCTTCCAGCGCGCGCGCGTTCTGCCGCATCTCTTCAGTTAATTGGGTTTGCATAGCCTGCTCCTCAAAGTTCCGCGTACATGCGACCGGGGTTAAACACGCCGCAAGGGTCGAGCTGCTGTTTAAGCTGCTGGTGATAGCGGAATAAAGGAGCCGGTAGCGGGGCAAAGCCACCATCTCCGGCACTAAAGCGGGTCGCATGACCGCCAGCGTTGCGGGCGATGCGATGGATTTGATTGTCATCGGCTGTCGATTTCAGCCAGCGTAGCGCCCCGCCCCAGTCGATCAGTTGCTCGCCGGGTAAATCTATCATCGGCGCATCGCTGGGTAAGGAAATGCGCCATAAGGTACCTGGTAACGAGAAGAACGGCAGTTGTTGTTCACGCAATTGCTGCCAGAACTGACCCGCAACCTCTTCGCCCCCCAGCAGTTCACGCGCTGCTTTTACCGATCCTTCGCCGCCCTCAAGGCGGATCCACAACGCATTGTCGAAGTAACATAAGCCACTAATGGGTAGCGGCTGGAGTTGCCACAGGGCGATTTCATTCATGGCTTCTTGCAGGCTGATTTCCCGACGCAGGCTCAGGGAGGCGCGCGGTCGCGGTAACACTTTCATCGAGATTTCAGTGAGCACGCCAAGACAACCGTAGCTTCCGGCCATTAATCGCGAGAGATCGTATCCGGCAACGTCTTTCATCACTTCGCCACCAAAACGCAGATGTTTTCCAGTGCCGGTAATGATGCGCGTGCCGAGGACAAAATCGCGGACCGAACCGCTCCACGGGCGACGCGGCCCCGCCAGCCCGCAGGCGACCATCCCGCCCCAGGTGGCTTCTTCACCATAATGTGGCGGCTCGCAGGGGAGCATTTGCCCGGCGCTCTCCAGCGCCGCTTCAATCGCCACCAGCGGCGTTCCGGCACGAGCGGTTATCACCAGCTCGGTCGGGTCGTAATTAACAATGCCGCGATGACAACGCACATCCAGCGTTTGCCCGGTGACAGGACGACCTAAAAAGGCTTTGCTATTGCTGCCCTGAATCACCAGCGGCGTTTTATCGCTAATCGCCTGATTCACCTGCTCCAACAGCGCCTGGCTGTAATCACACTCGCGTAGCATCAGAAACGCTCCAGTTCAGGGAAAGGTAAATGACCGTGATGCACATGCATGGCACCAAATTCAGCACAGCGGTGTAGCGTGGGAATGTTTTTTCCTGGGTTCAGCAAACCATCGGGGTCAAACGCCGCCTTGACCGCATGGAAGGTCGTGATTTCATCGCTGTTGAACTGGGCGCACATTTGATTGATTTTTTCGCGCCCGATGCCATGTTCCCCACTGATGCTGCCGCCAACTTCAACGCAGAGTTCGAGGATCTTCCCGCCCAGTTCTTCCGCGCGGGCAAATTCACCGGGTTCGTTGGCATCGAAAAGGATTAACGGGTGCATGTTGCCGTCTCCGGCATGAAAGACGTTGGCAACGCGTAAATCATATTGCTGCGATAAACGGGCAATGCCTTCCAGTACGCCAGGCAGGGCGCGGCGCGGGATGGTGCCATCCATGCAGTAGTAATCCGGGGAAATGCGCCCCACTGCCGGGAAGGCATTCTTGCGGCCGGCCCAGAAACGTACGCGCTCTGCTTCGTCCTGTGCCAGACGGACGTCAGTCGCGCCCGCTTTCAACAAGATGTCGTTAACTCGCTCGCAGTCTTCCTGTACGTCAGACTCCACGCCGTCCAGCTCGCACAATAAAATCGCTTCGGCATCGACGGGATAACCGGCATGTATAAAATCTTCTGCCGCGCGGATCGACAGGTTATCCATCATCTCCAGCCCGCCGGGGATAATGCCATTGGCGATGATGTCACCAACCGCAAGTCCGGCTTTTTCTACCGAGTCAAAGCTGGCTAACAGCACCCGCGCCACGGGCGGCTTCGGCAGCAGTTTTACCGTCACTTCGGTGGTCACGCCGAGCATACCTTCCGATCCGGTAAACAGCGCCAGCAGGTCAAAACCAGGCGAATCCAGGGCGTCCGATCCCAGCGTCAGCGCCTCGCCGTCCAGCGTTTGCACTTCAATTTTCAGCAGGTTATGTACGGTTAGACCATATTTCAGGCAGTGAACGCCACCGGCATTTTCCGCCACATTGCCGCCAATCGAACAGGCGATTTGTGAGGACGGATCCGGCGCGTAATAGAGATTATGCGGCGCAACGGCCTGGGAGATCGCCAGGTTACGCACGCCCGGCTGCACGCGCGCACGGCGACCAACGGGGTTAATGTCGAGGATCTCTTTAAAGCGCGCCATCACCAACAACACACCTTTTTCCAGCGGCAGCGCGCCACCAGAAAGCCCGGTGCCTGCACCACGGGTCACCACCGGTACACGCAGGCGGTGGCAGACAGCCAGAATCGCCGTCACCTGTTCCATCTGCTTAGGCAGAACAACCAGTAATGGACGCGTGCGATACGCGCTCAACCCGTCACACTCGTAAGGAATGATCTCCTCATCGGTATGCAGGATCTCCAGTCCAGGGACATGCTCACGCAGTGCCATCAGTACCGATGTGCGGTCGACATCGGGTAAAGCGCCATCAAGACGCTCTTCGTACAAGATGCTCATGAGTAGGGTTCGCTTTGTTGTGTTGTGTGGCAGCTGATTTTTTCGCGCTGCTTCTGTGAACAGTTATTAAGCGGGCTTTTCGTTTTCGTCTATCTCTTTAGCTACCGGTCAGACCATTTTTTTTCCAGCTCTGTGACCTTGTCTTGGTTAACTTAATGTTAAATTGATGTAACATAATCACTTGCGTGATGTGCGTGTTTTGCGAGTTAAGAACAGAAAAATTGGTCCTACCTGTGCACGAGGTCCGGGAATGAAAGATGAACGTCGCCCTATTTGCGAAGTGGTTGCAGAGAGTATCGAACGGTTAATTATCGACGGCGTACTGAAGGTCGGTCAGCCGCTTCCCTCGGAACGTCGACTGTGTGAAAAGCTCGGCTTCTCACGCTCCGCACTGCGTGAAGGGCTGACCGTGCTGCGCGGGCGCGGGATTATTGAAACGGCGCAGGGTCGCGATTCTCGTGTCGCACGGCTTAATCGGGTGCAGGACACCAGCCCGCTGATCCATCTGTTCAGTACGCAGCCGCGAACGCTGTACGATCTGCTCGACGTTCGCGCATTGCTGGAGGGTGAATCGGCAAGGCTGGCGGCAACGCTGGGAACCCAGGCTGATTTTGTTGTGATAACCCGCTGTTATGAAAAAATGCTCGCCGCCAGTGAGAACAACAAAGAGATTTCGCTGATCGAACATGCGCAGTTGGATCACGCTTTCCATCTCGCCATTTGTCAGGCTTCTCACAATCAGGTGTTGGTGTTTACGCTGCAATCATTGACCGATCTGATGTTTAATTCAGTGTTTGCCAGCGTAAATAATCTCTACCATCGACCACAGCAAAAAAAGCAGATCGATCGCCAGCATGCGCGGATCTACAACGCGGTGTTGCAGCGGCTGCCGCACGTCGCCCAGCGCGCAGCACGCGATCATGTGCGGACCGTGAAAAAGAATCTCCACGATATCGAGCTGGAAGGCCACCATTTGATTCGCTCGGCGGTGCCGCTGGAGATGAACAAGGTGGGAATGTGAGCCGAGTTTTCACCCTCACCCTAACCCTTTCCCCGAGGGGCGAGGGATCGCCCCTGCGCTTAACAGGATCTGGTATTAAATCTGCTTTTCATACAATCGGTAACGCTTGTACGGCTCCGCCCCAATGCGTTCCAGCATGTTATTCATGCCTGTATTGGTTTCGAGGATCCATGACATCTCCAGCGCATCGATCTTCCGGCGGGCAAACGGATCGCGTAAGGCTTCAATCAATAACAACGCAATCACCGGGCCGATGCGGCTGAACTGATACTCGTCCCGCACGCCCATCAGCGGTACTCGCGCAGTTCGCACACCGCTGACTTTCAAACGCCACAGCAATTTTGCCCAGCCGAAGGGAAAGAGCGATCCGTTCAGATCGGCAATCGCCTCGTTGATGTTTGGCAAGCCGACAATAAACGCGCAGGGTGCAGAATCAATCTCAGCGATGTAGATCATATCGTCCGGCACCAGATATTTAAGTTGATCGCCCATGGTCGCGAATTCATGTTCGGTAAACGGCACAAATCCCCAGTTGTGCTGCCAGCCAGAATTGAAAATCTCACGCAGGATCTGCATCTCTTCGGCAAACCGCTGGCGATTGATGCAGCGAATGGTCACTTTTTTGCGCACCTGATCCATCAGTTTTTTTAGCGCCGGAGAGAAAGTGAGATCGGTTCGCTGCATCCACCACGCCAGTAAATCAATGCCTTTGTGATAACCCAGTTGTTCAATATGCGCGGCATACCACGGTTTGCCGTGTGGCATCATCGCACAGGGCGGAGTGTCAAAACCTTCAATCAGTAATCCGCTTTCCTGATTGATATTCAGGCTGAAAGGCCCGCTGATCTTACTTGCACCTTGTGACTTCAACCACGCTTCCGCTGCGCCAAACAACGCGGCAAAAACCTGCGGATCATCAATGGCGTCAATCATGCCGAAATGACCGGTATCTTTGCCGTAACGCTCGCGGTGCAAGGTATCTATTTGCGCGGTAATACGCCCAACTATCTGCCCCGCTTTTTTTGCCACCCACGCCTGCCAGATGATATGGTCCGTCCCCGGATTTTTCGCAGACAAATGCTCGTTGCGTTCAATGAATAAAGGGGGTATCCAGTTTGGATCGTCGGGATAAAGTGATGACGGAAAAGCGATAAATGCCTTAAGGTCATTTTTATTAATTACTTTTTCAATTTTAATCATCAGCAGATCGCATTCCATAGTTCTGTGGGTAACAAATAATTAACGGTGACAAACAGGTTGCAACAGCAACGAACGGCACCTTAATAATCAACCCAATGAATACAAACGACGAATAAATAGTATTTATTAATGATTACGATAAGGTCAGAGACTACACAGAAGCGCCACAATGCCTTTTGTCGATTTAAGGCGACCGGACAAGGCTTCTTCTTAATA
>OGHM01000984.1_pt1 | contig 12351 bp, 8 predicted proteins | sample 1571531 | NCBI WGS metagenome assembly OGHM01 (sample SAMEA2582031, study PRJEB24529) | metagenome | biome: Human gut stool | place: China | collected 2011 | reverse complement strand
TGATCAAGATCATGAAGAAGCACAACGGTTAATTCGTTGCCTCTTAACGATTAAGTATATGGCCGTCCAGCATTTTTTCAATGCTGGACGGCTTTTTTGTTTTTATAAGTGAGATTTTCTTTTCATTTTATTTTGTTTTCTCAATAATTTCATTTAACTTTGCGGCATGAAATATTCGATGATAACCATATTGGGACCTACAGCGAGTGGCAAGACGAGTCTTGCAGCAGCTCTTGCAGCCAGGATCAGCAGCCTGGATGCTGATTTGTCGGGTATCCCTGCCAAGGGTGCTGAAATCATTAGTGCAGACAGCCGGCAAGTGTATCGCGGCATGGATATAGGTACGGGTAAGGATTTGGCTGACTATACCATCCATGGTAAGCAGATACCTTATCACCTGATTGATATCTGTGAGCCTGGTACGAAATATAATCTCTTTGAATATCAGCAGGATTTTTATGATGCTTATCAGGATATTCAGAAAAGAGGGGCATTCCCGATATTATGTGGAGGTACAGGACTCTATATTGAGTCGGTGCTGAAAGGTTATCATCTCTCACCTGTTCCGCAGAATCCTGAACTCCGTGAGTCGTTGGCTCATAAGAGTTTAGATGAACTTACTGAAATGCTGAAAGAACTCAAGGCGAAAACAGGTTCTAATATGCACAATCGCACAGATGTAGATACGGCACAGCGTGCCATCCGGGCGATTGAGATAGAGAGTTATAATCTAGAGCATCCGATGCCGGAACGAGAACTCCCGCCGGTTGATTCGCTGATTATCGGTGTCAGTATTGACCGGGATTCAAGAAGAGAGAAAATTTCCCGAAGATTAAAACAGCGATTGGATGATGGAATGGTGGATGAAATCAAGGGATTGTTAGACCTTGGTATTCCAGCCGAAAATCTCATCTATTATGGTTTGGAATATAAGTTTATTACAGAATATGTGATAGGTAGGACATCATACGATGAGATGTATCGCGGTTTGGAAATTGCTATCCATCAGTTTGCTAAACGGCAGATGACGTGGTTCAGAGGTATGGAACGCAGAGGCTTTACCATTCATTGGGTAGATGCTTTGATGCCGATGGAAGAAAAGGTGGAGACTGTCTTGGGGCTGGCATCCGATGGAATTGGATGCAACGGTGGCTAGGCTTGAAGGCATGGCTGGGCGGAAGTGATATTTTATACAACTTTCAAATTACAAAGAAGAGACAATGGTAAACGAGAATAAATGGGGGCTTCTTTATTGCCCTAGAGGAGGCTGGCGAAGTAACAAGCGCTGGGAAAAAATTGAGAAGGTGCTCAAGCAGCAGGGTGTGGATTACGACTTTGTGCAGAGCGAAAATCAGAAGAGTGTAGAGCGACTGATCAGAATGTTTATCAACAATGGCTATAAGACAATTGTCATTGTTGGAGGAGATTCTGCTCTTAATGATGCCGTAAATTGCCTCATGCAGATAGATCAGAAAGAAAGAGACGAGGTGGCGCTGGGAGTGATTCCTAACGGACTGATGAACGACTTTGCCCACTTCTGGGGATTCAGCGACAGTGATATCGAGAAAACGGTAGCTTCGCTGAAGAAACGTCGTGTCAGAAAGATTGATCTCGGTTGTATCCGCTATGTGAACAAGAAGGGGGAGAAATGCCGTCGCTATTTTCTCAACTGTATCAATATCGGACTCATTGCTGCAATCATGAACCTGAGAAGAAAAACCCATCATATCTTCGGTTCACGTACCCTGTCGTTTCTCTTTTCCTTTATCCTGATGATTTTCCAGCGTCTCGACTATAAGATGTATGTGAAAATCAATTCGGATGTAATCAGACATAGGGTGATGACGATGTGTATAGGTAACGGAACAGGTTATGGACAGACACCGAATGCTGTGCCATACAATGGTTTGCTCGATGTGTCAGTGGTATCTCATCCTAAGATGACCCAACTCTTTGAGGGTATCTATCTCTTTGTGAAAGGCAAGTTCCTGAATCATAAGAGTGTGCACCCTTACCGTACCCGAGAGATTGAAGTACTCGAGGCCCAGTATGCTCTAATAGGTATCGATGGCCGATTGATGAATACACCGGTAGGTCCATTCCAAATAACAGTAATTCAGGAGGTTATCAACTTTCTGATACCGGCATAACTTGTATTTCGGTATAAAGAAAAAATATATAAAGAAAAAACATATAAAGAAAAAATAGCAGAACTTTATCCGAGTTCTGCTATTTTTATGATTTCTTCTTCCTGTAAGATTTTGATTTTTCTTCCTTCAGTCTTAATGAGTTCTTCTGCCGAAAAGGCTGAGAGCGTACGGATGGCATTGCTCGTTGTCATATTACAGAGATTTGCCAGGTCTTCACGACTCAATCGGATGTCAAGAGTTTTTCCGTCTTTTTCTAACCCATAAGAGTCTTTCAGAAATATCAGTCCCTCGGCAAGTCGGGCACGGATATGTTTCTGGGTGAGGTTCACGGTACGGTCGTCCGATTTACCTATTTCCACACTGAGATATTTGATAAAGAAGAAGCCGATGTTGAAACTCTTGGAGAGCAGTTTCATGAGAACTGCCAGCGGGAACTGGGCAACGACGCAGTTTTCCAGCGACATGGCTGCCGTCTTGTATATCTCATCTGCAAAATAGGCTCTGAAACCAAAAAATTCAATCGGTTTGATAACACGGATAATCTGGCTCTTGCCACCGATACCTTCTTTGTATATCTTCACTTTTCCCGCTATGAGACATAGTGCATATTCAGGAGTACCCTCGTTCTTGTAGATGATTTCGTTCTTCTTATACTTCTTGATTTCGAGATGTTCTTTCAGTAAATCGAACTGGTCATCAGTGATGCCTCCCCATAGCGTAGCAATCAGCTTTGCTATATTTTCTTTATCGTATTTTCCTCTAGCTGCCATGTGTACAAATCTTTTAAACTGAAAACTGAGTGCAAAAGTAATGCTTTTTCTCGAAATAATCAAGCATTTTTGTCTAAAAATATGTTTTAAAACATAAAAAGGCAATTTTTTCTAAAAATGGCATACAAAAAACTTTGTTATACCATAAAAAAGTGTTACCTTTGAAAGCAATTAATTTAGTCAACAAAAATATAGAACCTTAATATAGATCTATGAGTTATCTAAAATTCGAAAAGGCCCTTATGACGAATCTTCAAGAGTCGTTGCCTAAGGAGTTGTTGAGAACAAATCGCTCGGGTGCATATTCGTGCTCAACGATTGTAGACTGTAATACCCGCAAGTATCACGGATTACTTGTCGTGCCGGTTCCAGAACTGGACGATGACAATCACGTGCTCTTAAGTTCGCTGGATGTTACGGTGATTCAGCATGGAGCTGAGTTTAACCTCGGCTTGCACAAGTACCAGGGCAACAACTACAGTCCGATGGGCCACAAGTACATTCGTGAGTTTGATTGTGATAAAGTGCCAACTACCCTTTATCGCGTAGGTGGCGTTATCCTGAAAAAGGAAGTTGTATTCCAGCATTATGAGAATCGCATTCTGATTCGCTATACGCTGGTAGACGGCCATTCGGCTACAACTCTTCGTTTCCGTCCATTCTTGGCTTTCCGCAGTGTCCGTCAGTTTACTCATGAGAATGCTACCGCATCTCGTGATTATGCTGAGGTAGATCATGGCATCAAGACCTGTATGTATGCAGGTTATCCTGATCTCTATATGCAGTTCTCCAAGAAGAACGAGTTTAAATTCTGTCCAGATTGGTATCGTGGCGTGGAATATCCAAAGGAGCAGGAGAGAGGTTATGCTTCTAACGAAGACCTCTATGTTCCTGGCTATTTTGAAATGGATATCAAGAAAGGCGAAACCATCGTCTTTGCTGCTTCTACATCAGAAATCAAGGCGGTCAGCCTGAAGAAGCTCTTCGACAAGGAAGTGGATGAGCGTTCGCCTCGTGACAATTTCTTCCACTGTCTGGTCAATGCGGCTCATCAGTTCCATCGTCGTGAAAAGAACGATGACCGTTATATCCTGGCTGGTTACCCTTGGTTCAAGTGCCGTGCCCGCGATACATTCATCGCTCTTCCGGGTCTCACCCTCTCTATCGAGGAGGATGACTACTTCGAACTGGTGATGAAGACTGCCATGAAGGGATACTACGAGTTTATGGAAGGTAAACCGGTCAGTGTTCATATTGCCGAGATTGAACAGCCTGACGTACCATTGTGGGCTGTCTGGGCTTTGCAGCAGTATGCCAAGGAAACCAGCAAGGAAGAATGCTTCAAGAAGTATGGACAGTTTATCAAGGATGTTATCAGCTTTATCCAGGATAACAAGCATCCGAACCTGAAGCTCGAAGAGAACGGATTGCTCTATACCGATGGTAAGGACAAGGCTGTTACCTGGATGAACTCTACTGCCAACGGCAGACCAGTGGTTCCACGTACCGGTTATATCGTAGAGTTTAATGCTTTGTGGTATAACGCTTTGTGCTTCTGTGCTTCTCTTGCTGCAACAGTAGGTGAAGAAGACAGCCAGCAGAAACTCCTGGCTCAGGCTGAGTTGACCAAGCAGGCGTTCCTCGATACCTTCCTCAATGAATATGGCTATCTCTACGACTATGTAGACGGCAATATGATGGACTGGAGCGTTCGCCCGAACATGATATTTGCAGTGGCTTTCGACTATTCTCCATTGTCGCAAGACCAGAAGAAGCAGGTTCTTGATATCTGTACACGCGAACTCCTTACTCCTAAGGGATTGCGTTCACTCTCGCCAAAGAGCGGTGGATATAATCCTGTTTATGTAGGTCCGCAGACCCAGCGCGACTATGCTTACCATCAGGGTACGGCATGGCCATGGCTCGGTGGCTTCTATATGGAGGCAAGTCTGAAACTCTATAAGCGTACCCGTTTGAGCTTTATCGAACGCCAGATGGTTGGTTATGAGGACGAAATGTCTTCCCACTGTCTCGGTACCATCAGTGAACTCTTCGATGGAAACCCTCCATTCGCAGGTCGTGGTGCCATCTCTTTCGCCATGAATGTGGCTGAGATTCTGCGTGCGCTCGAGTTACTTGAAAAATATCAATATTAATAATAGGAGGACTGCTATATGAAAGTTTTAATGTTTGGATGGGAGTATCCTCCTCACGTATTTGGTGGTTTGGCAACTGCCAACTTTGGTATCTCCCAGGGACTTCATGCCCAGGGCGATGTTGATATCACATTGTGTCTGCCTCATCCTTTCGGTGATGAGGATCGCAGTGCCTGCAAGATTGTGGCAATGAACAGTGTGCCTATCGCCTGGCGAGATGTAAATCACGACTATGTGCAGCAGCGCGTAGGCAATATCATGAATCCGGACGATTATTTCCGCTACCGTGACCACATCTATGCCGATTTTAACTATATGCATGTAAATGACCTCGGCTGTATGGAATTTGCCGGTGGTTATCCGTCAAATCTTCATGACGAGATCAACAACTATAGCATCATTGCCGGAGTTGTAGCCCGTTCAGAAGAATTTGATATTATCCATGCTCACGACTGGCTTACATTCCCTGCCGGAATTCATGCCAAGCGCGTGAGTGGCAAACCATTGTGCATCCACGTTCATGCTACTGATTTCGACCGTAGCCGTGGAAAGGTGAACCCTACCGTTTACGCTATCGAGAAAGACGGTATGGATAATGCCGACTGCATCATGTGTGTATCCGAACTGACCCGCCAGACGGTGATTCACCAGTATCACCAGGATCCACGCAAGTGTTTCGCCATGCACAATGCCGTATACCCATTGAAGCAGGAGTGGCAGGATATTCCACGCCCAAATCATAAGGGCAAGGAGAAGGTAGTAACCTTCCTGGGACGTCTTACCATGCAGAAGGGACCTGAATATTTCGTAGAGGCTGCCAACATGGTATTGCACCGTACCCGCAATGTGCGTTTCTGTATGGCAGGTTCGGGCGATATGATGGATCAGATGATTTATCTCGCTGCCGAAAGAGGCATTGCCGACCGGTTCCACTTCCCTGGCTTTATGCGTGGCAAACAGGTTTATGAGTGCCTGAAAGACAGTGATGTCTACGTGATGCCATCTGTGAGCGAGCCGTTTGGTATCTCACCTTTGGAAGCGATGCAGTGCGGCACACCAACTATTATCTCCAAGCAGAGTGGATGTGGAGAAATCCTGTCCAACTGTATCAAGGTAGACTACTGGGATATCCATGCCCTTGCCGATGCCATCTACAGCATCTGTCACAACGAGAGTCTTTTCGATTATCTCTCAGTGGAAGGCAAGAAAGAAGTAGACCAGATTACCTGGGAGAAAGTGGGAGCCCGCATCAAAGACCTGTACCTCAAGACCTTAGGGTGGAAGTAGGTTAAGTGAAGAGTGAAGAACGAAGAATGAATAATTTTGAGGCTTTACTCATCTTACAAGTTAAACGTTCAAATTTCAAATTTTTATGAAAACAATTTGTTTATATTTCGAGATACATCAGATTACCCATCTGAAACGCTACCGCTTCTTCGACATCGGTACCGACCATTATTACTATGATGACTACGAGAACGACCGTAGCATCAACGAGATTGCTGAGCGCTCTTATATGCCAGCCTTGAATGCCCTTCAGGAGATGATTGAAAAGAACGGCAAGTATTTCAAGGTAGCTTTCTCGCTTTCGGGTGTGGGTATGGAGCAGTTGGAACTTCATGCTCCTCAGGTACTGGAGAAGCTTCAGCAGCTCAACAATACGGGTTGTGTAGAGTTCCTGGCTGAGCCTTACTCTCACGGACTTGCTTCTCTGGTTAATGAGGCAAGTTTCAAGGATGAGGTGATGCGCCAGTGTACTAAGATTGAGGAATATTTCGGAAAGAAACCTACCGTATTGCGCAACTCTTCGCTCATCTACAGCGATGATATCGGTAACGATGTTGCCAACATGGGATTCATTGGTATGCTCACCGAGGGTGCCAAGCACGTGCTCGGCTGGAAGTCTCCTCACTATGTTTACCATTGCGCCCTGAACCCTAAGTTGAAGCTCCTGTTGCGCGATGTGAACCTGAGCGATGATATCTCTCTGCGCTTCAGCAACAGCGATTGGGACGGTTATCCACTCTTTGCCGACAACTATATGAACCGGATTGCTGCCTTCCCAGAGGAGGAGCAGGTTATCAATATCTTCATGGAGCTTTCTGCTCTTGGTATTGCTCAGCCTCTGTCAAGCAACATCCTCGAGTTTATGAAGGCTTTGCCTCAGTGTGCCAAGGACCGTGGCATCACCTTCTCAACACCTACAGAAATCTGCAAGAAGATCAAGTCGGTAGGCGAGGTGAATGTGCCTGATACCTTGAGTTGGGTAGACGAGGAGCGTGATGTAAGTTCATGGTTGGGTAACCCGATGCAGCGTGAGGCTTTCAACAAGCTTTATAGTGTGGCAGACCGTGTACGTATCGCCAACGATCCACGTATCAATCAGGACTGGGATTACCTGCAGGCAAGTAACAACTTCCGCTTCATGACTACCAAGCCAAGCAATGTGGGTCTTGACAGAGGTATCTATTCAAGTCCTTTCGATGCTTTCACTAACTATATGAACATTCTTGGTGACTTCATCAACCGTGTGAACGACCTCTATCCTGCTGATGTTGATAACGATCAGCTGGAGGGCTTGCTTACTACCATCAAGAATCAGGATGAAGAGATAGAGATGAAGGACAAGGAGATTGTCCGTCTTCAGGCTAAGATTGAAAAGATAGAGAAGGAGGCTGAGAAGCACCATGGCGAGAAGCCTGCTAAGGCTCCTGCCAAGAAGGCCGCAGCTAAGTCTGCAGCCAAGAAGGCTCCTGCCAAGAAGGCACCTGCCAAGAAAGCAATAAAGGCAGAGCCTACAGAAGAAAAGAAAGATTAGAATTTTTAGATTACTCATAAAGATTAATCCCCCTCGCTGCATTGATTTGCAATGAGGGGGATTTTTTTTATTTCCCAAAATATTCTCTGAAATAACGCGTTAGCTGGAAAGCGTTATTTTTCGAAATGAATCCAGTCGATGTCGAAGAAGGCAGCATCGTTCTTCTTGGCTGTGCGGGTGTTGAAGAAACCGAGTTTGGCACCAATCCACTTGCCTTCACGCACAGTGAAAGGATTGCCTATCTTGGTGAATTTCTTACCATCCAGGCTGTAGCTCCATTCAGCGATAGCCTTTATCTGGTTGGCGATGCCTTCGCTATGAACCTTCACGCGGAGCCATACATCCTGGGTAGCGATGCGGGAAGAAGGAATATCATCTACGGCATACTTCACGGTGTAAGGTTGAGGCAGCTTGCTGGTCTTGATGGCCACTTGCTTTACCACCTTCTCAGCCTTTCCCTTCTCAGCCTTCTCGCAGGTTACATATTGCAAAACAACACCCTCTTCCTTGGTATCAACAAACTTGAGTGCCGCATAGTCCATGCCTTGCATGATCATGCCGGCGCTTTCGCCCAATACCTTATCATTTTCCTTGTAAGCCTCGGTGCGGTTAGGTATGAACTTCACCTTGGCAGTAGCAGTAAAGTTCTCGGTAGGGAGTTTCTGGAGCAGGAGGTTTGGCAAATCATACAGGTTCTTTACATCTTCAGCCTGCTGCACACCATAGAGACGCAACTTGGAGTTCTTGGCGTCGCAGAAGTACCAGTACTGACTGTAAGGACCGTTCCACTGCCATTGCAGACCTAAATCTACGCTGTTGAAATCATCCGATTCCTTAGGCTGGAAGTTTCCGCTTGATGGCAGGTTGGGCTTCTTCCATTGCTGAACAGGGTCACCGCAGCCGTCACCATCCTTGTCGTCTCCGATAACGAGCCAGTCGTTTACCCATTTGGCTGGTTGCAGATGAACCACACGACCATAAGCGTGCTTATCCTGGAAGTGGAGGAACCAGTCTTCACCATTCTGGGTATCTACCCACGCACCCTGGTGAGGACCATTTACCTTCTTGTTCTTTCCTTGTGCCATACCTACATATTCCTCGTAAGGACCGTATGGATTCTTGGAACGCAGTTCTACCTGCCAGCCATACTTCACGCCGCCCGCAGGACTCATGATGTAATAATAGCCGTTGCGCTTGTAGAATTTGGTACCCTCGATGGTAGGTTGGTCTTCATGACCGTCATATACGATGCGTGAAGGACCGATAACCTTGGTGCCGTCAGGTGACATCGGAGCAACGAAGAGCACTGACTTGATACCGGCTCTTGAACCGGCGCATCCATGCGAAAGATAAGCCTTGCCGTCTTCATCCCAGAGAGGGCAGCAGTCGATAAGACCTTTTTCCTTCATCACCCAGGTGATAGGTTCCCAAGGACCGCGTGGATCTTGTGTCTTGGTCATGAAGAGACCCTGGTCTGGGTCGCCGCAATAGATGTAGAACCATCCGTCGTGATAGCGGATAGAGGGTGCCCATACGTAGTTACCATGCTGAACCTTCTTGCGCCAATCCAGTTCTGTGCCCTGGTATTCTGGCAAAACAGGATAGTCATCGAGTAGGGCAGCGCCGATAATCTCCCAGTTTACCAGGTCGGTGCTGTGCAGAATCTGCAAGCCTGGGAAACACTGGAAGGAAGAGGAGGTCATATAGTAGTCATTGCCCACACGGCATACGTCAGGGTCTGAGTAGTCGGCGTCAATAACCGGGTTGCGATACATTCCGTTCTTCAGGTTCGGATTCCATGTCTTTGATGTTGCCTTCTGGGCGTTTATCCCCATCGCTGTGAGCGGAGAACTCAAAGCGATGGTTGCGAGAACGCATAGGAGTGAATGAGATTTTATTTTCATTGTTACCGATGTTTAAATGAATTATTTAGCTACGTATTTCTTGTTGTTGTAGATATAGATCCCTTTTTTGAGACTTTGCAGGTCTTCTGCCTTGGCATTGAGCTTTACCATGCGACCGTTGAGGTCGTAAATGTTGTTATTGTTTACCTTGGCGATGGCAGCAATTGGCTGAATGCCTGTAGAAGTCTCTGTATAGAGAGTGAACTGCAGGATGCACTGCTTTACCTTTGGAGTGAAAGTAAGCGTGTGCTCTACAGGTGAATCAAACTCTACTGTATATTTTTTCAGACTTTTGTCTTTTGGAAAAACATAGGTAGAAGCATCATAGCTTGTGCCGTTTATCTCGCCGAGATAGGCATCTGCATCTGAGTAATTGTCTTTTCCCTCGATATCCATTTTGACAATCTTTATGCCGTCAGGAATGATGATGGTGTATTGATTGGCGCTATACTTGATATAGTTGGTACCAGAACCAGTATCGTATGTCTTTCCCTTCTCATTGCTGATAGCGAAGCCGTTGCTGAAAGAACCGGCTGTCTTATCCGTCAAAGTTTTTGAGTTTAATGTGAAAGGCCCCTTGGTATCTACTACTCCTGAACCTGTAGATGTAGCGCCACACTGGTCATCCCAGGTAGAATCAAACTTCTTGAGCCAGATTGAACCACTGCTGACGGTAATCTTAGAGTTGTTCTTGAACACGAGATTATCTACGAAGCGGATATCGATGCCCTTCTTGGCAGAAATCTGTACGTTGTCGAGAGTCACGTTCTTGATATGGCTCTCAGGGCGGCCAATCAGGAAGATAGCATTACCTTCGCAGACATCTGTTGTCTTCACGTTCTGAAGCAGAATGTCAGTATAGGTTGGGGTAGTACTATCAAGAGCTTTGGCATTTGCCTTGTCTACGGCAGGGTCACTGTTGTAGTTCTTGTCGTAGTAGCAGTCGATAGAGAATGGGTTCTTAACCTTGGTCATGGTGAAGTTGGTGAACTTCCAGTCCTCCTCGCCACCGCCACGCAGAGTTACCTTGTTGGTTGTTTTATCTACATCTTGACCTGTCTTCATGCGGATGCCCGCAGTTGTACCGTTCATGGTGATGTTGTCGAACCAAACATGCTTGATGTTCTTGGTGAAACTACCGATAGAAGCACCATGTCCTGTACCGAAGTAGCAGTTCCATACATGGATATATTGTGCATCGTTGTCGCAAACGATATTGTCATCGCCGTTGCTGATGTTACAGTTGTAGATATTAACGTATGGACCCCAGATAGAGATTCCATCTGTGTTATGCGATGCCTTTCCCTTGCCAGCTTCAGATGAAGGTTCACTGATGGTTACATCATGGATGGTAGCATGGCTAGCCTTACCGCTGTTGCTGATGGTGATGTTTACACCAGGAGTATTCTGAATCTTGAAGTTACGGAGTAGGAAGCGCTTGCCCTGCTCGAAGCGGATCATTGCACCAGGATTGAAGGTTTCACCATTCTCTCTTGCGAGCCACCAGCGTGCACCCTGACCGTCGATGACTGAAGTTTCACCTTCACCCTCGATAACAATGTCGGTAACGTTCTTGCCCTTGTTCTTTCCGCCGATGAAGACAATCTTATTCTTATTGTTAGGTGCCTTACCATATTCCACGAGTTTCAATGTAGCACCTTTGCAAAGGTGGAGCACAGTCTTTGACTTGATGCTGAGTACCTCGGTAGTGCTTGTCATCTGGTCTGTACTACCAAACATCCATGTACCGGCAGGAATCACGACCATACCACCTGTTGTAGGCACAGCATCAAGCGCTTTCTGGATAGCCTTGGTGTTATCTGTAGCAGATGTAGAGGCACCATAATCTTTGATATTAAATGTGTTTGCCGAAGTGATGGCAGGCAACTGTGGCAGTTCTACGGCAGTCCATCCTCCAGGAGTGTTCTGTGCGTTCTGCTCGGCTGTGATACCTGCGAAAGTTTGTGCTTTAGCGAACATTGGCAGAGCCATGAGCGCAGCCAGCACGGCTGTCTTAATGATTGATTTCTTCATTTCTTCTTAGGTTTATTTATTTTATTATTTTTGTATTCTATAAGATTTTCTGCAAAGTTACGACATTTTTGCTTATCGCATGCAGATAGTGAATGAAAAATTACGAAAACGATTACGTATACCTTGCTCGGCATCTGTTTCATACCATGCAGAATAGTATCATTTGATGGAAACAGGATGTAGCCGGAATTACGTCGCGACGTATCTGTCGCTACGTCGTGACGCGTCGATTGCTACGTCGTGACGCCTCAGATGTTACGTCGTGACGTAATTTCGGGAACATCGGCAAGCGGAGCAGCTTACCAGGGGCGTGGTAACAGGTGGCAATAAGGTGACAATAAAAACACCCATTGCTGTCACACGTTATTCGCTTATAATCAGATGGTTAAGTATAAGTGTGATATTAGTGGTATTAGATTTGAGAAAAATAATTTTTCTTTCAATAAATTCGGCCTTTGAAGTAAGCTGATGAAACCATGTTCTTCATTGCGCAAGTTCATACGTTTCATTGAGCCGATA
>OGHM01000983.1_pt1 | contig 12389 bp, 12 predicted proteins | sample 1571531 | NCBI WGS metagenome assembly OGHM01 (sample SAMEA2582031, study PRJEB24529) | metagenome | biome: Human gut stool | place: China | collected 2011 | reverse complement strand
AATTCGACTGATTGACTGGGAGTATGCAGGAATGCAAGATCCTCATGTGGATGTGGCAATGTTCTGTATTTATTCTCTTTATAATAAACGTCAGGTCGATCGCCTGATTGCAGCCTATTTTACGGAAGGCTGCAGTGATGAAACTAGGATCAAGATTTATTGCTACATTGCTGCTTGTGGTCTGTTGTGGAGTAACTGGTGCGAGTATAAGAGAAACCTCGGCGTAGAGTTTGGTGAGTATTCGCTTCGGCAGTATCGATATGCAAAAGACTATTATCGAATTGTTCAAGAGGAATTGAAAAAGCAAGAGGAGGAAGAATAAATGCCAAAAGTAGAAAGAGCCATTATTATGGCGGCAGGCTTAGGAAATCGAATGCACCCGGTGACGCTGACAACACCGAAACCGTTGGTTAAAGTAAATGGGGTGCGGATGATTGACACAGTCATTGATGGTCTGCATAAAAACGGAATTAATGAAATTTATGTTGTTGTCGGCTATCTGAAAGAACAGTTTGTGACACTTGAAGAGGAGTATCCTGGGGTTAAGCTGATTGAAAATCCATACTATGATACTTGCAACAACATCTCTTCACTTTATGTGGCACGAGAGTATATTGAGAATGCTTTCATTCTTGATGGAGATCAGATCATTTATAATCCGGAAATTTTAGCACCAGCATTTGAACGCTCTGGTTATAACAGTGTTTGGACAGATGATGAAACGGATGAGTGGCTTCAGACTGTTGAAAATGGCATTGTTACAGCATGTAGCCGGACAGGTGGGAAAGGCGGATGGCAGCTGTACAGTATTTCTCGCTGGACTGCAGAGGATGGAAAGAGACTGAAACATCACCTGGAAATCGAGTTTAAACAAAAGAAGAACCGACAAATCTACTGGGATGATGTGGCGATGTTCTGTTACCCGGAGGAGTATCAATTGGGTATCCGTCCTATGAATAGGGACGATATTATAGAGGTGGATAATCTGAGTGAGTTGATTGCTCTGGATGCCAGCTACAAAAAATATGTGGAGGAAAAGTAAATGAATACGAAAAAAGAACATGGGAAAATAGACTGGATGATAACACTGGTTCCTTTGGCAATCGTAATTGCATTATGTGTTCTATTCTTTTTTGCGCCGGAACAATCGAATGCCGTACTGAGTCAGATTCGTTTTTTCTTTGGTGATACCTTTGGTACATATTACTTAGTAATTGGCTTGGGAATTTTCATTCTTTCTCTGTATATTGCCGGTTCTAAGTATGGTAACATCGTCCTTGGCGAGCAGAATGAGACGCCGAAGTATTCCTTCTTTGCGTGGGGTTCAATGATGTTTACCTGTGGTCTTGCAGCAGATATTTTGTTCTATTCGTTCTCGGAATGGGTGCTGTATGCGACGGATCCTCATCTGGCAGAAATGGGAAGCATTCAGGATTGGGCAGGTGTATATCCTCTGTTCCATTGGAGCTTTATTCCTTGGGGATTTTATCTGGTACTGGCCGTTGCCTTTGGTTTTATGCTTCATGTAAGAAAAAGAAACCGTCAGAAGTATTCAGAGGCTTGCCGCCCGATCCTTGGAAAGCACACCGATGGCTGGGCAGGGCGTATTATTGATCTATTAGCTGTATTTGCGCTTCTTGCTGGTACTGCTACCACATTTAGCGTGGCAACGCCGCTGATGGCAACTATTATTAGTGAATTGTTCCATGTTGCTGTAAGTCGAACAGTCATCAATATTATCATTCTGCTGATTACTTGTGTGGTATATACTTACTCACTTCTGCACGGATTTAAGGGTATTAGTAAACTGGCCAATATCTGCATTTATATGTTTTTTGGTCTGATTGCTTTTGTACTTCTATTCGGAGGGAACACACGATATATCATTGAAACTGGTTTTTCTTCCCTTGGACGGATGATTCAGAACTTTGTTGATCTGTCTACATTCACTGATCCGCTCCGTACATCAAACTTCCCGCAGAATTGGACGATCTACTATTGGGCTTACTGGATGGTTTGGTGTGTGGCAGCTCCGTTCTTTATCGGCAACATTTCTCGTGGCAGAACAGTACGTCAGACAATTCTGGGAGGATATGTATTTGGCGTCGGTTCAACACTGACAAGTTTCATCGTACTTGGCAACTATTCTATGGGAATGCAAGTTACTGGAAAGGCTGACTTTATTGCACAGTATCTGGAAAGCGGAGATCTGTATGGCATGATTGTGTCTATCATCAAAACAATGCCGGGTGCACCTGTTATCATGGTAGTTGTGTTGCTGACGATGGTTGCTTTCTATGCGACCTCTTTTGATTCGATTGCTTTGACAGCATCCTGCTATAGCTATCATACACTGGAGGATGGCGAACAACCGAATAAGGGAATTCAGCTGATGTGGTGTATTCTGTTGATTTTACTTCCGATTGCTTTGCTGTTCGCAGAAAGTTCTATGAACAATCTCCAGTCGGTGAGTATTGTGGCGGCATTCCCGATTGGTGCTGTAATCGTAATGATTGCTGTCAGCTTTATGAAGGATGCTAAAAAATATATGGAGAGTTCAGAAGAATCGGCAAAGAAAAAAAGTGAAAAATAACTGGAAAAATACCTGAGTGTAAATGTCAATGAGTTTCTTTACCATTGATACTGAATTTGTTTACCACTCTTAGCCCTCAACTGAGCTATCAGGTTGAGCGGCAAACTCAGCCCGATAGGGCTTGCTGGAATTCATGTAAAATGCGGGCCTTGAGGCCCAGAGCAATAGACAAGTGCGTTTTCCCGGTGCCGGGATTGCCGATTAAGACGATATTCTGTTTCTTTTCTCTCCTTGCATATAGAGTTGTCTCTATTTTACAAGGAATATGATGTTGATGGTAAGCTTTTTCGTTGCCACTGTGGCCAACTATTAGGATAGCATTCACATTCGAGAATCTGCCTGACATGGAGATTTAGACCCACCCGGAGCGTCTCGACCAGATGCTACCCTGGGGAAAGCTCATTCAGGAAAACTTTGCATGACAAAATGAGGCACCCGATTCTGAGTCGGGTGCCTCTTGTCTTTCTGGGGACGTGCTTTCACTGGACGGTTACCAATATTTGACAAAGAACCAAAAAACATCCTGACCAGAATCGTCCGGTCAGGATGTTTTTGCATAACCTCACAGCTCAACGTCAGCTGCCATTTCTTCCACTGCATGAAACCGTTCCAGAAAGCTGTGCTCCACGCCTTCGGATTTATACCCCGGCATGGTGTCCAGCGCGACGGCATGGATGCTGCGGAAAATGCTGTTTTCGATGTTGGGGTTGTCGCGCTTGAGGCGGCGGAGCAGGAGCTTGGTCTCCTGCCGCTTGGAACCGCCGCCGCCATTGTCGCACATGGTGCAGTTCTCGGTGAAGCGGCAGGCGCACTGGATGAATTCCAGGTCGTTGTACCGCTTCCAGGCCAGAATGTCCTCCTCGCGGATGCAGTACATCGGGCGGATGAGGGTCATGCCGGGGAAGCTGGTGCTGTGGAGCTTGGGCGGCATGGCCTGCAGCTGGGAGCCGTAGAACATGCTCATAACGGTCGTCTCGATGACATCGTTGAAGTGGTGGCCCAGCGCGATCTTGTTGCAGCCGAGTTCTTTGGCCTTGCTGTACAGGTGGCCGCGGCGCATCCGGGCGCAGAGGTAGCAGGGGTTCTTGTCGGTGTTGTTGGCCACCGAGAAGATGTTGCTCTCAAAGATGGTCACCGGGATGTGCAGCAGTGCCGCGTTGGATTCGATCTTCTGGCGGTTGAGCTCATTGTAGCCGGGGTCCATCACGAGGAAGACCAGCTCAAAGGGGACATCGCTGTGCTTTTGCAGTTCCTGCATGAGCTTTGCCATCAGCATGGAGTCTTTGCCGCCGGAGATGCAGACGGCGATCTTGTCGCCTGCCTGGATGAGCTCATACCGTTTGACGGCTACGATGAAGGGCGTCCAAAGCTCTTTGCGGTATTTTTTGATGATGCTGCGTTCGATCATCTGATAGGGTTCGAGTTCGCGTTTCATGATTTCTCCTTATCGATCTCCGTGTGCGGCGGTCAGCTGCTGGCAGCAGACGTCGAACACCCGTAAAAATTCCTGGATCTCTGCCTCGGTGGTCAGATGGCTCAGACTGATGCGCCAGGACGAGAGGGCATTGCGGCGGTCCCGGCTGACGGCAAACACTGCGCGGGAGGGCAGGCCGTCCGACGAGCAGGCTGATTTGACCGAGACGCAGACGCCGTGGGCGTCCAGTTCCCGCTGAAAGACCGTGCCCTTCACGTCCCGGACACTGAGGTTCAGGATGTGCGGGATGGCATTTTCGGGGCTGTTGATGCGCACCTCCGGGTGCTGGCACAGGGCCGCGCGGAGTTCCGCGCTCCGCTTTTGGACAGAGGCAGAGCGTTCCGGCAGGTTTTCTATGGCAAGTTCCAGTGCACAGGCCAGGGAAGACGCCAGCGCCACCGTAGGGGTGCCGCTGCGATAGATGGTGGTGCTCTCGCCGCCGTGAATGAGCGGCTCCAGTGCCAGATTCCGCCGCTTGAGCAGCAGGCCGATGCCGTTCAGGCCATAGAATTTGTGAGCCGTCAGGCTCATGGTGTCCACCCCTTCAAACGAGACGGGAATCTTTCCAACGGCCTGGGTGGCATCGACATGCAGGTGGCAGTTGGGGTAGTCCTTCAGGATGGCGGCGATCTCCTCCACCGGCTGCACGACGCCGAGTTCGCTGTCTACCAGCGTGACCGCCACGGCGATGGTGTCCGGCCGCAGCAGCTCTTTCAGATGGTCGAGGTCTACGGTTCCGTCCCGCCGGATGTCCAGCAGGTCGATCTCATAGCCCTGCTCCTGCAGCGCGGTCAGAGTGCCGCTGACGGACGAATGCTCCAGTGGGGTGGAGATGATGTGCCTGCCCGCATGGCGGGAGAGCCGGGCCAGCCCCTTGAGCGCGAAGTTGTTGGATTCGCTGGCACCGGAGGTATAGATGATCTCGGCAGGCTGTACGCCCAGCAAAGCGGCGATCTTCAGCGTGGCAGCGTCGATCTCGGCTCTGGCGGCGTTGCCTGCCTGATGATGGGAGTTGGCGTTGCCGATGCAGCGCCGCTCTACGGAGCAGAACCGGTCGAGCACCTGCGGGTCGGCCGGGGTATTGGCGGAATAATCCAGATAGATCATTGGGTCTCCTTAAATCTCAATCCATTTAATCGGTATTATTATAGTGCGCAGGGGGCCGGATTGCAAGATGCAGGTGCAAAATGCTGCCGCAGGGGAATAAAACCTGAAAAGAAAGCAATCGCAGAAAGAATGCCAAAAAACCGAAAATCCATTGCAGAACGGGGTGGTTTCTGATATACTTTACAGCGTACGAAGGGAAGGGGAGAGCAGAATGCACGGTTTTACTTTGCGGAGCACAGAGGCTGCTCTTCCGTCCCGAATGTTTTTTCTTCCCGAAAGCTGAGGCACTGCCGCTTTTTTGCGGCAATGCCTCTTTTTTTGGAAGTAAAACGCGAAAGGAGAACTCTTTTATGAGTGAAAAAATCGACTACTCCAAAGGCATTTACGACGCGCGCCAGCTGGGCACGGGTCGGATGCTGATCCTCGGCGTACAGCACATGTTCGCCATGTTCGGTGCCACCGTGCTGGTCCCCCTGCTCACCGGTCTGAGCGTTTCGACCACCCTGCTCTGCGCAGGTCTGGGTACGCTGCTGTTCCATCTGGTCACCAGAGGCAAGGTCCCGGCTTTCCTTGGCTCGTCGTTTGCCTATCTGGGCGGCTTTTCCATCGTGGCACCCATGCTGGCAGATGCCAACGGCAACCTGACCGTTGCCAACACGAAGATGCTGCCCTATGCCTGCGCAGGCGTTGCCTTCTCCGGCATCCTGTATCTGGTGGTCAGCCTGCTCATCTCCACCTTCGGCATCCGCCGCATCATGAAGTTCTTCCCGCCGGTGGTCACGGGCCCCATCATCATCTCCATCGGTCTGATCCTGGCGCCCTCTGCCATCACCAACTGTGAGTCGAACTGGCTGCTGGCCTTTGTGGCACTGGGCACGGTCATCGTCTGCAACATCTGGGGCAAGGGCATGGTCAAGATCCTGCCCATCCTCATCGGTGTTCTGGTCTCCTATGCGGTCGCTCTCGTGACCGGCGCCGTGGATTTCCAGGCCATCGCTGCCGCCGACTGGTTCGGCATCCCGCTGCATCAGAACGCCATGGGCCTGTTCGCCATCGACGGCAGCCCGGAGTTCATCAGCGCCCTCTTCACCATCCTGCCCATCGCACTGGCGACCATGATGGAGCACGTCGGTGATATCGCTGCCATCAGCGCCACCGTCGGCCACAACTATATCAACGACCCCGGCCTGAACCGCACCCTGATGGGCGACGGTCTTGCAACCGCCATGGCCGGCCTGTTGGGCGGCCCGGCCAACACCACCTACGGCGAGAACACCGGCGTTCTCGCGCTGAGCCGCATCTACGACCCGCTGGTCATCCGCATTGCCGCTGTGCTGGCTATCATCCTGAGCTTCAGCCCCAAGTTTGAGGCCGTCATCAACACCATCCCCACCGGCATCATCGGCGGCATCAGCTTCGTGCTGTACGGCATGATCTCTGCCATCGGTGTCCGCAACGTGGTCGAGAACCGGGTGGACTTCACCAACAGCCGCAACCTGATCGTTGCTGCTGTCATTCTGGTGTCCGCGCTGGGCTTCAACTCGGTGGGCGGCCTGACCTTCATGGTGGGCAGCGTTTCCATCAATCTGTCCGGTCTGGCCATCGCCGCCATCGTCGGCATCCTGCTCAACGCCATCCTGCCCGGCAACGATTATGAGTTCGACGCTGCCGACGGTTCTGATGCTGCCACCAGCGGCAATCTCCAGGTGTAAACAAACTATTAAATAGGAATAATTCTCAAAAATTATCCTTGACTAACCCAGGAATCATTGCTATAATAGGCTCAGAAACCAAGGCCGACCGTACCAGGGGCGGCCAAAAGAATAACTGAGAAATTATGGAGGTCTATCGTATGAAAAAGTATGTCTGCACCGTTTGTGGTTATATCGCTGAAGGCTCCATCCCGGAGCAGTGCCCCGTCTGCAAGGCTCCCGCTTCTGCATTTGTAGAGAAGGCCGGCAACACCTATGTGACCGAGCACGTCGTCGGCATCGGCAAGGCTGAGGGCGTTCCTCAGGAGATCGTGGACGGTCTGCGCGCAAACTTCGAGGGTGAGTGCAGCGAAGTAGGCATGTATCTGGCCATGGCCCGCGTCGCAGAGCGCGAGGGCTATCCGGAGATCGCCGAGGCTTACAAGCGCTACGCTTACGAGGAAGCCGACCACGCATCCCGCTTCGCCGAGCTGCTGGGTGAGGTCGTCACCGACAGCACCAAGAAGAACCTGATGATGCGCGCTGAGGCCGAGTGCGGTGCCTGCGCTGGCAAGATGGACCTGGCCAAGAAGGCAAAGGCTCTGAATCTGGACGCCATCCACGACACCGTCCATGAGATGGCGAAGGATGAAGCTCGTCATGGCCGTGGCTTTGAGGGCCTGCTGAAGCGCTACTTCAACACCGAGGTCTGATTCCGTTTTTTCAAAGGCTGCTGTGTGGCTCAGGCTGCACAGCAGCCTTTTTGCTTGACGCGCCCGGCGGCAAAGCGTACAATGAGACAAAAAACGAAAAAGGAAGTTTCCTCATGAAATCGTCTTCATCCCGTTACGCGCTGCTGGACGAGCTGCGCGGGCTTGACCTCATCAGCATGATGCTCTACCATGGCATGTGGGATGCCGTGTATCTCTTCGGGGTCGTGGTGCCGTGGTATTCCGCCGGGCAGGGGCGGCTGTGGCAGCAATCCATCTGCTGGGTGTTCATCCTGCTGTCCGGCTTCTGTCTGCCGCTGGGGCATCATCCGCTCAAACGCGGCGCGGCGGTCTTTGGTGCCGGAGCGCTGGTCACAGCGGTGACGCTGCTGTTCATGCCGGAAGATGTGGTCTGGTTTGGGGTGCTGACCCTGCTGGGCTCGGCCATGCTCCTGACGGGCCTTGTGCAGAAGTGGCTGCAAAAGATCCCGCCGACGGTGGGGCTGGCGGTCAGTTTGATCCTGTTCGCGCTGACCGATCACACGATGGACGGCTATTGGGGGCTTGGCCCGCTGCGCTGGGCGTTGCCGCAGGGGCTGTATGCCAACTACCTCACGGCATACCTCGGCTTTTATCCGGTCTCCTTTTACTCCTCCGATTACTTCCCGCTGCTGCCGTGGCTGTTTTTATTTTGGGCGGGGTACTATCTGCATCCTCTTGTCGGCCGCAAACGGATGGAGCCGCTGCGCCGGTCGGTCTGCCCGCCGCTGGGCTGGCTGGGGCGGCACTCGCTGGTGCTGTATCTGCTCCATCAGCCGGTCATTTTCGGTGTGCTGACGCTGGTGTTCACCGTTCCGCAGCTGCTTTGAGCAGGGGAGTGGAAAAATCTGCAAAAGAGCCTTGACAACCCTGCCGCAGTGTGGTATCCTATCTGTGGTTAGAGAAACCTAACCAGTAAAATGCGCGTCCATTTCGGATGACGCATTTTACTGGTGATAAAAGTTAGAATATACTAACCTAATTGAAAGAGAGGTTCTTCATTATGAGCAAAGTAGCAATCGTATTCTGGAGCGCGACCGGCAACACCGAGACCATGGCAAACTGCATCGCTGAGGGGGCAGGCGCTGCCGCCACCATCGTTCCCTGCGGCGAGATGAATGCTGCCAAGCTGGGCGAATATGACGTCGTGGCATTCGGCTGCCCCGCAATGGGCGCTGAGCAGCTGGAGGAGAGCGAGTTCGAGCCGATGTTCGCTTCTCTGGAAGGTTCCCTGAACGGCAAGAAGGTCGCGCTGTTCGGCTCCTACGGCTGGGGCGACGGCCAGTGGATGCGCGACTGGTGCGAGCGTGTCAAAGAGGACGGCGCACAGCTGTTCAGTGACGAGGGCCTTATCTGCAACGAGACGCCCGATGACGACGTTCAGGCTGCCTGCCGCAAGCTGGGCGCTGACCTGGCTGCATGGTAAGCCTTTTCTCTTGACAAAATGAGTTTGTCTTGATAAACTAACCGACAGAGAACCGAACGACACCGGCTTTCTGCCGGTTTTTTTGTTGTATCTGGAGGAACGCATGAAACAGACTACCCCGAAAGACCTTGCGAAAAAGCGCACGGAGGAACAACTTCTGGTGAGCGAGATGATCGCGCTCTACTGCCGCAGGCAGCACCGCACCCCCAAAGGCTCGCTCTGCCCGGAATGTCAGGAGCTTCGCGATTATGCGCTGGCCCGCATCGACCATTGCCCGTTCATGGAGACGAAGACCTTCTGTTCGGCCTGCAAAGTCCACTGCTACAAGCCTGCCATGCGGGAGCAGATCCGCACTGTCATGCGCTGGGCCGGGCCGCGGATGCTGCCGGTGCACCCCGTTCTCTCCATCCGGCATGTGATCGTGACCATCCGGGCCAAACGCAAGGCCGGGGCAGAGAAGTGACCGGTGTATAAATCTCACGGAATGGGGGCATCCTAGAAGCATCCCAGATTCAAAGAGGTGAGAACGAATGGAAAATACCGGTGTTGTCTGCGATGTCTGCAAGTGCCGCCACAATGTGGAGAGCTGCAAGTGTGACCTGCCGCAGATCAAGGTGACGGAGCACTGCTCCTGCACCACCCAGCAGATCGAGACCCCGCACTTCTGCCAGAATTACGAAGCCAAGTAACTTCGTAACTTCTACGCGCAGAAAACCGCCCGGTTCGGTGCCGAAAACGGCATGGACCCGGGCGGTTTGTGTTTTGGTGCGGCTCAGCGCAGGGCCACGCCGCAGGTGGCAAGGCTGCGCACCAGTGTGCCGACGCTCTCCTTCATCTGGATGCCGGCAAAGCCCAGCCGGAAGGCCGCCTGCACATTGTCCAGCCGGTCGTCGATGAAGACGCTCTCCTGCGCCTTGAGGTGGTATTTTTCCAGCAGCGCCTTGTAGATGCGGGGGTCCGGCTTGTTGATGTGGACCTCGCAGGAGGCTACGCCGCCGTCGAACAGGCCCTTCATGTCCCGGTTCATCAGCAGGTCGAGCACATCTTCCGGAATATTGCTCAGGTAATAAACGCAGTAGCCGTGGGCTTTCAGCTTCTGCACCAACTCCTGCATCCGGCGGCGGGGGCGCAGGATGTGCATCCAGTCATCCAGAACGCCCTGCACCTCAAAGGCGCAGCCCTGTTCTCTGGCTTTGGCCAACATCCGCTGGTTGGCCTCGAACCGGGTGATGAGCCCGGCGTCCAGCAGCTTCCACTCTTCGCTGTCAAAGGTCAGGGCGCTGACCTGCTCCTCCACATCGGCGTTGCAGAAACGGTCCACCAGATACTCCTTGGGGTCAAAATCGACCATGACGCCGCCGAAATCAAACACGATATTTTTATACATCGACACATACCTCGATCTGAATGGGTGAGTTTTCCAATTGGTCGCTGCACTCAGTATAACACAAGGGACCGGTCTGCATCAAGCGCCGCTCTGCCGCATACAGTAAAAGAGAACATACAGCGGGGAGGGGAGCCGATGACATTCCGGGAGCTTTGCGCCAAAGAGGTCGTGCAGCTGTCCAATGGGGCCTGCCTGGGCAGGGCCGATGATCTGGAACTTGACCCGCAGACCGCGCAGGTCCGGAGCCTGCTTTTGCTGGGCCGGCCGCATCTGTTCGGGCTGCTGGGGCGGGACGAGACGCTGACCATCCCCTGGGAGGAGATCGACAAGATCGGGCTGGATGCCGTTCTGGTGCGCACAGAACTGCCTTTGCCGGAGCAAAAAAGTGCTTCGTTCTGGCAAAAGCTGCGCCGCTGGTTGGATGGATGAAAGTTTTTCATCTGTTTTTCTGGAATTGGGGTTTGATTTTACAGAAAACAGGATTATAATAGGGAACCGTGGGCCATGATTTGTGCTCGCAAACTCAAAGATCATCGCCCCATGGGGGCGCTCAGGAAGTGAAAGGAACGGTTCTTGTATGAATAAACGCGCATCCCGCACTCCGGCCAGGCTCCATGCGCTGCGGCTGGCTTTCCCGCCGGTCGTCACGCTGGTGCTTGTGGTGCTCACGGAGTGGATCGCCCGCGGCAGTCTGACCGTGGACACTCTGACCCAATACATTTTTCCCCACGCCGAAGCCTATCTTCTGGCGTGGGTGCTGCTTTTCCTCATCTGGCTGATGGTGGACTGGCTGACCCGGTTCGCGCCGCTGGCGACCCTGATCGCGGCCATTCTCGGCTGTGTCCCGGCGGCGGTGGATTTCTACACGCTGCAGCTGCGCGGTGAGCCGTTTCTCCCGTGGGATCTGGCGCAGGTCTCGGAAGCGGCGGGCGTTGCTTCCGCTGCCGGGATCCATATCCAGACCAGCATGGTGGTCTCCATCGTTATCATTCTGCTGCTGCTCGTGGCCAGTTTCTTCCTCTACCGCGGGCGGAAAAAGCTGAACTGGAAGCCCCGCGTGTTGGGCGCTGCGGCCAGCGCTGCGGCCGTCTGCGCTCTGCTCTTCGGTGTCTTCCTGCAGCCCACAGTCACACAGGCCATCGGCATTCTGCCCGACGCCTGGATGCAGGACCGCTATTATCGCTACTACGGTGTCACCACCAGTTTTCTGACCAACCTCACCAATCTGGAGATCTCGAAACCGGACGACTACTCGGAAGATGCCGTGAACGAGATTTTGGACGACACCGCCGCAGCCGAGAACTACCAGACGGCACCGCTCTACCCGGCGTCCTATGGGGCGGTCACGCCTGCCGGGGAGACCGAACAGAGCCCCACCATCATCTATGTGATGGACGAGTCTTACTGGGATGTCTCGGAGCTGGAGCAGTATGGCTTTGCGTTCGACACGGATGTTTCCGCCAACCTCCATCGCCTGCAGGAGACCAGCGCTTCCGGCCGGGCCTACAGCCCCAGCTTCGGCGGCGGCACCTGTGATGTGGAGTTTGAGGCGCTGACCGGCTATTCCGTCTCCTATCTGCCCAACGGCAGCAAGCCCTATCAGCAGCATGTGACCCGGCCCATGTTCTCTCTGCCGAATTACCTCAAGACGCAGGGCTATCAGACCGCCGCCGTCCACTGCTTCTGGGCCAAATACTGGAGCCGCGACACGGCCTATCCGAATCTGGGTCTGGACACCTTCCTCAGTCTGGAAAAGATGACCCATGTCAACAAGGTGCGCAGGCACTACTGGACCTCCGGCCTTGTTACGGACGACTCCATGGCCGACCAGATCATCCAGCAGTACGAGAGCATGAAGGCCTCGTCCGATGCGCCGGTCTTCCTCCATGCCGTCACGATGCAGAATCACACCAATTATAATAAGGACAACTACCCCGACGACCAGCGCGTCAAGGTGCTGAA
>OGHM01000977.1_pt1 | contig 12444 bp, 4 predicted proteins | sample 1571531 | NCBI WGS metagenome assembly OGHM01 (sample SAMEA2582031, study PRJEB24529) | metagenome | biome: Human gut stool | place: China | collected 2011 | reverse complement strand
TGAATTGGTTGGCCAAGACAAGCCACGTAAGCCATTCTCAATGATTACGGCCTCACGTTTGGCTCAGGAAAAACACATTGACTGGTTGGTGCGTGCGGTGATTGAGGTTCATAAGACCCTGCCTGATATCACTTTTGATATCTACGGTAGTGGTAGCATGGATGCCAAGTTGCGTGAGATTATTGTTGAAGCACAAGCTGGCGACTATATCCGACTCATGGGCCACGCTGACTTGACTGACATTTATAGCCAGTACGAAGTCTATCTGACAGCTTCAACCAGCGAAGGTTTTGGACTTACTCTTATGGAGGCGGTTGGCTCAGGTCATCCGATGATTGGATTTGACGTTCCTTATGGGAATCAAACCTTTATTCAGGATGGGGCCAACGGTTATCTCCTTCCCGTCGCTGAAAATCACGTCGTGGATGTTATCACCAAGTCCTATAAGGATGCCATTGTCCGTCTCTACGAAGAAGGCAATATCGAGGCTATGCGCCAAAAATCTTATGACCTTGCCAAAGGCTTCTTGACTAGCCAAGTCAAGGCAGCTTGGAAACAGTTACTTGAGGAGGTACGCTCATGATATTCTTATGTGATTACTACAATCAAGCCAGTAAGGATTTGGCTTACTCTCTTCAGGCAGCAGGCTACGATGCCACAACAGTTGTCATCAATCCAGATGGATTCCTCCCTCAAGGAGCTCTCTCTCCTTTCACCTACTATGTGGAAGCGGAAGAGGAAACTGGTAAACCACGCTTTTTCAATCAAGTTCCTGTACCAGCCTTTTGGGAAATTTCAGGGAACAATCAGATGGCGCGTGTGTCTAACCTCACCGAAGAACGTGCCCGCATTACCTACCCTGAAGGGAGCAAGGCACGTATTGTCAAAAGTGTCGAATGGTTGGACAAGTCAGGTAAGATTCGCCAAGTGGACCACTATAACAAGTACGGTTTCTGCTTTGCCAAGACCACTCATGATGAGAATGGTCAGGCACTCTTTACCAGCTACCAAACCAAAGAAGGCGACGAACGTATCTTGGAAAATCATCTCACCGGTGATATTCTCTTGACCTTACCAGGACAAGCCCTTCGTCGTTTCGCCAACCGTACCGAATTTATCAAAGCTTTTCTAGCTCAGGTCTTTGGTGATATCGACCACATTATCTTTAATAGCTTGGCAACACCTTTCGTCGTCTCATGGACTATGCAAAATAAGGGTGCCACTGATGTCCTTGTCTGGCAAGAGCTGCTGGGTGATGTCCTTCCGGGTAATATGAATGGTATCTTGGAGGATAATTCAGCCAGAGCCAATGCCATCATCATTCCTGATAAGGTGACTTATGAAAAAGCCTTAACGCTAGTGCCTGAGGATAAAAAACATAAGGTCTTGTCTCTTGGTTATGCCTATGACTTCAAGGAAAATCATGGTAAACCTCGTAATGCCTTTATCGCAACCAATTCAGACCAAATTGAGCGTTTGGAAGTCTTGGTTGAGTCACTCCCTGATGTGACCTTCCAGATTGCAGCAGTCACTGAGATGTCGCCAAGATTGCTCTCAATGATGCGTTATTCAAACGTTGTGCTCCATCCAAACGCTAGTCACAAGCAGTTGGATAAGCTCTATCAAGAGTCAGACCTCTACTTGGACATTAACCATCATAATGAATTGTACAAGGCGACACGAACTGCCTTTGAAAACCAATTGTTGATTTTGGCCTTTTCAGAAACAGCTCATGGACCTGTCTATACAGCGCCAGAGCATATCTATGCCAGTCAGAACTATCCAGCTATGGTTGCCAAGATTAAGCAAGTCCTAGGCGATGAGCAAGCCATGCAAGAAGCCATGCAGGCTCAAAAAGCTCAAGCCAACACCCTGACTGCCTCTGAGTTGGCCGACCGCTTACAATCACTTTTAGGAGGAAATCATGTCTAAAAAAGATTTATTCTACGGTGACGTTGAAGGCCGTATGGAAGAACTCAAGCAAAAGCCTATCACAAAAGAAAAAGAAACCAGAGGAGAGAAGATTAACAAGAGCTTTTCAATCATGCTCGGACTTGTTATTATCATCGGTTTGATCTTCACCCTTATTGGTTTATTGAGGTAGTCTTATGATGTTAGTATTTATGGTTCTAGCAGTGATTCTTTCGGTTGCCCTTATCGTCCTAGTGACCATCCAACCGCGTCAAACGCAGATTTTTTCAACGGATGCTACTAGTAATATCGGTAAACCAAGTTATTGGGCTAGCCAACCGATTCGAAAAATGTTGACCTTGGCTATCAGCATAGCCCTCTTTATCCTCTTACTTATTTTTATGATTGTTTCTTATAAGTAAAGGACTTCCTACTATATAATAGAAAGAAGTATGTCATGCGCGTACATTTTACAAATTTATTTGGCCAGTCCTCACGTAGTGTAGCTTTGATTGCCCAAAATGATACCATGAAGATTGCCAAAGAGCTCGGTGCTAATGAACTAGGAATTTATTTCTATGATAGTAGCCAAGAGCCAGATGGAGAGCTTAATTCCCGCTTTGATGGGATTGTAGCAGGACTGAGTGTTGGAGACATCGTTTTCTTCCAGTCTCCATCATGGAATGGTAGTGAGTGGGATAGCCGACTACTCCGTAAATTCAAGGCTGTTAATGCTAAGACTGTTATGTTTATCCATGACGTTCCACCTCTCATGTTTGATAGTAACTACTATCTCATGTCTGCTTATATTGACATGTACAATCTCTGTGATGTCGTCGTGGTGCCTTCTGAAAAGATGCGTGATCGTTTGATTGAGGAAGGGTTAACAGTTGAGAAGATTATCATCCAAAAACTTTGGGATTTACCTCACAGTCTTGACCTACACCAACCTAGTTTCCAGAAGAAGATGATTTTTGCTGGGAATCCAACCCGTTTCCCACACGTCCTAGATTGGAAACAAACGACACCTCTCCACGTCTACGCTGAGAAACAAGAAGATAAGGATTATTCCAAAGTCCACCTCGAAGGTTGGCGTAATAAACATGAGCTTTTGCTAGAGCTATCTAAGGGAGGCTTTGGTCTGGTCTGGGGTAATTCAGAAAAACCAGAAGATGAGCTTGATTACTATAAGATGAACATCTCTTACAAACTCTCGACTTACTTAGCTGCAGGTCTCCCAGTGGTTGTACCTGACTACCTATCAAATGCGGACTATATTAGGGAACATGGGCTAGGCTTTGTCGTTTCGAGTCTGGAAGAAGCAGACCGTTGTGTACAAGAATGTACCGAGGAGCAGTATGCCCAGATGGTAGCTAACGCTCGCCACACAGCCTACCTCATCAGTAACGGTTACTTCACCAAGAAACTTTTCATCGATGCCATTATGGCCTTAAGCTAATAAAAAAAGGATTATCGAAAGGTAATCCCTTTTTTTGTGACAAATCTGAGCATATATCTTGACTTTTTATAAATTATTCAAATCATTTTCACTTTAGACTTAAGGATTTAAGGAAGCCCTGTCTCTAATTAGGACTAATGTTAAAAAATCACCTGACAATCGACTTGTAAATGTAAAATACCAGCCCTGAATAATTGATTGTAATTGTTCGACAATTTACTACAAAACGAATTGTAGAAAAATTTAAAAGTGAAAACCAAGGTCTTTAAAAATGAGAAAACCTGCAGGAAATAGCGTTAAAACAGGCGTTTAAACCGTTTTAAATCTAAAATATAATCAATTGACGACAAATAACAGAAAATTCAGAATTGCGAAAACCTTACAGATTTTGAAGAAAATGAGACAAAAAAGAACAATTTTTAGTCAACTTGTGTTATATTATAAAATGTAATTTCCAGATTAGGAAATGACTCATATTTTTAGGAGGTAAATATGTTTTTTAGACGTAACGAGGGAGAATTCCGCGAAACTGATCGCGTGACTCGCTTCAAACTTATCAAATCGGGTAAAAACTGGCTTCGTGCTGCAACATCTAACTTTGGACTTTTCAAAGTTGTTAAAGGTGGCGCAGACGCTCCGTCAGTAACAGTTCAAAATGTAGAAGAAAAATCTTCTCTTCTTTCAGGTACAGCCCTTCTTAAAGGGATTGCAGCAGCAGGTGCTGTGGCAGGTGGTGCAGTAGCAACTTACACTGCTCAAGCCGAAGAAACAACTGCACCAGCTATGGAAAGCCAAGCAACTACAAACCATGACGTATTGGCAAACTCTGATGCAGCTGTATTGAGCGCTGCTCCAGTATCTGAAACATTAGCTTCAGAAGCTCCAGCGGTAGCATCAACAAGCCAAGAGTCTACAAGCTCTTCAGTTGACGCTCAAGCAAGCACAGATGCTTCAGTTTCAGTATCACAATCTGTATCAGCAGAATTGTCACAAGCTATCTCAGAATCTGTATCACTTAGCAAAGTGAACTCAACATCTGAAAGCCAATCACACACTGAAAGCAACAGTGGTTCACATTCAGAATCAACTTCAGCTTCAGAATCTGCAACTTCAACAGCTGCAACTGCATCAGAAACAGCTACTCAAGAAGATGAAAAAACTATCTTGGATCAAAACGTTTCAGAAGCAGAATTGCTTGTAAATATTGCTAAAGATTATCAAGCTAAGTTGACTGACACAGCTGCTAAGACTGAAATCCAAACAGCTATCGCAACAGTTCAAGAAGAAGTTGCTAAATCAACAACCTTGCTTGCTGCATCAGCAACAAACGCTGCTTACGCAGAACAACGTGAGCGCCTTGGTAACGCTGTTGACAACATGATGACTAAGATCACTGACAACGGCTTCACAGGTAACTCAGTAGTTAATGGTGTTGCAGCAGTGACAGCACAGTTGGCACCAATCGCTACTTCAAATACACTTTCAGCAGGTGTTGACGCAACTCCAGGAATGGACGATGCTAACGGTGCGACACTTACTGATAAGTCAACTACAATTCCTGCAGGATACTCAGCTGACCCAGCTTCAGGTCGTTTGACATTCGGTGTTTGGAACCTTAAATCTTACAACGAAGCTTATAACACAAACTATTATGTGACTTTGTCAATTGATAAGACAACTAGCACAAACAATCCTGATGTTTATGTTCGTTTGGTAGATAAAACAACAGGAAATGAAGTTGCAAATACAACATTGACTTCAGCCAACTCTGGTAAAGAGGTAAACCTAGGTAATCTTTCAGCTAATAAATATTACCCATACTTTGTTTACAATGCTTCTACAGATGGTGGTTCTGCAAGTGTGGATGCTATTATCAAGAACAATGAAGAGACTGCGTTTGCTAAAAAGACAGAACAAATTTTTGACTACTTGACTCCAGCCAACCAAGGTGAATCTAAACCTAACGTAGAAGTTGGTGTGCCATCAACTAAGATGAGCCAAACAACTCACTATAAAGTAGTTGATACAACTTCATCGACTTATGATGCTTCACGTTCATCATCAGATACAACAACTCAAAGTTATAAACCAACTGGAAATGAAACAGAACTTGCTTCATATACACAAACTGGTATTCAAGGTCAAAATTATACGGCTTCAAATCCACGTTCATTTGAAGGTTATGTCTTGTACCAACAAGCGGATGCTTCAACAATGTCTGGTGAGCTAGGTGGTACAGTAGGTACTAAGTATGCAGAACTTAAAGGTGGACGCCAACATTATTACGTAAAACGTATCCGTGAAGTTGTAGCTAACGATGGTTCAACAGTAACAAAACTTTATGTTTTGGATCCATCAGCAGTTTCAACCTATAATGAAGCTACTATGGCTAATAATACTGATACGACTGGTTACACACTAGTTTACACAACACCAGTTATTAAACCAGGTGAAAAGTATATTCCATCTGCAACAAACATGGAAACTGATAAGTATACAGTTGCAAGTAAAAATGGTGATTACGAATTAACAGTTTCTCCTTGGCATAATCCTAGCGATAACCCACCATTAGGTTTTGCATATGTTACAGGTTGGTTTGCAAAAGGTCATGTTGGTGATGCTAACTATATGTTCATTGATGAACCTAAGGGAACTGAAAATTCAGTAGCAGGTGGTAATACACAGAACGTTATCGGTGGACGTACTAAGTATGCCTTGCTTCCTGATGGTAAGACAATAAAGACAGATGCATCTGGTAATCCAGTTAAGACTGTTGGTGGATTTGGTGTCCAATACTCAATTCCATCAGCAAATGAAAAACCATCTGGTGATACAGTACACTACTACAAGAAGACAGATGAAAAAGGTAACGTTTACGTTCACTATAGAGATACTGAAGGTAACGAAATCAAAGATTCAGTAACAGATGAAAATCAACAACCTATCAATAAACACTATGATACAGTAGAAGATAATCGTCCAGCTACAATTGAGTACAACGGTAAAACTTATGAGTTGGTACCAGCAGGTACATATACTGTTGGTCAAGTTGACTCAGATGGTCACCTTACAACTTCAGACCCGATTACAGGTTCAGTTGCTAAAGAAGATAAAAATGTTACCTATATCTATAAAGTGAAAGAAACACCAAAAGAAGGTGAAGTTGTTATCACTTATGTAGATACGAAAGGTAACGAAATCCAAAAATCTCGTCAAGATACACCTAAATCACCATATGACACACCATATGATACAACTGAAAAAGGTGAAAAGCCAAATATCATCAAGACAACTGATGGTAAGACATATAAAATTGTTCCTAAAGGTGATTACCCAGTAGGAGGTGTTGATGAAAATGGTCATTTGAAATCTTCAGATCCTATTACTGGTAAAGTTGACAAACCAAAATCAACTATTACTTACGTTTATGAGGAAGTTGGAAGTGTCTTCGTTCATTATAAAGATATTAACGGAAATACGATCATGGGATCTGTTATTGATGAGCAAGATCAACCACTTGAGAAGGATTATGATACAGTAGTAGATAATCGTCCTAAAGAAATTAAATTTGAAGGTAAAACTTACGAACTTGTAGAAGCTGGTAATTACCCAGTAGGTCAAGTTGACAGCCAAGGTCACTGGACAGGTGATGATGATACGACTGGTAAAGTGGCTTCAGGTGAGAAGAATGTTACTTATATCTATAAGTTGAAAGACGAATCTCAATCAGATTCAGGTTCAGCATCAGAATCAGCTTCACAATCATTATCAGAAGTTGTATCTAACTCACAGTCTGTATCAGAACAAGCTTCTAAATCAGCGTCTGAATCAGCATCAGCATCATTGAGCCAATCAACTGTTGAATCAGCAAGTGTGTCAGCGAGTCAATCAGCATCGTTGAGTACGTCAGCACAAGAGTCAGCAAGCGTATCAGCAAGCCAATCAGCATCATTGAGCACATCGGCTTCAGCATCAGCATCAGTATCAGCAAGCCAATCAGCGTCATTGAGCACATCAGCGTCTGAGTCAGCAAGCGTGTCAGCGAGTCAATCAGCATCATTGAGCACATCAGCTTCAGCATCAGCATCTACTTCAGCAAGCCAATCAGCATCATTGAGCGCATCAGCTTCTGCATCTGAATCAGCTTCGCAATCTATTTCAGAATCACAATCAGCTTCAACAAGCCAATCAGTTTCTGAATCAACATCAGCGTCTGAGTCAGCATCAGTATCAGCTTCAACATCAACGTCTGAATCAGTATCAGCATCTGAGTCAGCTTCAGCATCATTGAGCGCATCGGCTTCAGCATCAGCATCTACTTCAGCAAGCCAATCAGCGTCATTGAGCACATCAGCATCTGAGTCAGCAAGCGTATCTGCGAGCCAATCAGCGTCATTGAGCACATCAGCGTCTGAATCAGCAAGCGTATCTGCGAGCCAATCAGCATCATTGAGCACATCGGCATCAGTATCAGCATCTGAATCAGCATCAGCATCTGAATCAGTATCAGCATCATTGAGTGCATCAGCATCTGAGTCAGCATCAGTATCTGCGAGCCAATCAGCGTCATTGAGCACATCAGCGTCTGAGTCAGCAAGCGTATCTGCAAGCCAATCAGCATCATTGAGCACATCGGCTTCAGCATCAGCTTCTGTATCAGCTAGTCAATCAGCGTCATTGAGCACATCAGCGTCTGAATCAGCATCAGTATCAGCTAGTCAATCAGCATCATTGAGCACATCAGCGTCTGAGTCAGCATCAGTATCAGCTAGTCAATCAGCGTCATTGAGCACATCGGCTTCAACATCACTTTCTACATCTGTATCACAATCAGCATCTAACTCTTCATCAAATTCTGAAAGTGAAACTCCTAAACAAGGTGAAGTAATCATCACTTATGTAGATACAAAAGGTAAAGTGATTAAAGATCCTCGTCAAGACACACCAAACTCACCATATGATACTCCATATAACACAACTGAGGAAGGTGAAAAACCTAACACAATCAAGACTCCAGACGGTAAGACATACAAGATCGTACCGAAAGGTGACTACCCAGTAGGTAAAGTTGATGGCGATGGACACCTTGAATCATCTGATCCAATTAAAGGTAAAGTTGATAAACCACGTTCAATCATCACTTACGTTTACAAAGAAGTGAAGGGTGACGTTTACGTTCACTATAAAGATACTGAAGGTAACACAATCAAGACTTCAGTTGTTGATGAAAAAGATCAACCAGTCGATAAAGACTACGATACAGTAGTTGATAATCGTCCTAAGACTATCACAACAACTGATGGTAAAGTTTACGAATTGGTACCAGCAGGTAACTACACTGTAGGTAAAGTTGATGGACAAGGTCACCTTGAGTCATCAGACGCTACAACAGGTAAAGTTATCGAAGGACGTAAAGACGTTACTTACATCTACAAACTCAAAGAACAACCAGCACAACCTAAGGGTAATGTTTACGTTCACTATGTAGATGAAAATGGTAACACTATCAAACAATCTGTAACAGATGAATTTGGTCAACCAGTAGGTAAAGATTACGATACAGTAATCGATAACCGTCCTAAGACAATTGTTACTGCTGATGGTAAAGTTTACGAATTGGTACCACAAGGTAACTACCCAGTAGGTTCTGTAGATGGTGACGGTCACTTGACTACAACTGACCCAGTAACTGGTAAAGTCATCGAAGGCGATAAGAACGTAACTTACGTTTACAAACTTGTCGATACAACTCCAGAAAAACCAGTAACACCAACTCCAGGTAAACCTGAACAACCAACTCCAGGTAAACCAGTTGATCCAGCTCCTAAAGCTCCAGCTAAAGCTACTCCAGTTAAACCTGCACAAGAAATGGCACAATTGCCAAACACTGGTGAAGAGTCTAACGTAGCAGCTACAGCAGCTCTTGGATTGCTTGCAACTGCATCTGGATTGGCTCTTGCGGCAAAACGCAAAAAAACTGAGGAATAATATTCCTTCGACTTACCCCTAAAACTTATGAGTGACTAGTCCTAATATAAACTAACTACTCTTAAGTAAGAATAAGCCGATTAGCTTCGTTCTAAAAAGACACATTCCGATATGGGGTGTGTCTTTTTGTCGTTCTTGAAAATGAGAGAGCCTATCTTAATTGTTAGTCTACGTCTCATTTGGCCTTAGCATTATAGAGGATAGGATTGGTTTAGTAAGCTGAAATCTTAGATGTAGAAGAAGTAGGGTTTGAATTTTAAGATAACTTTAAGTTTTATTTTGCAAAATGTAAGATGGGTGAAAATGCCATGAGACAAGTATTTTCAGTATTTATACAGCATAAAGCGTTTGCAACCTTTTTTGAGGGAAATAATAGTTTATATTAGAACTTACAAGAATTTTATGATAAAATTTATCGGTGAGTTTTAATTCATAAAACAAGAATGGAGTAGATATGTTTTTTAGAAGGAACGAAGGGGAATACCGCGAAACTGATCGCGTGACTCGTTTTAAATTGATCAAATCAGGTAAGCAATGGCTTCGTGCTGCGACATCCAACTTTGGACTCTTCAAGGTTGTTAAAGGTGGGGCAGATGCACCATCAGTTTCAGCGCAAAGTGTTGAAGAAAAAACACCGCTTCTCTCAGGGCAAGCTCTTCTTAAAGGGATTGCAGCGGCGGGAGCAGTGGCTGGAGGCGCAGTGGCAACTTATACAGCCCAAGCGGAAGAAACGACAACTCCAGCTTTGGAAAGCCAAGTAACTGCTAATCAAGATGTGGCAGTCAACTCTGAGTCAGTTGTATTGAGTGCGGCGCCAGCTTCGGAAGCTTCAGCAGTAGCATCAACAAGCCAAGAGTCTACAAGCTCTTCAGTAGATGCTCAAGCAAGCACGGAAGCATCAGTTTCAGTATCACAATCTGTCTCTCAATCAATTTCTGCTGAATTGTCACAAGCTATCTCTGAATCTGCATCACTCAGCAAAGAGAATTCAACTTCTAATAGCCAATCACAAACTGAAAGTACAAGTGGTTCAAACTCAGAATCAGCTTCTGATTCAGCAACTTCAACAAGCACAGTTGCTTCAGAAACTGCAAGCCATGATGATGAAAAATCTGTTTTGGACCAAAACGTTTCAGAAGCAGAATTGCTTGTTAATATTGCTAAAAACTACCAAGCAAAATTAACAGATACAGCTGCTAAGGCTGAAATTCAAACTGCCATTACAACCGTTCAAGAAGAAGTCACTAAGTCAACGACATTGATCGCGGCATCAGCAACAAACGCAGCTTACGCAGAACAGCGTGAGCGTCTTGGTAATGCCGTCGATAACATGATGACCAAGCTGACAAATGCTGGTTTCAATGGGAACTCTACAGTGAATGGCACACCAGCTATCACTTCAAACCTTAACCTAGCGACTGGTGAAACTAAGGTGTATACAGGAACTGGAACAGACTCAAACTATAATGTTCCAATTTACTATACATTGAAAGTGACAAATGACGGGACAAATCTGAATTTTGTCTACACTGTTTCCTATGTTAATCCTGCAACATCAACCCTTGGGAATATTTCGAAGATGAGTCCTGGATATTCTATCTATAATACAGGAACATCTACACAAACGATGTTTACTTTAGGTAAGGGACTTACTCCTCCAACAACTGTAACGTCTTATATTACAGATAAAAATGGTAACCAAATTGCAAATCCTAAGGCTAATACAACACCAGTAACAACTCAAGGAAATGGTCTCACTTGGTCAAATGGTTTCCAAATGAATGGTTACCAGGCTAAACAAAGCTATGGTCTGACAACAACTTGGACTGCTAAAATCACTGGTGATGATACATCCTTCACATTCTCACCTTATGCAGGTAAGACTGATACGATTGCCGTTAACTTCTTTAATGGTAGTCAGGTTATCGAGTCTGAAGCTGATACAACGAGTGCATCTCTAAGTGCTTCTCAAAGCATCGTAGAAAGTACTTCAACAGTAGAGTCTCAATCAGTATCAACAAGTAAGATAGAATCTGCATCAGTTTCAGCATCTGAGTCAGAGGTTGTTTCATCTTCTCTTTCTCAATCAGAGGAAGCCTCAGCATCTCTTTCAGAGAGTATTTCAGAAAGTCTTCTTGAAAGTGCCTCAACAAGTGCTTTAGTGAGCACATCACAGTTGGAGTCAAATTCAGTCTCAGCTTCAGAAAGTGCGTCAACATCAACATCTCAGTCTGAATCGAACTCAACTTCAGCATCTGAAAGTGCCTCAACATCAACATCACAATCCGAGTCAAACTCAATTTCTACTTCAGAAAGTGAATCAGTAAGCACATCACAATCTGAGTCGAATTCAGTTTCTACTTCAGAGAGTGAATCAACATCAGCTTCACAATCAGAATCAAACTCAGTTTCAACTTCAGAGAGTGAATCAACATCAACATCACAATCCGAGTCAAACTCAGTTTCGACTTCAGAAAGTGAATCGACATCAGCGTCACAATCTGAATCAAATTCAGTTTCGACTTCAGAAAGTGAGTCAACGTCAGCGTCGCAATCAGAATCAAACTCAGTTTCAACTTCAGAGAGTGAATCAACGTCAGCGTCACAATCCGAGTCAAACTCAGTTTCTACTTCAGAAAGTGAATCAACGTCAGCATCACAATCAGAATCAAACTCAGTTTCTACTTCAGAAAGTGAATCAACATCAGCGTCACAATCCGAATCGAACTCAGTTTCAACTTCAGAAAGTGAATCAACATCGACATCACAATCAGAATCAAACTCAGTTTCAACTTCAGAAAGTGAATCAACGTCAACATCACAATCCGAGTCAAACTCAGTTTCAACTTCAGAGAGTGAATCAACATCAGCTTCACAATCAGAATCAAACTCAGTTTCAACTTCAGAAAGTGCATCAGTAAGCGAATCACAATCAGTGTCTAATTCCGAGTCAGCATCAACAAGTGCATCAGTTTCTGAATCACAGTCTGTTTCAAACTCAGAATCAGCCTCAGAGAGTGCATCAGTAAGCGAATCACAATCAGTGTCTAACTCAGAATTAGCTTCAGAAAGTGCGTCAATCTCTG
>OGHM01000973.1_pt1 | contig 12488 bp, 10 predicted proteins | sample 1571531 | NCBI WGS metagenome assembly OGHM01 (sample SAMEA2582031, study PRJEB24529) | metagenome | biome: Human gut stool | place: China | collected 2011 | reverse complement strand
TCACCCACAAGCCACTTCAAAGCATACTCGACTTCTTCCTCACCTTTTTCACCATATTGGCGGGATTCTCTGTACTTTTTCTCTTTGACCGCTTCTCTGGCTTCTTCCGGTGAGTCGGTGTTGTAAAAATACATCAGTGCTCGGTCTAAATCTTCCTGCGGGATTTCTTTCCGGGCATCTTTTTTGCGGTTGATTTCATTCAGATAATCGCTGATAAAGACCTGTGCATTCTGGTAGAACTCCAAGTAATCTGCAAACGCCTCTTTGATCTCCTCCCGCTTTGCGCTTGAGACTGCACGTTCCACGTATTCAAAATTCTCTTTGTACCCAAAATACTTTTTCAGCGCCAACTGGAATGGCTCTTTTCTATCGCGCCAATCGACTAGTTCTTTCTTCTGTTCTGGAATTTCACCATCACGGAAGTCTCCCTTTTGCGCAAAGAGCATTCGCATGGATTGAATGTACTTTTGAAGTGCAGTTTTTCGCTTTTCTGCGATCGTCTCATCTACTTCTCGCGTCGATGGCGCACCGTAGAACTTCATTCTGGCAATCGGATACGTCGGGGCATCACACAGATAGTTTAGAGCTTTTTGCACATCCCAATCATCCGGAAGACGATATCTTTCATCCTCGATTCCATGGTAGAAATCATATACCTCATGGAAGTACAGTTTTATACCAATCAAAGCATTCGAATAAAATTCCAGATAGGGAGCTTTTGCAGTTTCTTGCAGAACTTTTTGCAGTTCACGTTCTTCGTTTTCCTTCTTACGCCTTTCTGCAATTTTCCTGCCACGTTCCAAAAACGCATTATAATCGTAGTAATTGTAGTTGTTATCGTAATCGGAATATCTATTTTCTATTTCATTTATCGGCTGATTCTGCAACACCTGCTTTCGAGCTTTTTCACATTCATTATACTTTTGATTTGCTTCATAAATTCCCGGATCAGAATGCGCCCACTCGATCAGTTCCGCTTTCAGTTTCGGGATGCTTCCATATCTTTTCTCAAAGCCAGCATCCACTTCGTTCTGCCGCTGTTCTCTTTCCTCCTTATCTTTTTGGGCCTGTTCCGCAATCAGCCGTTTTTCAGTTGCACTGCGGTTCTCAGGGAGAACGGAAGTCAAAAGAGCATACGCTTCTTGCAAATCATCTACCAGATAAAATTTTTCTCCGCCTATATGGTAGTAATTGCTATACTGGTTATAGAATTGCTCCAATAAGTCTCCTTCATCCCATTTATCTTCTCTCCAATAATCTCCATACGGAATTGAAGGAAGCGCCGCCTTACCATCTCTGTCAATGATTTCTTGAACGAGTAGTTCATAAAACTTATGCGTTATTCGTCCCCGTGAGCTATCCATCCAATCACGGGAAAGTTTCATCTGCGATTTCAAATTTGTGCTATAATAGTTACCACTTTTTCTTATAAAGTTGATAACTCTTTCCGGCGCGCCTTCTTTATCGTACAGAAATCTTATAATCTTTCCTTCAATAATTCCTACAAATTTCTCGTGTAGAAGAATTTCACCTTCCGAAAAAAGTTTTTCTTTTTTATAAATAACATCACGCATCTGAACGGTTTTTAGTTCGTCATAATCTACAACACATTCGCCCAAATTGACAATGCGCTTATCCGTATCAATCCTCATTAGGCATATTCCTTTCAAATTGCGTTTATTAAACTGTCCTTGCTTTACAGCTTGCTCAGCTGGGGGCCCTGGGCGGTATCCTTGACGGCCCATCCCATCTCGGTCAGCTGGGCGCGGATGGCATCGGCGGTGGCCCAGTCCTTGGCTTTCTTGGCCGCAGCGCGCTTTTCGACCAGCTCGGTCACTTCGGCGGGCACCTCGTCCTTCCTGCGGTTGTACATCAGGCCCAGCACGTCGGTGATCTCGTCGAACGCCTTGGCGGCAGCTTCAAGCGCTTCTTTGGTGGAAGAAGCGGACAGGGTGTTGATCTCCTTGACCAGATCGAACACCGCAGCCAGCGCATCGGGGGTGTTCAGGTCGTCGTCCATGGCCTTGCAGAACTTGGTGCGGGCCTCGTCGGCCTTGGCCTTCAGGCTCTCGTCGGTGCCGAACTCGCTCTTGCTCAGGGCGAAATCGAGGTTTTCGCGGCAGGTGTACAGGCGCTCCAGGCTGTTCTTGCAGCTCTCGATGAGGTCTACGGTGTAGTTCAGCGGCATCCGGTAGCCTGCGGTCAGCATGAAGTAGCGGATGGGCTCATAGCCGTAGAGGTTGGCCACATCGCGGACGGTGAAGAAGTTGTGCAGGCTCTTGGACATCTTCTGATTGTCCACATTGATGAAGCCGTTGTGCATCCAGTAACGGGCGAACGCACAGCCGTTGGCGCACTCGCTCTGGGCGATCTCGTTCTCGTGGTGGGGGAAGATAAGGTCCTGCCCGCCGCAGTGCAGGTCGATGGTCTTGCCCAGATGGGTGCGGCTCATGGCGCTGCACTCGATGTGCCAGCCGGGGCGGCCCATGCCGTAGGGGCTTTCCCAGGCAGGCTCGCCGGGCTTGGCGGCCTTCCAGACGGCGAAGTCGGCGGGGTCTTCCTTCAGGTCATCCTCCATCTGGCTGCGCAGCTCGCGGTTGCCGCTCTCCAGATCGTCCAGCTTGAGGTGGCTGAGCTTGCCGTACTCCGGGTCGCTCTTGACGCGGAAGTAGACGTCGCCGTTCTTGGCCACATAGGCGTGGCCGGAGTCGATCAGGTCCTTGACGATGTCCAAAATCTGCTGGATGTGCTCGGTGGCGCGGGGCTGGACGGTGGGCTTTTTGCAGTTCAGACCGGCGGCATCCTTGAGGTACTCGGCCTCAAAGCGCTGGGCGACTTCCTTCATGGAGGTGCCCTCTTCCTGGCCCTTCTTGATGAGCTTATCGTCGATGTCGGTGATGTTGGACACATAGATGACCTTGTTGCCGCGGTATTCCAGATAGCGGCGCAGGGTGTCGAACACGATCAGCGGGCGGGCGTTGCCGATGTGGATATAGTTGTAAACGGTCGGGCCGCAGACGTAGATGCGGTACTCGCCCGGCACCTGCGGCACGAACTCTTCCTTCTGGCGGGTCAGGGTGTTGAAGATCTGCATAAAAAACCTCTCCTTTTGTGTGGCAGACAGAAGCCGCAAAAACAAAAAAGCCCTCCTCGCTGTACCCTGGTACAGCAACGAAGGCGGTTCTCATTCCAAATCGCGGTTCCACTTCTGTTTGTCGCTCAAAGCCGGTAACGGCGGCGGCCGCACTGCGATACTGTCCTTCCCGCAGTGTGCTCTCCAGGCGCACTTCCCACAGTCCTCTGCAAACAGGCTCCCAGCCAACGGCCCGTTCTCTCTGTGCAGACGCTCCCTGCGCTACTCTGCCCGGATCAACGCATTTGTTCTGATACAAATTTATTATAATAGCCGCCGGACAGGAAGTCAAGCGATTTGACGCCATTCTCCGGCTGTGCTACACTGGGCAAAAACAAATCGGAGGGTTCACATCATGCAGCTTTTGACCGAACGTCTTTTTCTCATCCCGCTGCAGCCGGATGGGATGCGCACCCTGCCCGCCTAAGCGCAGCTTTTTCGGCATCCCCCTTTACATCTCCCTCAACTTGTGCCATAATTTACGATATTAAAGGGAAGCGTCTCCGGCTCCGGCAATTCGGCCGGTCTGGAGCGCAAGAGAGGGGTAAACTGCCATGAGTAAAACGATCATCCCGGCAAACTACACGCCTGCGCTGAATCTGTACGACACCCAGCGCGCCATCGGCACCGTGAAGCGGCTGTTCGCAGACACGCTCTGCGCCACGCTGAACCTCTACCGTGTGTCCGCACCGCTGTTCCTGGAGGCCTCCACCGGCCTGAACGACGACCTGAACGGCGTCGAGCGGAAGGTCACCTTCGACATCAAGGACAGCGGCACCGAAGCGCAGGTGGTGCAGTCGCTGGCCAAGTGGAAGCGCAAGGCGCTGAAGGACTACGGCTTCCGGGTGGGCAAGGGCCTGTACTGCGACATGAACGCCATCCGCCGCGATGAGGAACTGGACAACCTCCATTCCGTCTACGTGGACCAGTGGGACTGGGAGAAGGTCATCCGTGAAGAGGACCGCAACGAAGCCTATCTGAAGAATGTCGTGCGCTCCATCGTGTCGGCGGTCTGCGCCACCGAGATGAACCTCCACGCCATGTTCCCCCAGCTGCAGGACCTGCCCCTGCACACCCCGAACGTGACCTTTATCACCACCCAGGAACTGGAAGACCTGTACCCTGACCTGACCCCGAAGGAGCGCGAGAACGCTTTCGTCAAGGAGAACGGCACCACCTTCCTGATGAAGATCGGTGCCCCGCTGAAGAGCGGCAAGCCCCACGATGGCCGTGCGCCCGACTACGACGACTGGGACCTGAACGGCGACCTGTTGTTCTGGAACGAGCCGCTGCAGTGCAGCTATGAGCTGAGCAGCATGGGCATCCGCGTCAGCCCCGAAAGCATGGACCGACAGCTGACCATGGCAGGCTGCGATGACCGCCGCGCCCTGCCGTTCCACAAGGCCGTTCTGTCCGGCGAGCTGCCTTACACCATCGGCGGCGGCATCGGCCAGAGCCGCCTGTGCATGCTGCTGCTGGGCAGTGCCCACATCGGCGAGGTCCAGGCCAGCGTCTGGGATCAGGCCACACACGAAGCCTGCGCCAAGGCCGGCATCCCGCTGCTGTAACGACCAGCGTTCTTTCCAAGGCTGCCCCATGGGTCTTCCCGCGGGGCAGCTTTTTTGTTGCACCGTGCAAAAATTTCCAAAAACTTTTTTGCTTTTCCCCTTGACAGAATGTTGTGTCTTGCCTATAATGAACACAGTTCATTTTGAGGTGATCGCATGAATCTTACTGCAACCTCCAAAGAGGATATCTTAAAAGCCAGTCGTGCCCTCATCCAGCAAAATGGATGGGCAGCGGTCAACATCCGCGCCGTGGCTGCGGCCTGCGGTGTGTCGGTGGGCTGCATCTACAACTACTTTGCATCCAAGACCGACCTGGTGAGCGCCACGGTGGAAAGCATCTGGAGCGATATCTTCCACCGCCCGGAGGACGAAGCCGTCTTCCGGGACACGCTGGCCTGTGTCCGCTGGATGTACCGGCAGCTGGAATACGGCTGCGCCCAGTATCCCGGCTTTTTCACCCATCACTCCCTTGGCTTTATGCACCAGGGCACGGCGGATGGAAAACAGCAGATGCAGCAGGCGTGGCAGCACATCCTGCGGCAGCTGTGTTTCGTCCTGCAGCAGGACCCCAACGTCCGGCCGGACGCCTTCAACGACCAGTTCACCGCCGAACGGTTTGCCGGGGTCCTGTTTTCCCAGATGCTTTCCGCGCTGGTGCAGCAGGATTTCGACCCGTCCATGGTGTTGGAGATCGTCCGGCGGGCCATCTATTAAAAAACTTCCCACGGTTTCGTGGGGATTTTTTATCCGTCAAAGTGAACATTGTTCAATCAAGGAGGTGATGTTCCGTACCCTCAGGCAGGAACCCTGCTGCATTCCACCCATTTCAGGCAACAAAGGAGATTTTTACGATGCGTGCGATCTTTGAAACGCTTTTTGACATTTTTTACCTGCTCACCGTCCTTTCCGTGGGCATCCGCATGATCCGGAACAGCAAAGGCTCCGCCCAGTTCCAGCTGTTTGGCTGGATGGCTGTGGTGCTGGGTGCCGGTGATTCCTTCCATCTGGTGCCCCGCGCACTGGCTCTGTGCACCACCGGCCTTGACAGCTACGCTTTCCAGCTGGGTCTGGGCAAGTGGATCACCTCGGTCACCATGACGGTATTCTATGTGCTGCTGTACTACGTCTGGCGTCAACGCTACCACATCCAGGGCCAGAAGGCTGTGACCTGGGCCGTCTACGCTCTGTCGGCTGCCCGTGTGATCCTCTGCGTGATGCCCCAGAACCAGTGGCTCACCAATCACTCTCCCCTGTCCTGGGGCATCTACCGCAACCTTCCCTTCGCGCTGCTGGGCCTGCTGGTCATCGTGCTGTTCTACCGCAGCGCCAAAGAACACCACGACACCGCGTTCCGCTGGATGTGGCTCACCATCGTGCTGAGCTTCGGCTTCTATATCCCGGTGGTGCTGTGGGGCGATGTGATCCCGGTCATCGGCCTGCTGATGATCCCCAAGACCTGCGCCTATGTGTGGACCGTCCTCATCGGCTATTCTGCCATGAAGGTGGAATATAAGAAAGCGGACTGATCCGTTCCCCCCTGCTTCACGCAAAAAAGAGCCTGTTTTCCGGCGGCAGCTGCCGTCAGAAAACAGGCTCTTTTGGTTGCAGTTTATCGGCGTTTTCGGCTGTTGCCCCCCAGCCACCAGACCAGCGCTGCGCAGATCAGGTTCCCGGCCAGGATGCACGCGCACCACAGCACCGTCTGCCGGGGCGTCTGCTCATACACCAGCAAAAAGGGGTAAGGCCCCGTCCACAGACGCTGGTAGTTGGCCCACAGGGCGATGCTTCCGTAGATCGCCGTCGGCACCAGCGCCAGCGGGATGTTCCGGGCCGGGAGCCGCGGCTCCCGTTCCAGAAAGACGAAGGAGACAAAAACGAGGATCGGGTTCAGCAGGTGGTGGTACAGCATGGAGCTTTCCGTCAGCAGGAACACCACACCGCCCTCATCGGGGTAGCAGGGTGCCAGCACGAAGACCACCGTCAGGAAGGTCAGGGTCAGGCAGCAGGCCGCAATGAACTTCAGCCGCTTGACCCAGCGGGGCAGCGCACGGCCGGACAGCAGCGCCCACAGCTGGCAGACTGCCACCAGCAGGCAGACCGCCGCCGAGAAGAGGTTGGAGTTTTCGGTGTAGAAGGTCAGGGCCTGCTCGCCCACCGCTTCCCAGCTCATCCGGATGGCGATGGGTTCCATCCGCACCACGGCCAGGTTCAGCAGGATGGACAACACCCGCCGAAACTGATCCAAAAGCGAATTTTGTTTCATTTTATTCCAGAATGGATCATTTTGCCATGTTGATGAAGCTGCGGTTGTCCCACAGATACTTGATGCCGGAGATGGCGGTGGCCGCTGCCACCAGCCAGCACAGCCAGTAGGAGATGAGCCAGACGTTCAGATTGCCGAGGACGGTATTGCCATAGGTCAGCGAGATGCCGAAGAAGTAGAAGATGATGGTCAGCATCTGCAGCACCGTCTTCACCTTGCCCCACATATTGGCCGCGATGACCTTGCCGTCCTTCGCACCGGCGGCGACCATCCGCAGGCCGGACACCGCGAACTCGCGGGCCAGGATGATGCAGAGCACCACGGGGCTGCACACGCCGTCCCGCATCATGTAGATGAGGGCCACCGTGGTCAGCAGCTTGTCGGCCAGCGGGTCGGCAAACTTGCCGAAGTCGGTGACCATGTGCCACTTGCGGGCCAGATGGCCGTCCAGATAATCGGTGAAGCTGGCAGCGGCGAAGACGATGCCTGCCACCAGATACCATGTTGCGTTGAAGGTCTCGGTGCCAAACTCGGTCAGCGAGACGAAGATCATGAAGACGGGCACCAGAATGATGCGGCACAGGGTCAGTTTATTGGGCAGATTCATACGTTTTACCCTCCAATTTGTTATTTTTCGACAGTACCATACAAATCGTAAAGGTCGCTGTCGTCTACCAGGATGTCATAGAACGCGCCGGGATACAGCGGCTCTTCGCTGGAAACGCAGACGTTGCCGTCCACTTCGGGGGCGTCGGCTGCGGTGCGGCAGAGGTACAGGCCGCTCTCGTCGTCGATGCCGTCGCAGATGACGCGGACGGTCTGGCCCACCTTGGCCGCCTGCTTCTGGGCCATGATGCCGGTCTGGATCTGCATCACCAGCTCGGCGCGCTTCTCCTTGACCTCCTGCTCGATCTGGCCGTCCATGCGGGCGGCCACGGTGTTCTCCTCAGCCGAGTAGGCAAAGCAGCCCAAGCGGTCGAACTGCACTTCCTTGACGAAGTTGCACAGATCCTCGAACTGCTCCTCGGTCTCGCCGGGGAAGCCTGCGATCAGGGTGGTGCGCAGGGTGATGCCGGGGATCTCGCGGCGCAGCTTGCCGATGACGTCCAGCAGCTCCGCACGGTTGGAGCGGCGGTTCATGTTCTTGAGGATGACATCGTTGCAGTGCTGGATGGGCAGGTCGAGGTACGGCAGGACCTTCTCGTTCCGCTTCATGGCGGCAATGAACGCATCGGTGATCCGCTCCGGGTAGGCGTACATGATGCGGATCCACTCGATGCCCTGGACCTTGTTCAGCTGATCCAGCAGTTCGCAGATGCTGCCGGGCTTGCCCCAGTCCTCGCCATAGGCGGTGGGGTCCTGTGCCACGATGATAAGCTCCTTGACGCCCTCACCGGCCAGCCAGCGGGCCTCGGCCACACAGTCGGCCATCTCGCGGCTGCGCAGCGGGCCGCGGATGCCGGGGATCGCACAGTAGTGGCAGCGGTTGTTGCAGCCCTCGGCGATTTTTAAGTACGCATAGTGGGCGGGGGTGCCGATGACGCGCTTGCCGCCCAGCGGGAAGTCCTTCTTCAGGCCGTAGCTTTCGAGGTGGTCCTCGCCGTTGAACAGGCGGGCCACGATGGAGTCAATGGCCTTGTTGGAGGCGCAGCCGACCACGGCGTCCACTTCGGGGATCTCCTCCTCGATCTGGCTGCGGTAGCGCTCGGCCAGGCAGCCGGTGACGATGACCTTCAGATCGGGGTTCTGCTGCTTGTAAGAGCAGGCTTCCAGGATGTTTTCGATGGCCTCGGTCTTGGCGCTCTCGATGAAGCCGCAGGTGTTGACCAGAATGACGTCGGCCTCACCCAGCTCGGCCACGGTCTCGTGCCCGGCAGACAGCAGGATGTGGACCATGCCGTCCAGATCGACCTGGTTCTTCGGGCAGCCAAGGGAAATACATGCAATTTTCATAAGGGGATGCTACTCTCTTTCTTTTTTACGGTTCCGGTGTTCTTCCGAACGGCCGTTCCGGCACGGTGTGTGCGAGACGAAACGGCCGTGCAAACAAGCCGTTATTCCTGTTCCACACGCTGGATCGCGTCCCGGATAACCGGGTAGGCAAAGCCCCGGCGCATCAGAGCGGCCACCACGAGGTCGCGGCGTCCGGCTTCCAGTTTTTTGCGGTAGCGGCTGGCCACCAGTGCGGCGGCGGCTTCCAGCTCCGGGTCTTTCCCGGTCTCGTCGGCGGCATAGACCGTATCCAGCGCCTGTTCGATCTGCGGGGCGCTCAAGCCCTTCTGCCGCAGGTTCTGTGCGGCAGCGCGGCGGCTTTTTTTCGCCGCCAGCAGGCCATGGGCGCGGGTCTCGGCATAGCGCGCATCGTTGACATACTCCCGCTCCACCATCTCAGCCACCACGGCGGCAGCCGTCTGCCCGGCAAAGCGGCGGTTCAGCCGCTCGTAGAGGCCGCCGGAGGACAGCTCCTGCCCAGCCAGCAGCTCCATCGCGCGGGCACGGGCCTTGGCCGCATCGGTGGATTTTTCCGCCTCGTCCAGCGGGCGGCGGGCTCCACGGTAAAATGCCATTTACTCTTCCACCATGATGTCCAGTTCGCTCTCGCTGCTGCGGGCGGGTGCCTTGACCACCGGCTCCTTGGCCGGGGCGGACTCGGCCTTGCTGCCGGTCTCCGGTGCAGCGGCGGCCGCCTTTGCGGTGCGGCGGGTGGCATAGAGCTTGTCGGCATTGGCGCGGATCTGGCCCTCGATGTCGTTGGCCAGCTCCGGGTTGTCCCGCAGGAACTGCTTGGCGTTGTCGCGGCCCTGACCCAGGCGGATATCGCCATAGTTGAACCATGCGCCGCTCTTCTGGACGATGCCCAGCTTGACGCCCAGATCGATCAGCTCGCTCATCTTGGAAATACCCTCGCCGAACATGATATCGAACTCGGCCTCACGGAACGGAGGTGCCACCTTGTTCTTCACGATCTTGGCGCGGGTGTGGTTGCCGATGAACTGGCCGGAGGAGTCCTTCAGACCCTCCACGCGGCGGATGTCGATGCGCACCGAGGAATAATACTTCAGCGCACGGCCGCCGGTGGTGACTTCGGGGTTGCCGTAGACGACGCCGACCTTCTCACGCAGCTGGTTGATGAAGACGCAGACCGTGTTGGTCTTGCCAATGACACTGGTCAGTTTGCGCATGGCCTGGCTCATCAGGCGGGCCTGCAGGCCGACGTGGCTGTCGCCCATCTCGCCCTCGATCTCGGCGCGGGGGACCATGGCGGCGACCGAGTCCACGACGATGGCGTCGATGGCACCGGAACGGACCAGCGCCTCGCAGATCTCCATGGCCTGCTCACCGGTGTCCGGCTGGCTGACCAGCAGGTTGTTGATGTCCACGCCCAGTGCCTCGGCATACACGGGGTCCAGCGCGTGCTCAACGTCGATGAAGGCGACCTCGCCGCCCTGCTTCTGAGCCTCGGCCAGGATGTGCAGGGCCAGCGTGGTCTTACCGCTGGATTCCGGGCCGTACACCTCGACGATGCGGCCGCGCGGCACACCGCCCACGCCCAATGCCATATCCAGACCCAGGCTGCCGGTGGAGATGGCTTCCACCTGCATGGCGGCATTGTCGCCCAGCTTCATGACGGCACCCTTGCCGAACTGCTTTTCGATCTGGGCCAGCGCGGTCGCCAGCGCGTCCTTCTTGGCACCCGGCTCGGTCTTCTGGGTCGCGGTGACGACCGTGTTCTGATTCTTTGCTGCCATAGTGTTCTCCTTTGCTGTCCTCTCCCGGCGCGGCTCGTTCCGCCGCCTGCGCGGGGCATTCCGATTCTTTCTCTAATAGTATATCACAAATCCAGAATATTACAACAGGAAGTTGTTTGCTTTTTCGATTATTTTTCCGCTCAAGCTGACCCGCAAGTCGGCGCAAAACCTCGCATCTTGCGGCAGGCAGCCGGGCTTCGCGGTCACTTGCAGGGTTTTCTTGCGGTGACGGCCCGGTCGTTGCCGCCGTAGTCCTTCCGGCAGGCGATCCCGACCCAGCCGTTTGCTTCCAGCAGGGCCGTGACGGCTTCCCGCTGCTGCCAGCCGATCTCCAGCGCCAGTGCACCGCCGGGGCGGAGCGCTCTCTGGTAGTGTTCCGCGAGGGCGCGGTAAAATACAAGGCCATCCTCCCCCGCTGCCAGCGCCATGGCCGGTTCCTGCGCCACTTCGGGCTGCAGCTGCCCCATCTCGGCCGCGGTCAGGTAGGGCGGGTTGGACACGATGAGGTCCAGCTCCCCTTCCGGCAGAGTCTCCCAATAGGTGAACAGATCTCCCTGCACCGGGGTCAGATGCAGCCCATTGGGCAGGCGGGCATTCCGGGTCAGATACGCAAACGCCGCCGGGCTTTTTTCCAGGCTCGTCACCTCTGCCGCCGGGCAGAACCGCTGGACGCCCAGGCCCAGACAGCCGGTCCCGGCGCAGAGGTCCAGCACCTTCGGGTGCGGGACGCCCCGCAGCAGTTCAGCGGCGGCCTCGGCCACCACTTCGGTATCGGCACGGGGGCAGAGCACACCGGGCCCAACCGCCAGCTCAAAGTCGAGGAACGGCCAGCTGCCGCAGAGGTATTGCAGCGGCTCACGGTCGGCACGGCGGGCGGTCAGGGCTTCCAGCTGCGCCGCCTGTGCGGCGGTCAGCGGAGCCGTGGCCAGCCGGGCGTCTGCGCCCACCGCCAGCCGGAAGAGTTCGGCGGCATCAAAATCGGCATCGGGGCAGCCCGCCTCGGTGAGCCGGGCCTCCACCTGCCGCAGCGCCGCGCGGGGCAGGATGCCTTCGTTCACCATCTGCCATCCTCCGGGTCTTCGGGCAGGACGGGCGTCACCGCCGCAATGGCCACTTCGATCATGCTGTCGTCCGGCTCGAACACGGTCAGATGCTGCACCCAGATGCCGGGCTGTCGGATGATGCGGGTGGCAAGGTTGTCAGACCGGCCGCACCACTTCAGCAGCTCGTAGCTGATGCCCATGACCACCGGCAGGAGCAGCAGTTTGAACACCACCCGCAGCCCGGTGCTGGACCAGGGCAGCACACTGTACAGGAAGACGCTGACGATGACGACCAGGATCAGAAAGCTGGTGCCGCAGCGGGGGTGGAAGCGGGTGTATTTGCGGACATTCTCCACGGTGAGCGCATCCCCTGCCTCATAGCAGGCAATGGTCTTGTGCTCGGCCCCGTGGTACTCGAACACGCGGTGGATCTCCTTCATTTTGGAGATGGCGACCATATAGCTCAGGAAGATGGCCACCTTCAGGACCGCTTCGAGGACGACCTTGCTCCACCGGCCCAGCGGGAGCAACCGGTTGACGCCGCCCACCAGAACGGTCGGCAGCACCGTGAACAGCAGGATGGCAAACAGTCCGCCCAGCACGGCGGCAACGCCCAGCAGGACATCCTCGGCCTTTTTGCCCAGATGGTCGCCCACCCATTTTTCAAAGGCGGTCTCCTCCTCTTCGGGGTCGTAGTCGTCGCCCATGCTCACCTGTGCGGAATACATCATG
>OGHM01000965.1_pt1 | contig 12639 bp, 10 predicted proteins | sample 1571531 | NCBI WGS metagenome assembly OGHM01 (sample SAMEA2582031, study PRJEB24529) | metagenome | biome: Human gut stool | place: China | collected 2011 | reverse complement strand
AGAATGATTTTTTTGGATAGACTCTAAACTTTGACGACGGGCATCTTTACTCTTAAGGTGATCAATGAGGTCAAACATCTGCTTTTGAGCCTCTTGATAGTCCTTATCAATAGCTTGATAAGCCTGGGCCTTTTCTTTGTAGCTAGCTAGGAGGCTTTGAAGACTCTCTTTGGCTGCTTGATAAGCTTTTTGGGTTTCGCTAGCCACTTCCTGAGCGGAAAGCAAATCTGCCTGAGCTTGTTTATATTCTTCAGCTTGAGCTTCCAATGCCTGTGTCTGACTATCCATGTCGTGGGTTACCTGAGTCAAACTGTTGGAAACCTTGGCTTCCTCCTGCATCAGACCAACATAGTCCTCACGTAAACGTTCAATAAGCGTATCTGGGTCATCAGAAAATTGTTCTAGTTCTTTTTGAATAGCAACTAGCTCTTGGGCAATAGTTTCCAACTCCGCATTCAATTCGACTTGGCGATGATTAACCTTATCTAGAGATGCCTGAGCTTCAGCTTTCAAACTCTCTAGCTCACTGAGACGAGCTTCTGTCTCTTCTTTTTTCTCTGAACGCTGCTGACTTTCCATGGTATAAAGATCAATTTGACGCTCAAAGTCACTAATGAGACGTGTGACATCCACTAAGGTTTGTTGGTCAGAAGAAATTTGTTCTGAAATTTGATGACGTTTCTGTTTGAGCTCTTGGTTTTCAGTCTCTAGACGATGACGTTCCTCATAATAGCTGGTTAATTTTTCCTTGACCGCTGCCAAATCCTCTTGGGTCTGGCTCAACTCAGACTTACCAACTTCAATATCATGTACCAAAAGGTTAAGCTGAGTCTGTCTACGTTCCTCATCTAATTCCAAATAACGTTTGGCAGTCGCAGCTTGCTTTTCAAGGGGTTTAACCTGACCATCTAGCTCGTAGATGATATCTTCCAAACGATCAAGATTATCTTGAGTTTGATTAAGCTTGCTTTCGGTCTCCTTCTTACGTGTTTTATATTTAAGAACACCAGCAGCTTCTTCGAAAATAGCGCGGCGCTCTTCAGGCTTGGCATTAAAAATAGCCTCAACTCGACCTTGGGAAATAATGGAAAAAGAATCACGCCCTAAACCTGTGTCCATGAAAAGGTCATGAATATCACGCAGACGAACCTTACGACCCTCAATCAAGTAATCATTGTCACCGTTTCGATAAATGTGGCGTTCCACACGAATGGTTTCACCAGCACCCGCGATAAAGCCATCACTGTTATCAAGAGTGACCGCCACTTCCGCATAGTTGAGAGCCTTACGAACCTCTGTTCCTGCAAAAATAACGTCAGGCATCTTGCCTCCACGCAAACTCTTGGCAGATGATTCACCTAGTGCCCAGCGTAGACTCTCTGTAATATTTGATTTTCCCGATCCATTTGGACCTACAACGGCTGTTACTCCCTTGTCAAAGACGACCTGCGTCTTATCCGCAAAGGATTTAAAGCCCTGCATTTCAATTGATTTCAAATACATGCTTAATTTCCTAGTTGTTCAAGGGCAGCCTTAGCCGCTGCCTGTTCAGCTAATTTCTTAGATTTTCCAAGACCTGTGCTGAGTTCCTTACCATCAACAGCTACCTGCATAGTAAATTCTTTGGCATGAGCTGGTCCAGACTCATCGATAACAGTATAAGTAATATCAACCGTACCATTGACCTGAAGACGCTCTTGCAAGGCTGTCTTATAGTCTGTTACGCGGTCAAAGTTCCCCTTTTCAACCTGAGGAATCATGACCTGATTCAAGAATTTCTCAACTGCAGGCAACCCTTGATCCAAATAAAGGGCACCGAGGAAGGCCTCCCAGAGGTCACCAAGGATAGTGGCACGTTCACGTCCACCAGATTTTTCTTCCCCTTTACCAAGACGGATATACTGCTCGAAACCGCAAGCCTTTGTAAAACCTGCCAAACTCTCTTCACGAACAATAGTACTGCGCATCTTAGACATTTCCCCCTCTGGCTTGTTAGGGTAGCGTTTGTAAAGATAAACAGAAATGACTAATTGCAGAGCCGCGTCTCCTAAAAATTCCAAACGTTCATTATGTGAAATGTTTAGGAGGCGGTGCTCATTGGCATATGAGGTATGGGTAAATGCTGTTTCTAAGAGGTCTTTTTGGCTAAAAACAATACCAAAATCCTGCTCAAGTTTTTGTTCAAGTTGATTCATGAAACTTCCTTTCTTTTTAAGCACACTAACTATAATTATATCAAAAAAAGCCAATTTTCATGATAGAAAACTGCTTTTAGACCCTATATCAGCTTATTTTGTGAGATTTAATCTATTCAATTAAAAAAGCTGAGCAAGCTGCTCAACTTCATTTTCTTAATAATCTGGACGAACGACACCTGTAACTGTCTCACGTGTTGCTTCAACATCTTCTTCAAGGACAACCTTGATGATACGTTTGGCTTCTTCTGAAGTACATGCAACCAATGGCAAACGAAGTGGTCCAACTTCGAAACCAAGATGGTTAAGAACAGCCTTGACAGGTGCAGGACTTGGTACTGAGAAGAGAGCGTTAACTTTAGGAATGAATTTACGTTGGATAGCTGCTGCTGTCTTGAGGTCACTATTTTCAATAGCTTCAAGCATGGCATGCATCTCATCACCGTTTGTATGAGAGGCTACTGAGATGACACCGTTAGCACCAAGGTTCATAGCGTGGAAGGCATCCCCATCTTCACCGGTATAAACCAAGAAATCTTCAGGTTTATGTTCAATAAGGTAGGCCATATTTGCAAGGCTGGTACATTCTTTAACACCAATGATATTTGGATGTTCAGCCAAACGAAGCATGGTATCAGGAGCCATTTCAACAACCACACGACCAGGGATGTTGTAGATGATAATTGGCAAATCAGAAGCATCCGCAATGGCTTTGAAGTGTTGGTACATACCTTCTTGTGATGGCTTGTTGTAGTAAGGCACGATTGCAAGACCAGCTGCGAAACCACCAAATTTAGCAACTTCTTTAGCAAACTCGATAGAGTCACGTGTATCGTTGGTACCGACACCAGCAATCAATGGCACACGTCCATTAACAATTTTCTGCACAGCCGCAAAGAGTTCCAACTCCTCATCGTGAGTAAGTGTTGGACTTTCAGCTGTTGTCCCCGCCAAAAGAAGAGCTTCTGTATGGTGAGCCAAAAGATGCTCAATCAATTCTGGAAGGGCATCATAATTGATTGAGCCATCTTCGTGGAAAGGTGTAATAAGGGCTGTGATCAGTTTGACATCTCTTAATTGATCAATTGACATAATATTCTCCTTCAACCGTTTTCTAATCCTTTCCATTTTACCATAATTTTGACCAGACAGACAGATAAGTTGACAATTTTCTGAAAACGTGAGGACTGACTGTTTCAATTTGATGGCTAATAAACAAAAAAACAGAGAGAAGTCTCTCTGCTTTATAGGATTCAGCTTAATTTTAGTATTTGAATACAACACCAAATCCTTACTGATTCCTGTTTCGCTCCCTATTTCAATTCAAATTTCAATTCTGAAGTTGGGCGAACCAATCCACGTTCGTGAAGTGTTTCTGCGATTTGGACTGAGTTCCAAGCGGCACCTTTAAGGAGGTTATCTGAAACAACCCACATGTGGATACCTTTTTCAGCATCCAAGTCTTTACGGATACGTCCGACGAATGTATCACGTGAACCTACAGCATTGACTGCTTGAGGATAGATTTGGTGAGCAACATCATCTTCAAGGACTGCACCTGGGAATTCTGCAATAGCAGCTTTCACTTCGTCAATTGGTGCCACTTCTTTTGTTTCAATGTAGACTGACTCTGAGTGAGCTGACAAGACTGGAATACGCACACATGTTGCTGATACAGCAATGCTATCGTCTTCCATGATTTTCTTAGTTTCGTTTGTCATCTTCATTTCTTCGTAAGTGTAGTCATTTTCAGTGAAGACGTCGATTTGAGCCAAGGCATTGAAGGCGATTGGGTAGTGTTTCTTATCACCACCACATGGCAAGATTTCAGCTTTAACATCACGTGGGTTAACACCGTCATTCAAAACTTCTTTCAACTCACGTTGTGTTTCAAGGATTGCTCCCATACCAGCACCTGATACGGCTTGGTAAGTTGACACGATGATACGGTCCAAGCCCCATTTTTGACGAACTGGCTCAAGGGCAACCATCATTTGAATCGTTGAGCAGTTAGGGCAAGCGATAATACCGTTGTGAGCATCAAGCGCATGTGCATTGACCTCAGGTACAACCAATGGTACATCTGGGTTTTGACGGAAGTAAGATGTATTATCAACGACTACTGCACCTGCTTTAACGGCGTATGGTGCATATTTAGCAGAGGTAGATCCACCAGCTGAGAAAAGTGCAATATCTACACCTTCAAATGCGTCTTCAGTCGTTTCTTCGATGGTCACATCTTGTCCTTTAAATTGCAAGACTTTCCCTGCAGAACGTGCAGACGCAAGGTAGCGAATGTTATCGATTGGAAGTGTTGATTCTTCCAACATTTTGATCATTTGAGCACCAACGGCACCTGTAGCACCGACAACAGCAACTGTGTATCCCATAGTAAATCCTCTTTCAAAATTTTCTAAAAATTGAGTATTTGTACCATTATACAATTTTTTGGCATAAATGAAAAGTACCAACAGTAGGAAAAAATCCCGATTCTAAGACCAGGATTGTTGATGGTTATTTATCATAAATAGCTCGTTAGTTCAGGTCATAGTTCAAGTCACTTAAATCTTTCTTACCTTGTGTTTCTTCAGCAAGAAATGGAACTTGATGGATCCCCTTTACACCTGCTACGATAGACGCCGGAAATGAAACAATTTCTTGATTGATATGGCTGACATTACTGTTGACAATTCGCTTCGCTGCAGCAAGATCTTCATTTTCGTCAGCAATTTCCTTTTGCAAGGCCAAGAATTGGTTAGAAGACAAGAGCTCTGGATAGTTTTCACCGACTGCACGAATTTGTGCCAAGACATCATTTTGATTGGTAATGACTTGGTTGGATTCTTGAATAGTCGCTCCTTGGCGTAAAGCAACTAAATCAGTAAAAATCTCTTGCTCGTGTTTGGCATAGGCTTTGGCTACTTTTAGCATTTCCGAAATGGTATCATAGCGTTTTACGAGAACGATATCAACCGTTCTCTTTGATTCTTCGATGGTTACTAGATAACGATTGAGGCGATTTCCTACACTAATAAACCAAATAGCCAATAGGGCAACAAATATGATTAAGCCGATAATGAGATTCATGATGCTTCTCCTTCAAAAATTGCTGTTATTTCTTTAATTAAAGCTAGTTCTCTGCATAATTTATGATATTCAGATACCAAAGATAGTTGATCAATATCTTCCGGTTTTTGGGGCGTCGGAAAGATATAGCGATCGGTATACAAAGAAATAAATAGTTTCTTGTCTTTCAAAAATACACACATGACATTTTGAGAAATTTGTCGATCAAACCATTCCAACATCTTAGGGGTGAGAAATTTACGGGCAGACAGTTCATCCGTGCAGTAAATATTGTAATTCTCGTTATTGCGAATATCCTCGGTTTCAATCTGAACTTCATCTCCTCTGGCTCCAGGATAAACCCCATTCACCTCCCTCTTAAAAAGAAAGGATTTCTTGGTTGGCACAACTCGAAGATGACCTGAGAAATTGATCGGTAGATGTAAAGAGAACACTTGTCCAAGGAAATCTGTAACTTCCACATGTTCCGTCCTCGTATGACCATTAGATGTCCGGTAACGAGTCTCCGTATGATGGGCATAGAGATTTGACACTGTCAGCTCTTTGTCATCATGAAATGATAGCTCTTTGAAACATAGAAAATCAGTCGACCGAGGACATAAATGCGAGAGAGCTTCAGAAGGGATGGAACCGTCCTCTTTGATCGAAGCTCGAGGAAAAACTTCCTTTAATACAGGCGACAGGATATCATCAAGATAGATCTCATCGTTCGAACGAATTCGATCCCCAAACAAGGCTTTTCGTTTTTTATATTGTGGCCAATAATACAAACCAACAACTAAAAGGATCAAAGGAATAGCTGCAAAACGCAATAAAATGAGAGACAGTATGGCGCAAATAATACCAAAGGATCGCAAAACATTCCACTGAAGATTGTTCTTCATCTGTTCTCGGATCAATCCGATGGCATCCTGAAATTGTTTGGAGTTTTCAAGCTCCTCAATTTTCTGCGAATAGTCTGTAGATGCTGAATCATTAGAATGATAGAAATCTCCCAATCAACTCCACTCCTTTCTGACCTAGGCACTTTACTATATTATAACACCAACATAACTTTGTAGCAAATGTATTATAATAGTTTTGGACCTTTGAAGACACAAAAAAATCCTGATCCGAAGACCAGGATTTGAGGCACCTTTCGGTGAGAACAGCCGGTTCACACAACTGTTCAAGGTCCGCTCCTGCGTTACAATTGAATGTAGACCTCCTCAGCGCAAAAGGCTCCTAAGAGCCAATCGACTCATCGCATAAATCTAGTTTACCATGAACATCCACAAACTGTCAAGAAGGTAAGTACTTGCTTCCTTCCCGAATGCTTAATGGTGACAACTGATCTCGATAGCGGTCGATAAAGGCCCCTACCCAATCCGGATTGACCTTGGAATAGTTGCGTAAGCTCCAGCCAATTGCCTTATTTATAAAGAACTCGCTTTGACCTAGATTATTGAGGATCACTTTTTCTAACAAATCCGTATCTGTTTTTTCTTTCCTCATAAGCTGGTGATCAATGGCAATCCGCCTCAACCAAAAGTCCTGATCCTTACTCCAATCTAGCATAACCTGCTTGGTTTCTGGATAGTGAAAAGTAACCTCTCCGATGATAAGGTCCAATTGATCTATACTGTCCCACCATGATTTGGTTTGAGCCAATTCCTTTAGCTTTGGAAAATCTTCAGGTCTAAGCTCCTTCTTCTTTTTATCCAGATAATCCATAGCAATATATTGAAACTCACGGTAAGGTTGCTGCCAACACTCTTCCACAAAAGTCCAATCAATTGGATCCTTTATGAAAGGCTTAAAAAACTCTCTTTCAATCTTTTTGAGAATTGGTTTTTGAACGCCAAGAAAGCTGAATTTATTTTTCATATAAGCTTCCATTGCTGAGACTTTCGCTGGATCAGCTTGGTTTTCTAACAATTTCAAAAGAATTTTTGTATCCATATGATTCCTCCTTTTTTACATCAAAGGTCCAATCAAAGAAAAGAGATAGCCACCTAGACGATGTGCTATAGGCATTTTAGACAAACTTTCCAGAGTGACTTCCTCTGAGAGCGCCTGGGTTTTCTCAAAATCTTGTTCAATCTTAATCACTTCCAGATTTTTGTAGAGATAAACCCCATCTTCAAAATTTTGATAGAGGCTTCGGTAGTCTGTATTAATGGTTCCTACCACAGCTTGTTGGCTATCAGAAACATAAACCTTAGCATGGACAAAGCCTGGGGTATAACGGAAAATACGGACGCCAGCATCCAAGAGGGCTTTAAAATAGGTCGTCGCAATATCAAAGGCATACTGTTTATCTGGAATACCTGGCATAATGATACGAACATCCACACCTCGTCTGGCCGCAAAGGTCATGGCTCGAACCAATTCATCATCCAAAATCAAATAAGGCGTCATGATATAGACATAATTAGTTGATGTATTCAGAAGATGTAAATAAACATTTTCTGCAACCTTGTGGTAGGTCGACGGTGAATTGCCATAAGGGAGTACAAAGCCCTGACTCTTTCTTTGTTGAGGTTTTTCTTGTAGATAGTGCTCCATATCCCTTTTATCTTCTATTCCAGTCACTGTCCACATGGTCAAAAAGAGAGCTTTTAGCGTTTGAACTGCTGAACCATCTAATCGAAGGGCCGTGTCCTTCCAATGACCAAAGCGTTCTCGTTTATTGACATACTCATCAGCGATATTAACGCCACCAGTATAAGCAACTTGACCATCAATCACTGTAATCTTTCGATGGTCTCGGTAATTGTAATAGGTTGATAGAATAGGCTTGACTGGTGAGAAGGCCTGAGCTTTGATCCCAACCTTGTGCAATCGCTCGATATAATCGTAGGACAAGGTAGTCATCTCATTCATCCCATCAAACATGACACGAACGTCTAGACCTGCCTTGGCCTTCTCCTCCAAAATGGCTAAAATCTCACCCCACATGATACCTTCGTCAATGATGAAATATTCCATGAAGATATAACGCTCCGCCTTTTTCAAATCCTCCAACAAGGCTGGAAGCATGTCATCTCCAAGTGGAAAATAGGTGACCTCTGTGTTGCTGTAGATAGGAAACTGGGCAGGACTATGCTCCAAAAAATAAGCTAATTTCTGTAATTGGCGATCACTTTGGGATAAATAATCAGCAACTTCTGGATCGGTGCTTAGATAGTCAGATGCCTGCACTGTAGCATCCTCAAGCCGTTTCTTCAAGCGTCTGACACCCAAATCAGCCAGTGAAAAGTAAAGCAGAGCCGTCCCAAAAATTGGAAAGAGGGCAATGATAATCACCCAGGACAGTTTGGAACGAGAATCCATGGAACGATTGAGCAAGTAAAAGAAGGTAAAGACACTCAACAAGTGTTCCCATAAGATAATGGATGGGAAATGCTCTTGTAGGCTGAGATATGAAAAGACAAGAAAGGCCAATTCCAGTAAGAAGAACAGGAGAATGGGAACCTTTCGGTTAAGTAGAATTTTAGCCCATCTTGAGGGCTTTTGAGGTAACAGTCTAGCACTTTGTTCTTGAGTCATAAAAACCTCTTTCGTATAAAAACATCTTCTATGCTGAATAATTTATGGATTATTTCAAGTGATATGGAGTTTTCATTTCATTTAGCTACTACTCCTTAACAGCTCTTACTTGATTTTTCTCACCGGCCCTTCGATCGTCTTTTGCATCCAGACGATATCATGCCATTTGTTAAACTTATAGCCAATCTTTGGGAAATGAGCCACTTGGACATACCCTCGCTTTTCATGCATGGAAATGCTCGCTTCGTTCGGAACTGCGATACAAGCCAGAAAGCGTAAGTAGCCTCGTGCTTGCAACTCCTCTTCTAAGGCCGTATAAAGGGCCGATCCAATCCCTTGTCCACGCGCTTCCTTTGCTACATAAATAGATAATTCAGTGGTCCAATCATAGGCAGCGCGTGCATAATAGGTCGAGGCATAGGCATACCCCACAACTTTCCCATCCACTTCTGCGACCAAATAAGGAAATTTGGTCAGTGCTTTTTTGATGCGACTTTCAAATTCCTGGACAGTCGGCACATCAACCTCAAAGGTAATGGCTGTCTCTGTCACATAAGGTTGGTAAATCGCTCGGATAGCTGCTGCATCGCTGAGCTGAACGGGTCGAATCATCATGGTGGCCTCCTCATTAGATTATACCTAGTATACCGATATGCCTTCTCACTGTCAATGAAGGACTAGCAGCAAGCAAAAAATCCTGGAATTGTATCCAGGATTTCCATCCTTCTTAAACCGTTTGACTTAACCCCATCATCCGGTAAAGGAATAAAGCACTCGGAGCCTTCAAAAAGCTCTTTTGCTTAGAATTTGTTGCTTTTAAGACATAGTTAGGTTTGACTGTTTTAGTAACTGTCTTTGCTTGTTTAAGATTCAGACCGGTTTGTTTTTTAGACGGTTGAACTTTCGAAGGTTGAAGGGAAGCCTTCACTGCGCTTGCTTGAAGGGGTTTTTCTTTCACCTTCAAGGCTTGTCCAATTGGTTTTGAAGCAGGAGCAGATAGTCCTGCTTGAGCTGAATGAGAGAGTTGACTCATGGTTTGATTGTTTCTGACTTCGACATGGTTTAGGATACCTCCATTTGGATTGAGGTGATCAGTCACACCTGTATCAAATGGCGCTACAAATACATTGTCCTCAATGGTGACATTTTTAATATCTCCATAGCGCGTTTCAACATCAATCGATCCACGATGCTTGTTGTAGATATCGCTCTTCGTCCCTGTACGCTCCAAGAGATTGTGGTGAACCCGAATTCCTTCTTCATTCAGATCAAAGTTATGGCCTTTAAAGACAGTCGTCAAGCGAATTCCGGCATCCCCGATATTGTCTTTAATCCGATTGTAGGCGATCTCATGGCCTTCTCCACCAAAGATTCCAACACCACCAGCGCGCCAACCAAGTTCAATCGTATTGTGCAAGAATTTATTATTTTCTGCTACTGCTGATTCTGTTCCATCCGCAATACTTGACCAGCTGGCTAGTCCGTCATCTCCATTTCCACGAATACTAGAATTGCGGACAATCGAATTCTTAGTCCCTTGGGCAAAGTTGACTCCGTCAGCCAGGTTATTGCGCAAACGGACATTTTCTACTACTAGACCATCTGTGTACTTCATATCATTTTTGCCAGCATAATCGCCAATCCACATGCCGACTTCAAAGTGTTCGGCCCAAATATCATGAATATGAGAATTCTTCCCTGGCGTTCCAGAAATGGCCTTGTACTGAGCATTTTCACCATAGCGTGAACGAAGGTTGGAAGAAAGATAGACATCGCTAAATTCAACATGGTTGTCTTGGTGAAGGAAGTCAAATCCACCGCCACCAGCTTGGTCACTAGTAAAATGCAGTTGGGTATGCCAGATACCAGCCCCTGAAATCTTCATATCAGAAGCATCGATACCGACTTTTCGATTGAGATTAAATCGCCCAGCTGGGATATAGACATTCTTTCCGGTTTGTTTGGCTTCATAAATCGCATCATAGAGGGCCTGGCTATCATCGGTATCATCATTTGGTGTAGCTCCTTTTGAAACAATATTGATAGCATTGTCCCCTTGAGCAATCGGGTCTGGAGCTTGCTCGAATTCCACAAAGTCAAGGCCGTAATGGACGTCGTCTGTCCTGTTTTTCACTAGTGAAACCACATCTCCTTTTTGAAGTTGAATGTCTGGAAGGAGGCTATGCACTTCATCAAATTGGAAGCGGGCACGTGTATCTGCCTGTGCACTATCGTGTACACCTTTGTCATTCAAGTACTGCCAGTTTGATGAGGACGAAAGATCCAATTGTTGAACACTATGACCATTCACCTGTACATCGAGTTGTCCACTTGCGCCATCTGGTACCGTGTAGCGTACGGTTAAAGCATTGGCTGGTTCATTGACCTTAAAGGAAACACCATCTCCCTTTTCTTTTAAAGCGACATAAGTCTGATCAGAAGCTTCAATAGCTGTTGAGTGACTGTCTTGAGACTGCTCTACCTCTGCCTTTCCAAGGAGGTTTCCTTTGTCTGCTTCATAACGGGTGTAAGGCATAGATGCTCCATATTGGGTGGTATCTACTTGAGAGCTTGCGGGATCAGAAGTTGTCGCTTCTTGCCCTTGTGTTTGGACTTGTGCTTGCTCTCCAACTTGATCAGCTGCCACAGATTTTCCAGTCAAAAAACAAGCCCCCATGATCGCAATCACGACAGAAAAGACTCCAAGCTTAGATTTGCGAATGCCAAAAGTGATATCTTTGTTTAAATGATTCATCACACATTTCTCCTTTTATTTTTTACAACGATTCTATCCTAATAAAAATTATCATGACAAACAAGGTGAATTGTGTGAATATTCTGTATCAATTTGTTGCAGAAATGTTAACCTTTTTATGTAGTAATAAAAGTGAGTAAGAAAAAAGAGGATGAGAATGCTTTCTCAAACCTCTTTTGATGACACGCGCTTATTCCGCTTTTTTATTTGAAAATTGGCTATTGTAGAGCTCATAGTAGAACCCTTTGTCTGCTAACAAGGATTGGTGATTTCCTTGCTCGATGATTTGGCCATCTTTGAGGACAAGGATTTTATCTGCTTCTTGAATGGTAGACAGGCGGTGAGCAATGACAAAGCTAGTCCGGCCTTTCATCAAATTCTTCATCGCTTTTTGAATCAAGAGCTCTAAACGCGTATCGACAGAAGACGTCGCTTCATCCAAAATCAAGATTTTAGGATCAGCCAGGAGCGCACGCGCAATGGTTAGGAGTTGCTTTTGACCTAGAGAAATATTGCTAGACTCCTGGTTCATTTCCATATTGTAACCACCAGGGAGTGTCCGGATAAAGTGATCGACATTGGCTGCCTTTGCAGCTTCCACAATTTCTTCATCCGTTGCCTCGAGATTACCAAAGCGAAGGTTTTCTTTGATGGTTCCTTCATACAACCAAGCATCCTGAAGTACCATCCCAAATTGCTTACGGTAATCTTGGCGAGATAGATGACGAATATCATGACCATCCACCGTAATCGATCCTGCAGTCACATCGTAAAAGCGCATGAGCAAATTAATCAGGGTTGTTTTTCCTGAGCCGTTTGGCCCAAGGAGACCAACAATTTTTCCAGCTGGAATGTCAAGGGAAACATTTTCAAGGGCTGGGGTTGCTCCATATGATTTGGATACATTTTCAAATGCTAGTAATGACATAGGCTTAAACTCCTTTAATATAATCGCCAACTACGCCTGGTAGTTCTTCTTTTTCATAGCCAAAATGGGTCATGGAGGAAACGAAGTGTTCCAATTCTTCTTCCGATAATTGTTTGCGCGATTGGGTGATTAGCTCCTTATCC
>OGHM01000956.1_pt1 | contig 12770 bp, 9 predicted proteins | sample 1571531 | NCBI WGS metagenome assembly OGHM01 (sample SAMEA2582031, study PRJEB24529) | metagenome | biome: Human gut stool | place: China | collected 2011 | reverse complement strand
TGATGTTGCTCAGATTATTGAGCACAGAGAAGAGAGAGATTTGCGTAAACTTGGTGATGCCGGTGATAAAAACAAACTTCTCGTATTTATCATCTGCCTTGAGAATGGCAAAAACCTCTCTATAGATAGCGGTACATGCTTCGTGATAAGGAGTCTTCCAGGAATGCTGCAATGGAGAATCGTATTCATCGATGAGGATGGCAACCTGCTGTCCGGTTTGCTCATATGCCCCCACGATTATTGCATTGAAGCGGTCGGCAAGACTATCTGTAGGGTCAGGAACCAATGAATATTCTCCTTCGTATTGTCTGAATATATTATTGAGATAAGAGCGCAAAGTTTCCGGCTCTGCGCCCGCACGACTCATATCCAGTCTGATGACAGGTCGCTTCACCCATTCCGTCTCCATCTGCATGATCTTCAACCCCTCAAAGAGTTCCTTCTTGCCCATGAAGTAGGCTTCGAGCGTATCTACAAGAACGGATTTACCAAAGCGTCGTGGGCGGCTCAGGTAGTTGTACGTTTTATTTCTGTTGGCAAGTTGCCAGATGATATCTGTCTTGTCAACATAAAGGTATCCATCCTTTCTGATTTTCTCAAAAGACTGGATGCCTACAGGTAATTTTCTATCATTTATCTCTACCATAATTCCTAATCTTTGTTTTCCAATTGCAAATTTACGACTTTATTTCCAAACCCGCAAGAGATTCCTGTGAAAAGTTTCTGTAAAAGTTAGAGATTGTTGAATGTTGAGTGGTCTATATGCCACGATGAAAAGGTGGCGTATAGACCCTTCTTACTTTCCGGTATCCTTGATACTCCCCCAACCTGCCAGAACATACAGGTTGGGAGAATTTCATGAGATGCTAGGAAGCCAGCAGAGGCTGAAGCTTCGTGGCATCGAAGCAGGGACAGGCTTTCTGCATGCCCGGCAAATCGCGGTGACCCAGAATGGTCTTGATGTCCGGAAACTCACGGTGAAGACGGAGGATGAGAAGCTTCATCGCCTCCTTCTGGGCTGGCGTGCGGGTATCAGAAATGCAACCGCTCGGCGACAAACCGCCCTCGTAGCAGATACCGATGGAATGAGCATTGTAGCCCAAGGCATGAGCACCCATCCGCTCCACCGGACGGCAGGGATAAACCACACCTTCCAGGGTAATGTAAAAATGATAACCGATGTCGCGCCAACCGTTCACCACCACATGGTCGTGGCGCAACTGCTCCAGAGTGTACCGGTGATTGCAGCGGCTACCGCTGCAATGCACCACAATCATATCAATCTTTCTCATAAGCCGTCCTCCTCACTATAGGGTGCAGGATGATACACCCAGTGCCCCAAGCAGGGCGGTTAATACTGTCACCACAAACTTGATGACCTCATTCAGTGTCTGTCTCTTCTTTTCTGTCATACGCTAAAGATTTTAAAGATTTAAATGAATAAAATGATAACTTACCTTACTATCTTGGTGCCATGGTTCTAAAAATTTACATTGTCACCATCAGAGCCTTCACCATCAGTACTGCCGCCCGTTGTACTGCCGCCCGTTGTACTGCCACCAGAGGTATGCTCGCCGTCGGTAGAAGAATCGCCACCTGCAGAACTGTCGCCAGAAGTATTCTGCTTCTTGCCTGCAGGCTTCTTTGCCTCCTCGATGTCGATCGTCTTGGCACCCTCCTTCTCAGCCTTCAATGCGGCACGCTGTACAGCACGGGATGCTACCTGTACAAACTCCATATTCTGGAATACAGAATACAGTTCCGGACCTGGAGCATACTGGACGTTGACACCCTTGATATGAGTGTCGCTCTTGAAATCAGCGGCACTGTCAGCACCATCGCTGACAATCTGCAGACGGAACTTGCCCAAGTCGCCAAACTCCACCTGGTTGCCACGCTGAAGTTCCAGAATCAGGTTCTCTACCGCACTTACCAATACTGCGGTGACATCTGCATAGGTAACCGTGGTCTGCATCGCAATCATCTTAGAGAACTTCTTGAGCGAAGTCTTCTCGTTCACCTGGGCACGGGCATAAAACTTTCCCTTACCGGCATTCTTTCCAAACTTAGAAACGTACTTTACCAAACTGTAATTGACTGCCATAATACTTAAAATTTAAATTGTTATTAAATGTTCGTGCATCGGACTCTTCCCGAATGCAATGGCAAAGTTACGAAACCGGCGAGGGGGCATCTGCACACTTTCGTCCGCTTCCGTCGTCTTCTGCACTCTTTCGCCTTCTTTTGTTCACTTTTGCACTCTTTTATCAGGCACGCCAATCGCTCGTAGGAAAGATGAGTATCGTTCATAGGAAAGATGAGTATCGCTCATAGGAGCGACAGACCACACTGATAGGAATGATGGGTATCGCTGATAGGAGCGGCAGCCACCGCTGATAGGAGCGATGACTATCATTCGTAAGAACGTGATGCTTCGCTGATAGGAGAATTGTAAACCATAGATATGATTGAGTAATCTTGCAGAAAGATGAACTTTTGCACTAGCAGGGAGAAGCGTAAGAAAGCAGTACTAGCAGGGAGAGGTTTAGTCACTACCAGGGTTTTTCACTCCTATTAGAAAGAGGCGCTACCACTACCGAAGATAGAACGATATTCATAAATATCTATCTATCAAGCTGTTATATAGTTATTTTTCTTAATATACTATACCCATATAGCTAATAGATATACGATTTATACTTAGAATCACAATGCGTAATGCGCAAAAGAAAAAGTTTTTTTTCAAAAATAACAAGTAAAATGCATTTTTGGGGAATAAAATTTGTTTAACTCAGAATAAATGATTACCTTTGCATCAAGAAAGTTAAGAGAATAGGAATTTCTCAGCTCCTGATGCTTTTGCCAGGGGAGCTACTTTCTAGTGAGGATTTTCCAACTTCGCTCATTGAGTAGGATTAGGGCCTGAAAAATGAGCATTCAATTTAGATCCTTACAAGGCATTATTGTGCCCGATTAATTCGATTTGAATTATCGGCACGGATGCGAAGTAAGGTAAAAAGTCGATGCAGAACGTTCCTAAAGGTCAATGTATGTTGACTTGTTCTCCTCGAAAAAGTTGGAACTTTATTTTAATTCCGTGCCGTATTTCTATAATAACATCAAGAATCTCCTTCCCGGAAGGTGATCCAAACTTAAACAAAATAAAAAGAGTATATGGCAACAAACAATCAAAACCAAAAATCGGAAGAGCCCGAGCCCTTCCTAATGCCTTCTCCTAAACAGGAAAAAGACGTTATTACCATTATGGGGGTACAGGGACTGTCGCACAACGACTTTTCTACCCTCGAACTGAAAATCATGTTGCAGTTAATCAAGATATCCCAGAAATTGATTGACTTCAATATCCGTTTACACATCAATAGAGAGACCTTCATCTTTACTCCGGAACAGCGTGCAGCAGGTCATATCGACCTCTGCATAAAGCTCTCAGAGTTTGATCTGGCAGATACCCGACATGCTTCTCAGTTGCGTAATGCTTTGCTCCAGATGGTCAAACACCCTCTGGAACTAGCTTACAAATTGGGCGATCATACCTTCTACACCCAGTTTGATCACCTTTTTGAATGCAAGGTCTGCCAATATCAGGGCAGATGGTGGGTTAAACTTCGCTATGACCTCCATGTCTTCCGTTTTTTCTTCAGTTTTGACAAGGGCGCCTGCCACATCGACCTGAATGTGGTGCGACTGTGCCGTGGTGCATCGAGCATCAAACTATATCTAATGATGAATTGCTGGGGTGCCAAGGGCTATACCATGGTGAAGCCCGAAAATCTGATGGCTTTGCTGCATGGCAGGAAGGACTACTACAAGACCTGGTCGGCACTCAAGAACAAGGCACTCGACTTTGCCTGCAAGGATCTGAAACGCCTCTACGACCAGAGAATTATCGACCAATACCCTGTATATCAGCCTTTCTATCAATCAGAAGAGGCAGAGACGCATCACCATATGCCCGATCATATCACCTTCACTTTTATAGACCGCGCAAATACGGGCGACACTTCGGGCGGCGCTACAGTTCCTGAGGAATTGCAGGGGGTACGTGCCCGACTGAAATGGCGACTCCTCACGCAATATCACGTGGATGAGAAGATTGCAGTTCTAGAAAGCCAGCGCCTGGCACTCGATATGCAGGGAGAGCTGGAAGACTGGTTTCAGAAGAAAGACTACTTTATCCATAAGTGCCAGCAGGAACATAGAAAGATCAATGTGGGTGCCTATATAGCCAAGGCATTGGATGGCTTTTTAAAGGATCATCATGCATAAAGAAGCCTCTTGCATAGATGACTCTTTGAAGAACACAAATGAGAATATAGATTATGGAAATATCGAATCGTATGTACAGCAAGACGGAATTGGGCTTGCTCTTTTTTCCGGAAGCCACCAGCAAGGCGACGGCTCGCCGCCATCTGATGGATTGGATCAAGCGTTGCATTCCTTTATGGGATGAGTTGAAGAAGCAGGGATACCTGGTTGGCTGCCAATATTTTTCGCCCCGACAGGTAGCTGTAATCTTTGAGTATCTGGGGGAGCCGGACGAAAGCTGACTCCTCCCGCCAGATGGTGTCTTCTTGAAGGTTATAGGAATGGGAACAGGAAGAATCATCCCCCAACCTTCAAACTTCGGGCTGGGGGATTTGCATTATGTGATAGAAAGAGTTATGAATGTCTATCAGCCAGTTTTCCCGCTTTTTATTTAAAATTGTGTTGTAAAGTTATTTATAGTCGCTAATGCTAAGTGGAGAATAAGGGTGCAATTAGGATTTGGTGTGGCTATAAAAAATATATGCCCTCTTGCTTCGCAGCAAAAGGGCATACGCTTAGTTTTCATTATTTGATTAGTGTAAGTCAATAATTGAACCAAATTTTAACACTAAATCTTATAAACCTAATCTTAACAATAAGCCTAGTCTATAATTCATTCATTATTTATAAATAGTTATTCCGTACATTTCAATTTTTCAACCTATTAACGACCATTATAGATAAATACGGATGAGCCTGGAAGATTCAATACCAAAGGAGTATCAATGTCGATAGCCTTGTTGATTGGCATTCCATCCAACTCTGCCTGGTTAAAGGCATGGGTCAATGTAATCTTTCCACGAACATAGGCAGGGATATCCAATGCTTCTCTCAGGGTTGTGGTGAAGGTCTGTGCACTGGTTGAAGGATTGCGCAAGGTAAGCACACTCTTCTTGCCGTTCCATGCAGCCCAGCCATATACATTTGCCTTCTTGCCATCCCAAGGATTGCCACCAACCCAGTGAGCATCAGGCAATACATCAGCCTGTTCCTGCTGCCACTTAATGCACTCTGCCAGGTCTTTCCACAACGCTCCGGCGTTGCCCTGATTGTCCTTGATTTCGTCCATCAGCTTGTAGTCGTTGTACAGCTCAACCATACCTGAACCACAGGCAAAGGCACAGCGCATCTCACGAACGATTCCGTCGTAATCCATATTCTTGGAAACGGCACCCCAACGGCTCAGGATGAATCCGTGAGTCATCAATGTGTTGATAGGACAAACAGGAGATCTCTGTATGAAGTTCTGATAAACCAGACGGTCGCGATAGGTAATCCAGCGCTCACGGTCGGTGCCCTGGTCACCTGCCTCGCCGTAATCACCTTCCTGACGCCATACGGCATCTGTGAAGTGGAACCAGAATGGAGAAGCCCAGGTTCCTACGGTGGTGTTGAGGAAGATGTCTGGTCGCTTCTGGCGTACGGCACGCTCAATGCTGATGATGGCCTCGGCATTCTCCTCGCCTCTGGTTCCTTCGTCAGGACCGATGGCTGAAGCCTGTGCGCTGATGCCATCAAACTTGAAGAAGCGGAAGTCGTAACGATCGATCATGTTGGTGCAGCAACGGATGAAGAAGTTGTAGTAATCCTCATTGCTCAGCTGCATACCACCCTTAGAACGCCAGTAAGCACGACGATATTCGCCAGACTGACCATAGCCACCCACAGGACCCAGCCAGGCACCGATACCTGTGCCCATCTTCTTGGCCTCGTTGGCTGGTTCGTCGAATCCGTTAGGGAAGTTAGGATTGAAGGTCCAGGTTCCATACTGGTCCCAACCGTCATCCCATACAAAGGCCTTTGGAGCCATCTGATATTTATCATAGAAGTGTGTCTTCCAGTGACTTACCACGTCGGCACACTGTTCTACGGTCATATTGCCTTTATAAGAAGGAGCTTGTGCGTTGTTGCGGTCGATGTTCAACTCATACCATGAGATATAGACCGGATAAGGTCTCCAAGCCACAGCTCTTTCACGCTCGCTGTAAGCCAGGAAAGAGCGGCGCAACTGCTTAGGCGCAACCAAGCCCACTACAGAACTGATGTTCCATGTTTTGCCAGCTTTTAAAGTGGTGTTTCTTCTCCATAAGCCTTCTATGTGGGTAGCATTGCCTTCATCCTTGCAGGAATTCAGACCCATTGGAGTTTCCAGACCAGCAAAGATATGATTGCTTGCCAGGATGGCACCACGGGTATTACCCACCACTTCTGGAGCGGTATAGGCACTGTTCTTGGCTACCAGGTAATTCATTGCCACGATACCCTTCATAGGTAAGTCTTTGGCAGCCTGGATATCCATTTCTGTGCGCAGGTAGTGCGAGCCGTTTCTCAATACGGCGCGCCAAACGATAGAAAGTTCTTCGTATGTAAAACGAGCTTCCAGAGCCTTGCCTGCATAACGGAGAGATGCTGTTGCTGCAGATGGATTCTCTGCCAGGGTTACCATCTTTACATCTTCCAGTTTCATCTCGGATGCGGTAATGGTTTTGCCGTCTCCCAAGAGAACCTTAAACAACTCTGTGTCAGGCTGTAGTCCAAGTTCAGAACAGCCGTTGAAGTAGAGTTTGCCACCTGTGTTGATGAAAGAGGCTTTCAATACCTTGTTGGCCAGCTGATAGCTGTTTGACTTCTGGGTGATTTTAGCTACACCCGGTTGCTTTTTCTGGGGAAAGATGACAGCTTGTGCCCAACTTCCCATACACAGAGTTAATGGCATTATAAGAGTAAGTGCCAGCTTTAATAAATTGTTTTTGTTCATATCAATAGTAAGTTGAAGCTCCTTTTAAAAAGGGGAACACCATCCGCTAATGGTGTCCCCCCTTGCGTGACTTAAATTATTTTGTTAATGTACATGTAATGGTCCATACCTTGGTCTCTCCATTGGCAGCCTTTACAGCATACTTGTGTGGAGTAGTCCAGTCGGCTGGAGTACCCAATGCTGGAGATCCCTCAACAGGAGTCATTACCGCAGCTGATGAAATCTGTACTGCAACAACGATGTTGTTGAGATTCACATTATTCTTCTCCTTTTCAGAGAAGTTTGTAGGAACTGCAAATGTCAGGTTGCAGGTAGCAGCCTTGTTATCAATAGCCTCTGCTGTTTTCTGCAATTGCTTCTGGATAACCTGAGGCTGTCCGCTGGCATTAATCTTGTCTTCTCCAATGTAACGATACCAGGCATAGCCTGCAGTAATGTCATTGCCATCGTATGTTGGAAGGTCTTTGAGATCGCTCTCAAGACAAGAACTGAAACTGAGTGCCATGACGAGCATGGCAAGTATGATTTTAATGAATTTCATATTTTCAACGTTTATTTATGATTTATAAATATGAATTTATATCTGCTTCTGCTTGCAGATTACCAGCCCTCGTTCTGCTGGTGATCGAGATCGTATGCCTCGCGCTTGTCAAGGAATGACTGAGCAATTGGGAACAGATAACGCTTGGTGGTAAACTGGCGCTGTGCACTACCGAGCAATGTAAGCTGGTTGACGAGCATCTGGCTGCGGTCGCGAGAGATTTCCATCTTATATACTGGGCGGTCGAGATCGTAGATGATGTCGCCTGCCTCACGTCCGTGGTTAGCATAGCCACCATACTTACCCCAGCGGAGATAGCTGAAGTAAATGTCACCATTCTCATTAGCCATTTCTACACGGCGCTCACGGATGTAGTCTGCCCAAGCTGCTTCCTCTGTTGTTGCTGTTGAAGGAGCAATCTTGCCGTGCTTAACTCGTGTGGCATTGAGAGCCTTTACTGCATTAGTTACATCGTGCTTCAGAAGATAAGCTTCTGCCAGGTTCATGTAAGCCTCGCCGGTGCGGCACATCACGTAGTGGAGCTGTACCAGACAGTCGAAGTATGCACGTGGCTCTGGATTCTCGATGTTAGACTTGCGCCAGTAGTAACCGGTTGTGGTGTTGTACCAGCCGCCGTCTTCCCTATCACGTACACCCATAGAGCAGTTACCGCCAAGGTTTGTCTCTACGGTTTCACCAATCCATGAACAGCCATCATAAACGATAGATGATGCGAAACGAGCATCACGTCCGCTGTACATCAGTTCAGAAATGTTGCGTGTTGAGCCTGCCTTCAACTTGCCGTAATGCAGGTTGGTAGGATAAGCCGTGTTGAGCTGCTGGAAGTCCTGAGGAGTAGGCATGCGGCGTGCATTACCGTTCTCCTGCTCGTAAGCGTCGAGCTGACCTTCTGTTGTTACTGTGTTTGGATCGATAGACTCAACATTCTCCTTGTACTGAGAAGTCTCGTTCCAAGGAAGTGCTTCACCGGTCTTCTCATCAGTTACGAGATACTGGTCAACCAAGTCCTGTGTTGGGAAGTAGATTGCCCAGCCTTCATAAGTGCGTCCGTTAGGATTCTTGAAGTGAATAGGACTCTTAGAGTTGATGCAGTCATCCTGTGAGATGTTAGGATAGGTGCGGATCAGCTCCTCATAATCACCAATTTTGGTGTTAGCCTTCAAACGGTAGTAACCCCAGAGAATTTCAGCATTGGTTTCGTCTGTCTCGTTGAACAGACCACCGTAATTGTCAGAGAGTGAACAGTTCTGAGTAACATCAGAAGCGTAGGTAATCACCTTGTCAAGGTATTCAGCCTTCTTGGTGTAAGCGTATGCCTGGAGGCAGGCACGGCTCAACAGCAACTCGGCTGCATACTTGGTAGGCTCACCTGGCTGTGCCTCAACAGGCATGTTAGGGATGGCAGCCTCCAAATCCTCGACTACCAGCTTGTAGCTTTCCTCTACGCTGGAAGTCATAGGTACTCTTGCCTTTTCTTCCTGATCTGCCTGGATGACAGATGTGATAGGAACGAAGCGTCCCATCTTGCGGGTCAAATCGTAGAACACAAGTCCACGGAGGAAGCGGCCCTTGGCTATGATTTCAGCCTTTTCGCCTTCTGTCATGGTAGAAGCCTGAGCTTTCTCAATAATCATATTGCAGCGACGGAGCAAGCTAAAGCGGCTGATTCCGAAATCAGAAGTTCTGTCGATGCCAAGCTCTGTGGCTATGCCATCAATACCCTCACCTACCTGAGAGCATCTTACTCCGTTTGGAGTGCGGGATTCCCATCCTACACAGGAAGAACTTCCTGTGAACATGTTGATTACATTGTCGTATGTGGCATTCACAAAAGCGTTGGCGGTAGCCTTTGAGCCCCAAACCGTAGCCTCGTCGAATGTCGTTGTTGGATGAGTATCCATTGTATCTTGGCAGGAAGCGGCGGTCAAAGCCAGAACGCCGAACATTCCTATTTTAATAATATTCTTTATCATAACTAATTAAAATCCTAAGTTTACAGTTAATGCAAGTACTCGCTCTACAGGATAGCCATATCCTTCGGTTGAAGAGTTCTCAGGGTCAAGACCATATTTGGTTGCCTGAGAAATGGTGAAGATGTTCTGACCAGAGATACCCACCTTGGCACGGGTCAGCCAGCTTACACCACGAAGCAATACGTGCTTGAAGTCGTAACCGAACTGGAAGTCCTTCATACGCAGATAAGCACCGTTTACCAGCCAGAAGTCGCTGCTCTGATAGTTGTTGTTGGCATTCAAACCAGTATTTGCCATCAGACGTGGATACTTGGCGTTGGTATTGCTTGGAGTCCAGCTGTCTTCCTGATACTTGTAAGCAACTGGCAACTGACCAGCCTGACCTGTCTGCATGGTTGTTACACCAGAGAGGTACATGTCGAATGCAGTAGAACCCTGGAAGAGCATGCTCAGATAGAATCCCTTATACTGGAAGTTCATATTGATACCATACTGTCCGCGAGGAGTGTGGCTCTTACCCAGACGGCGCATATCACCATTGTCTATCATACCGTTACCGTTCATGTCGGCATACTTGATGTCACCGGCTGTCAGATAGCCTGAATTCAGAGCACTGTTTACACCTGGGTTGTTGAGAACATCATTTGCATCCACATAGTAGCCCAGGTTCTTCAACATGGTACCGTAGTAACCCTTCTGCTGCTGGGTACGAGTATATGGGTTCATGTAAGAACTCTCAGACTCGTCTCTATTAAGTGCCCAGAGAGCATCAAAATAGGTGAGGTTAGCTGAAATATCGTATTTCAACGCACCAATGTTGCTGCGCCAACCCAACACGAACTCCCAACCTGCACGGCGATACTCACTGTCTGACTTAACTCGTGGCAAGCCGATACCGATAGCGGTATTCAGATAGCTTACACCTGTTGGAGTAGTCAGATAACCCTTGGTAGAGTAGTAGAAGTAATCAAGCGAACCATAGAGTCGGTTGTTCAACGACGCAAAGTCGAAACCGATATCTGTCTGGCGTGTGGTGTACCATGTAAGGTCTGGAGAAGGAAGACTACCCTCTGAGAATCCTGGCACATACTTATTCTTGATTACGTAAGCCTGGTTGTTCAGGTTGTATGATGTGAGATAACCAAAGCGGCCTGCACTGCTGTCGAGACCTGTCTCACCATAAGAAGCACGGAGCTTCAAAGAGTTGATGATGTTCTTCTCTACGAGAGGCTGCATGAACTTCTCACTTGAAACTACCCAACCTAAAGCACCACTAAAGAAGGCACCCCAACGATGACCTGGAGCAAAGGCGTCGGAACCGTCGTAACGGATGCTACCCTCTACATAATACTTGTTGTCGTAGTTATACTTAGCCTGTCCAATCCATGCAGCACGACCCAACTCAGCCTCGCTACCACCATTGGTCATATCATTGGCAGGACCTACGCCCATCTGGTCGATAGGGAAGTCGTAGTTTACTCGCTGAGCGCTGTAAGACTCGCCCTTCTCGTAATACTGCTCGAAACCGCCGAGAGCAGAAACGCTGTGCTTGCCAAACTGCTGTGCATATTCTACGAATGCCTGGTTGGTATAAGAATAACCTGTGCCAGAATTGTGGTAGAGCTGTGGCTTGCCTAAGTACTGTGGAACATCAGAATCCCAGTCATACTGAGCGGCATCTTTTCTCCACTGCTTGGTAGAAGTGCCATAGTAGCGGTAGTTGCTAGCCAGACGAACTCTCAAGCCATCTACCCAGAGGCAGTTCCAGATCAACTCGCCCTTACCATTGATTACGTTGGTAATACCACGGCTGTAACCTGCATCCTTAGCTGTTTCTGCCACAGGGTTATCGGTAACATTATATGGAAGACCATACTTGTTGACACCCGGATTCAATGGAGACTTGTTCTTGATGTGTGAGAACACATTGTAATAGCTGCTAGATGTAGAAGTGTATGGATGTGTATCCTCCTGGCGATATCCGTCGAGGGTAACATTTACCTGCAAACCGATAGGCTTGATCTTGGTGTTCTCAGCGAGACGGAATGTGGTACGCTTCATCCAGTGATTATTGTTACGGTAAAGAGAGTTCTGATCAATATGTCCCAAAGATACATAGAACTGGTTGGTCTCAGAACCGCCAGTCAAGCGTACGGTGTGCTTGGTCTGAGGAGCCCAATCTCTGAGAACGAGACTTCTCCAATCGGTATCACCAAAGTTCAATGGGTCTGAGCCATCACGCATTTTCTGGATAGCTTCAGCTGTGAATACATCGTTCTTTGCACCATTCAAAAGGTCGTTGTTCTTGGCAATGTTGGCCCACTCTGCACGCTCGTAAGAGTGCATCTGCTTTGGCCAGTTGCTTGGCTGAGAGAAAGACATGTTGAAGTCGTAATCAATGCTGATTCTACCAGCCTTACCGCTCTTGGTAACAACCTGTACGATACCGTTAGAAGCACGGGAACCGTAAACAGCTGTAGCAGAAGCATCCTTCAGGATAGACATAGACTCAATATCGTCTGGAGAAAGGTTACGGAAGTCAACGTCGCTGCGAACAACACCGTCGATGACGTACAAAGGAGTACCACCACCACGGATACTGATAGATGGAGTAGCGTTAACACCACCACCGTTTGCCTGTACGATCAAACCAGGAGAACGACCAGCCAGACCCTGTGCGATGTTGGTAACAGGGATGTTTGACATTTCATCTGCCTTTACGGTTGATACGGAAGCAATGAGGTCGCGTTTCTTAGAGCTACCATAACCTACAACCACAACTTCGTCGAGGCCCTGAGTATCCTCAGAAAGAATCACATCGAGGTCTTTACCTGCCCACTTGATTTCACGAGTAATGTAACCAATATAGGTAATTTCAATAGTAGTACCCTTGTTTACACCAGAGAGGGTAAAATTGCCGTCCAAATCGGTAACAGCAGCATTCTTAGTACCTTTCACAGATACAGATGCACCAATAATAGGCTCACCGGCAGCATCCTTTACCACACCCTTACAAACAGCACCTTGCTGTGCAATCATAGTTGCACCCAATGTGTTTGAGGTAGAAACAGTACTCGCATTGGCGCCACCTACTATAATCGTAGATAGTAATAGGGTCATGCCAAACTGACTTTTTTTGCTCATAATTGTT
>OGHM01000946.1_pt1 | contig 12874 bp, 8 predicted proteins | sample 1571531 | NCBI WGS metagenome assembly OGHM01 (sample SAMEA2582031, study PRJEB24529) | metagenome | biome: Human gut stool | place: China | collected 2011 | reverse complement strand
ATGGTATTTCTCGTCAGCTCGTCCAAAATCAAACGGTTGTCCACTCCATGCTTTATTCAACAGGCCCGGATAATTTTTCAGATAGCTTCTGAAAAAAGTGACCGCCTCGTCAGAAATAACCCCTGCCTCAGGATGTTCATTGAGCCCTTCCACAAGCGCTTTAAGCGAAACATCTTCATAGATAAAATTCGGTCGAACCGGACGTGTCGGTTTATTTCTTTCGTGATTACGCAGCGCCTCTTCTTCCTGTTCCCCCGGATACCCCCGGTTAACAGCCTTTCTTAAATTGGCAGCAAGCGCTTTCTGCCGGGTATTCCAGATCTGTAGTTCAGTCTTATAATCTTTGTTTCTCTCTTCGTATTGTTGAATGAGTCGATCGGCAAATTCGTAACAGGGGTTCATCACCAGTCTGTTTATCGTTGTTTTTCCCGCGCCTGGCTCTGCGATTGCCAACAGATAAAGCGAGCAGGGTTCCGGCATGTTGGTGTGAGGATGAACAACGTCAACCAGTGACTGACAGGAGAGTGAGAGCGTTGCCAGTACAGTATTAAAAATGAGCTCCAGCGGAAGTTGGGTACTTTCATATAAGTCGTCAATGAGATACGCAAGCTCACCAGGAAATAATCTGTAGGTTAAATCAGCTGGGGAGTAGTGGGATGTCTGCAAGGATTGCACATAATCGGGATTCATTGTAATGGACCTCCTTCGCATACTGTAATCAACGCAAAACTTACTGTTCAGTTCAGAAACATACCGACATTGTGAGTATGTTCGCTGACGTCGATAATAAAATGGCTTGTATCCATTCACCAGTCCCGACGCATTTATGATGCTGACAAAAGCAAAACGACATGGAGGTGCCTCAGAAGTCTGGCACCACAGCAACAAACGATGGGGGCATGAAACACAGGGAACATTACGCTCCTGAGCGTTGAGGATCTTCCACCTTGTATCCTGGTTCTTCGTTATCATGAGCAGCGAACAGATTTGGCAAAGCGTATGCAGCCTGGTGCCCCTTAGGGTTTAAGCCCGTATGTAAGCAAATGGCGCATACACTGGCCACTCATCTGAAACCCGAACAGTTGTCCGTACTCCATAACGCATTAGCAAGAATGGGCAATAATGAGTCTGCCAAATCCACTTTGTGTTGATACCGATGTGTCCAAAACAACGCTGGATATTGCCGCCAGCAACACTATTGAACTGTTTTCTGTTACCAGTGGTGCTGACGGCGTTGATTTCATCATCGCTGAACTGAGGCAGCACGATATGGCCTTTGTGTTGATGGAAGGCCGCCATAACCTGTACGTTTCAGCCCAAAGGTTTTGAGATCGCCGTAGTTAACCCCAGGCAAGCTCGTGACTTTGCCCGTGCGATGGGATATCTGGCGAAGACTGACCGCATTGATGCGCGGGTTTTTGCCCAGATGGCTGCAGTTATTAATTACCATCCGGAACGAGACCGCTTTAGCGGATATCTGTTACGTACCGATGCGTGGTCGTACCCGGTTCTGCGACTTAAACGCCTGGGCCTGTCAAAAACGTTTCGTCGTCTGATCGTCACGCTCATTCGCCGTTATGGCGTCAGTCTCATTCATCTGGATGCCTGCGCTGAATGTCTGCCGGGTCTGCCCACTTTCGACTGGTAATCAGGGAAATTCACAACATGAAATCATTAACGACAGAAACGGCGCTGGATATTCTGATTGCGTGGCTGCAGGACAATATCGACTGTGAATCCGGGATTATCTTCGACAACGATGAGGATAGAACGGATTCAGCAGCACTGTTGCCCTGCATCGAACAGGCCCGGGAGGATGTCCGTACCCTGCGTCATCTGCAGCTTCTGCAACAGAACCGGTGAATATCACTCACCATACTTCATTCCCCTGACGCCAGCCTGAATACAGCTGGCGTTTTCGTTTATAAACCAAAAGGAAAACCGATAATGTCAGACATCACAATCTCCCGTCCGGAAGTGGTCACCGGGCATACGGACGTTATCTGCTCCACCAGTATCCGACACGTTGTGACGGTACGGAATGCAGCACTGCAACAAACCGAAACGCTTATCCGGCAACTGGCAGAAATCTCAGTGCTGACAGCAGGCATTGGCGGCAAAACCGCCCTGGACTGGGCGATGAAACAGAATTTTCGCTGTGGCTGCTGGCTGATGGAAAAACCGGAAGCAGAAATGAAAGCCATCACCCGCAATCTCGATCGAGAAATCTGGCGTGACCTGATGCAACGTTCAGGGATGCTTTCCTTAATGGATGCACAGGCCCGTGATACATGGTACCGATCACTGGAATATGATAATTTTCCGGAAATCAGTGAAGCGAACATTCTGAGCACATTTGAACAACTGCACCAGAACAAAGATGAAGTGTTTGAACGGGGAGTGATCAACGTCTTCAAAGGGCTGAGCTGGGATTACAAAACCAACTCACCCTGTAAATTTGGCAGTAAAATTATCGTCAACAATCTGGTGAGATGGGACCAGTGGGGATTTCATCTTATCAGTGGAATGCAGGCAGATCGCCTGGCTGACCTGGAAAGAATGTTGCATCTGCTCAGCGGTAAACCGATCCCCGACAACCGAGGGAATATCACCATTAATCTGGATGACCACATACAGTCCGTTCAGGGTAAAGGACGCTATGAAGATGAGATGTTCATCATTAAATACTTTAAGAAGGGATCTGCACACATCACTTTCAAAAGGCTGGAGCTGATTGACAGAATTAACGATATAATAGCCAGGCACTTTCCTTCTGTGCTCTCAGCCTGACCCCGAGTTTGATTCCCTTTCGATATCAAAAGGGACTGCGGGTACAAAAGAGGGTACATCTTTCACCAAACCAAACAAAATAAACTAATATCAACATGATAGAAGTATTCTTCGATTCCGAGTCCGGCACCAAATTCATATAAACGGACCTCCACGGAGGTCCGTTTTTCGTTTCAGGACGCCACGATTTAAGCGTTCTGCCTCCAAATCAATTCTCCCGAACTCAACCAGATTCTCCCCACATCACCAGCAATTTGCGGGCATATCCCAATTCGGGAAAATTTGTTCCTGAGCGATAGCACTAACTGACGTGAAATGTCGTGCGGCCCCGTGATGTTGTTGAACGTCAAATGACGTCATCAGGAGCGTAACGCATCCATAAAGCACAACACCGGTCTGAACGCCGACTGATGAGATTTTCTGAATGAGAACAAAGAGAAATGTATCAGTCCGCTTGCTCATGCAAAGACTAACAATCCATTAAAATAGTAAGCGCTCCGGACAATTTTCCATGGATTATTTTCTGAACATTTTTCTTTGGCAAAGATGATGAATTTTGATGGTAAGGAATATTACTTCTGGTTCTCAGTAAAATCCTTTCTTAATACCATGTAATCAAGAAGTTTATGGCTGGTAAAAATAACGTCTTGCATTCACCAATAATATGTAAATAAACCCATCTATAGATGGTAAAAATAGGTTGTGGCAATTATCATTGCATCATTCCCTTTTCGAATGAGTTTCTATTATGCAACAACCTGTAGTTCGCGTTGGCGAATGGCTTGTTACTCCGTCCATAAACCAAATTAGCCGCAATGGGCGTCAACTTACCCTTGAGCCGAGATTAATCGATCTTCTGGTTTTCTTTGCTCAACACAGTGGCGAAGTACTTAGCAGGGATGAACTTATCGATAATGTCTGGAAGAGAAGTATTGTCACCAATCACGTTGTGACGCAGAGTATCTCAGAACTACGTAAGTCATTAAAAGATAATGATGAAGATAGTCCTGTCTATATCGCTACTGTACCAAAGCGCGGCTATAAATTAATGGTGCCGGTTATCTGGTACAGCGAAGAAGAGGGAGAGGAAATAATGCTATCTTCGCCTCCCCCTATACCAGAGGCGGTTCCTGCCACAGATTCTCCCTCCCACAGTCTTAACATTCAAAACACCGCAACGCCACCTGAACAATCCCCAGTTAAAAGCAAACGATTCACTACCTTTTGGGTATGGTTTTTTTTCCTGTTGTCGTTAGGTATCTGTGTAGCACTGGTCGCGTTTTCAAGTCTTGATACACGTCTTCCGATGAGCAAATCGCGTATTTTGCTCAATCCACGCGATATTGACATTAATATGGTAAATAAAAGTTGTAACAGCTGGAGTTCCCCGTATCAGCTCTCTTACGCGATAGGCGTGGGTGATTTGGTGGCGACATCACTTAACACCTTCTCCACCTTTATGGTGCATGACAAAATCAACTACAACATTGATGAACCGAGCAGTTCCGGTAAAACATTATCTATTGCGTTTGTTAATCAGCGCCAATACCGTGCTCAACAATGCTTTATGTCGATAAAATTGGTAGACAATGCAGATGGTTCAACCATGCTGGATAAACGTTATGTCATCACTAACGGTAATCAGCTGGCGATTCAAAATGATTTACTGGAGAGTTTATCAAAAGCGTTAAACCAACCGTGGCCACAACGAATGCAGGAGACGCTCCAGCAAATTTTGCCTCATCGTGGTGCGTTATTAACTAATTTTTATCAGGCACATGATTATTTACTGCATGGCGATGATAAATCATTGAACCGTGCCAGTGAATTATTAGGTGAGATTGTTCAATCATCCCCAGAATTTACCTACGCGAGAGCAGAAAAAGCATTAGTTGATATCGTGCGCCATTCTCAACATCCTTTAGATGAAAAACAATTAGCAGCACTGAACACAGAAATAGATAACATTGTTACACTACCGGAATTGAATAACCTGTCCATTATATATCAAATAAAAGCGGTCAGTGCTCTGGTAAAAGGTAAAACAGATGAGTCTTACCAGGCGATAAATACTGGCATTGATCTTGAAATGTCCTGGCTAAATTATGTATTGCTTGGCAAGGTTTATGAAATGAAGGGGATGAACCGGGAAGCGGCTGATGCATATCTCACCGCCTTTAATTTACGCCCAGGGGCAAACACCCTTTACTGGATTGAAAATGGTATATTCCAGACTTCTGTTCCTTATGTTGTACCTTATCTCGACAAATTTCTCGCTTCAGAATAAGTAACTCCCGGGTTGATTTATGCTCGGCAATATTTGTTGTTGAGTTTTTGTATGTTACTGTTGGTATAATATGTTGCGGCAATTTATTTGCCGCATAATTTTTATTACATAAATTTAACCAGAGAATGCCCCGCAATTTATTGTAAACATTGAATGTTTATCTTTTCATGATATCAACTTGCGATCCTGATGTGTTAATAAAAAACCTCAAGTTCTCAATTACAGAAACTTTTGTGTTATTTCACCTAATCTTTAGGATTAATCCTTTTTTCGTGAGTATTCTTAGCGCCAGTTTGGTCTGGTCAGGAAATAGTTATACATCATGACCCGGACTCCAAATTCAAAAATGAAATTAGGAGAAGAGCATGAGTTCTGCCAAGAAGATCGGGCTATTTGCCTGTACCGGTGTTGTTGCCGGTAATATGATGGGGAGCGGTATTGCATTATTACCTGCGAACCTAGCAAGTATCGGTGGTATTGCTATCTGGGGTTGGATTATCTCTATTATTGGTGCAATGTCGCTGGCGTATGTATATGCCCGACTGGCAACAAAAAACCCGCAACAAGGTGGCCCAATTGCTTATGCCGGAGAAATTTCCCCTGCATTTGGTTTTCAGACAGGTGTTCTTTATTACCATGCTAACTGGATTGGTAACCTGGCGATTGGTATTACCGCTGTATCTTATCTTTCCACCTTCTTCCCAGTATTAAATGATCCTGTTCCGGCGGGTATCGCCTGTATTGCTATCGTCTGGGTATTTACCTTTGTAAATATGCTCGGCGGTACCTGGGTAAGCCGTTTAACCACTATTGGTCTGGTGCTGGTTCTTATTCCTGTGGTGATGACTGCTATTGTTGGCTGGCATTGGTTTGATGCGGCAACTTATGCAGCTAACTGGAATACTGCGGATACCACTGATGGTCATGCGATCATTAAAAGTATTCTGCTCTGCCTGTGGGCCTTCGTGGGTGTTGAATCCGCAGCAGTAAGTACTGGTATGGTTAAAAACCCGAAACGTACCGTTCCGCTGGCAACCATGCTGGGTACTGGTTTAGCAGGTATTGTTTACATCGCTGCGACTCAGGTGCTTTCCGGTATGTATCCATCTTCTGTAATGGCAGCTTCCGGTGCTCCGTTTGCAATCAGTGCTTCAACCATCCTCGGTAACTGGGCTGCGCCGCTGGTTTCTGCATTCACCGCCTTTGCGTGCCTGACTTCTCTGGGCTCCTGGATGATGTTGGTAGGCCAGGCAGGTGTACGTGCCGCTAACGACGGTAACTTCCCGAAAGTTTATGGTGAAGTCGACAGCAACGGTATTCCGAAAAAAGGTCTGCTGCTGGCTGCAGTGAAAATGACTGCCCTGATGATCCTCATCACTCTGATGAACTCTGCCGGTGGTAAAGCATCTGACCTGTTCGGTGAACTGACCGGTATCGCAGTACTGCTGACTATGCTGCCGTACTTCTACTCTTGCGTTGACCTGATTCGTTTTGAAGGCGTTAACATCCGCAACTTTGTCAGCCTGATCTGCTCTGTACTGGGTTGCGTGTTCTGCTTCATCGCGCTGATGGGCGCAAGCTCCTTCGAGCTGGCAGGTACCTTCATCGTCAGCCTGATTATCCTGATGTTCTACGCTCGCAAAATGCACGAGCGCCAGAGCCACTCAATGGATAACCACACCGCGTCTAACGCACATTAATTAAAAGTATTTTCCGAGGCTCCTCCTTTCATTTTGTCCCATGTGTTGGGAGGGGCCTTTTTTACCTGGAGATATGACTATGAACGTTATTGCAATATTGAATCACATGGGGGTTTATTTTAAAGAAGAACCCATCCGTGAACTTCATCGCGCGCTTGAACGTCTGAACTTCCAGATTGTTTACCCGAACGACCGTGACGACTTATTAAAACTGATCGAAAACAATGCGCGTCTGTGCGGCGTTATTTTTGACTGGGATAAATATAATCTCGAGCTGTGCGAAGAAATTAGCAAAATGAACGAGAACCTGCCGTTGTACGCGTTCGCTAATACGTATTCCACTCTCGATGTAAGCCTGAATGACCTGCGTTTACAGATTAGCTTCTTTGAATATGCGCTGGGTGCTGCTGAAGATATTGCTAATAAGATCAAGCAGACCACTGACGAATATATCAACACTATTCTGCCTCCGCTGACTAAAGCACTGTTTAAATATGTTCGTGAAGGTAAATATACTTTCTGTACTCCTGGTCACATGGGCGGTACTGCATTCCAGAAAAGCCCGGTAGGTAGCCTGTTCTATGATTTCTTTGGTCCGAATACCATGAAATCTGATATTTCCATTTCAGTATCTGAACTGGGTTCTCTGCTGGATCACAGTGGTCCACACAAAGAAGCAGAACAGTATATCGCTCGCGTCTTTAACGCAGACCGCAGCTACATGGTGACCAACGGTACTTCCACTGCGAACAAAATTGTTGGTATGTACTCTGCTCCGGCAGGCAGCACCATTCTGATTGACCGTAACTGCCACAAATCGCTGACCCACCTGATGATGATGAGCGATGTTACGCCAATCTATTTCCGCCCGACCCGTAACGCTTACGGTATTCTTGGTGGTATCCCACAGAGTGAATTCCAGCACGCTACCATTGCTAAGCGCGTGAAAGAAACACCAAACGCAACCTGGCCGGTACATGCTGTAATTACCAACTCTACCTATGATGGTCTGCTGTACAACACCGACTTCATCAAGAAAACACTGGATGTGAAATCCATCCACTTTGACTCCGCGTGGGTGCCTTACACCAACTTCTCACCGATTTACGAAGGTAAATGCGGTATGAGCGGTGGCCGTGTAGAAGGGAAAGTGATTTACGAAACCCAGTCCACTCACAAACTGCTGGCGGCGTTCTCTCAGGCTTCCATGATCCACGTTAAAGGTGACGTAAACGAAGAAACCTTTAACGAAGCCTACATGATGCACACCACCACTTCTCCGCACTACGGTATCGTGGCGTCCACTGAAACCGCTGCGGCGATGATGAAAGGCAATGCAGGTAAGCGTCTGATCAACGGTTCCATTGAACGTGCGATCAAATTCCGTAAAGAGATCAAACGTCTGAGAACGGAATCTGATGGCTGGTTCTTTGATGTTTGGCAGCCGGATCATATCGATACGACTGAATGCTGGCCGCTGCGTTCTGACAGCACCTGGCACGGCTTCAAAAACATCGATAACGAGCACATGTATCTTGACCCGATCAAAGTCACCCTGCTGACTCCGGGGATGGAAAAAGACGGCACCATGAGCGACTTTGGTATTCCGGCCAGCATCGTGGCGAAATACCTCGACGAACATGGCATCGTTGTTGAGAAAACCGGTCCGTATAACCTGCTGTTCCTGTTCAGCATCGGTATCGATAAGACCAAAGCACTGAGCCTGCTGCGTGCTCTGACTGACTTCAAACGTGCGTTCGACCTGAACCTGCGTGTGAAAAACATGCTGCCGTCTCTGTATCGTGAAGATCCTGAATTCTATGAAAACATGCGTATTCAGGAACTGGCTCAAAATATCCACAAACTGATTGTTCACCACAATCTGCCGGATCTGATGTATCGCGCATTTGAAGTGCTGCCGACGATGGTAATGACTCCGTATGCTGCGTTCCAGAAAGAGCTGCACGGTATGACCGAAGAAGTTTACCTCGACGAAATGGTAGGTCGTATTAACGCCAATATGATCCTTCCGTATCCGCCGGGAGTTCCTCTGGTAATGCCGGGTGAAATGATCACCGAAGAAAGCCGTCCGGTTCTGGAGTTCCTGCAGATGCTGTGTGAAATCGGCGCTCACTATCCGGGCTTTGAAACCGATATTCACGGTGCATACCGTCAGGCTGATGGCCGCTATACCGTTAAGGTATTGAAAGAAGAAAGCAAAAAATAATTAGCTCGTACAAGGGAAGTGGCTTGCCACTTCCCTTTTTTGCTCATAAGGAGAACACATGAAAACACCCTCACAGCCGCGCGCGATATACTATATCGTGGCGATCCAAATCTGGGAGTACTTCAGTTTTTACGGCATGCGTGCCTTACTCATTCTCTATCTCACCCATCAGCTTGGTTTTGATGATAACCATGCCATCAGCCTGTTCAGCGCATATGCTTCTCTGGTTTACGTTACCCCTATTCTCGGCGGCTGGCTTGCCGACCGCCTGCTCGGCAACCGCACTGCAGTGATTGCCGGCGCGCTGTTAATGACCCTTGGCCATGTGGTGCTGGGTATTGATACAAATTCAACCTTTAGCCTGTATCTGGCGCTGGCAATCATTATTTGTGGCTACGGTTTATTCAAATCAAACATCAGCTGTTTGCTTGGCGAGCTCTACGACGAGAACGATCATCGACGTGATGGCGGTTTTTCGCTGCTGTATGCTGCGGGCAATATCGGTTCTATCGCCGCCCCAATCGCCTGCGGCCTGGCTGCTCAGTGGTATGGATGGCATGTTGGCTTTGCCCTTGCGGGTGGCGGCATGTTTATCGGTTTGTTGATTTTCTTAAGCGGGCATCGTCATTTCCAGTCCACGCGTAGTATGGATAAAAAAGCGCTCACTAGCGTCAAATTTGCCTTACCAGTATGGAGCTGGTTAGTGGTGATGCTCTGTTTAGCCCCAGTATTTTTTACCCTGCTGCTGGAGAACGACTGGTCCGGATATTTGCTGGCGATCGTTTGCCTCATTGCCGCACAAATCATTGCCCGCATGATGGTCAAATTCCCCGAACACCGCCGTGCTCTTTGGCAAATTGTATTGTTGATGTTTGTCGGGACATTGTTCTGGGTACTGGCACAACAGGGCGGCAGTACCATCAGCTTGTTTATCGATCGCTTTGTGAATCGTCAGGCATTCAATATTGAAGTACCTACAGCACTATTCCAGTCCGTGAATGCAATTGCGGTGATGCTCGCTGGGGTTGTACTGGCCTGGCTGGCGTCGCCAGAAAGCCGCGGCAACTCAACATTGCGCGTCTGGCTGAAGTTTGCCTTTGGCTTACTGCTGATGGCTTGTGGCTTTATGTTGTTGGCATTTGATGCCCGACATGCAGCGGCTGACGGTCAAGCGTCAATGGGCGTGATGATATCCGGGTTGGCGCTAATGGGCTTTGCCGAACTCTTTATTGACCCGGTGGCGATTGCGCAAATCACGCGTCTGAAAATGTCTGGCGTATTAACCGGGATTTATATGCTGGCAACAGGCGCGGTCGCCAACTGGCTGGCAGGCGTAGTGGCACAGCAGACGACAGAGTCGCAAATTAGCGGTATGGCAATTGCAGCTTACCAGCGATTCTTTTCTCAGATGGGAGAGTGGACGTTGGCTTGTGTCGCGATCATCGTCGTATTGGCCTTTGCTACCCGTTTTCTGTTTAGCACGCCGACGAATATGATACAGGAGAGTAACGATTAACTGTCGTAAAAACAATTGGTTATGAATAAATTAACTTTCAGTTTATCACACTAGTAAATCGAGATTAATAAGTCATTTAAACCATTTTGATGGTTATTTATTAGTGATATCAACTTGAGGTAAGCGTTAGTTTCGATAAGATAAACTGAGTTATTAATAGTCGAGGCAGATAATACAGTGTACCGATCTGTCTCTTTATCTACGCTAAATTGAAAGCTGGATTTAGAGGAACCAAAATGTCTGAACAAGAAACACGGGGAGCCAATGAGGCTATTGATTTTAACGATGAACTGAGAAATCGCCGCGAAAAACTGGCGGCACTACGTCAGCAAGGTGTGGCGTTTCCCAATGATTTTCGCCGCGACCATACCTCTGAGCAGTTGCACGAAGAGTTTGATGCGAAGGATAACCAGGAACTGGAATCCTTAAACATTGAAGTCTCGGTTGCTGGCCGAATGATGACCCGTCGTATCATGGGGAAAGCCTCCTTTGTAACGTTGCAGGATGTCGGTGGCCGTATTCAACTGTACGTTGCAAGAGATAGCCTGCCAGAAGGTGTTTATAACGATCAGTTTAAAAAATGGGATCTGGGTGACATTATCGGTGCCCGCGGTACGCTGTTTAAGACGCAAACGGGTGAGCTTTCCATTCACTGTACTGAGCTGCGCCTGCTGACTAAAGCACTACGTCCTTTACCAGATAAATTCCATGGTCTGCAGGATCAGGAAGTCCGTTATCGTCAACGTTATCTGGACCTCATCGCTAACGATAAATCCCGTCAAACGTTTGTTGTCCGTTCAAAAATTCTGGCCGCTATCCGTCAATTCATGGTCGCGCGCGGCTTTATGGAAGTAGAAACCCCGATGATGCAGGTAATTCCAGGTGGGGCATCTGCTCGCCCGTTTATTACCCATCATAATGCTCTGGATTTAGATATGTATCTGCGTATCGCGCCGGAGCTGTATCTGAAACGTCTGGTTGTAGGCGGTTTTGAACGGGTATTCGAAATCAACCGTAACTTCCGTAATGAAGGTATTTCTGTTCGCCATAATCCTGAGTTCACAATGATGGAACTCTACATGGCGTATGCGGATTACCACGATTTGATTGAACTGACAGAGTCACTGTTCCGCACCCTGGCACAAGAGGTTCTGGGTACCACTAAAGTCACTTATGGCGAGCATGTGTTTGATTTCGGCAAACCGTTTGAAAAACTCACCATGCGCAAAGCAATCAAAAAATATCGTCCAGAAACCGATATGGCCGACCTGGATAATTTTGATGCTGCTAAAGCATTAGCTGAATCTATCGGTATTACGGTAGAGAAAAGCTGGGGGTTGGGACGTATTGTCACAGAGATCTTTGATGAAGTGGCAGAAGCACATCTGATTCAGCCAACCTTTATTACGGAATATCCGGCAGAAGTGTCCCCGCTGGCACGCCGTAATGATGTTAACCCGGAAATCACCGACCGTTTTGAATTCTTCATCGGTGGTCGTGAAATCGGTAATGGTTTTAGCGAATTAAACGACGCAGAAGATCAGGCTGAACGTTTCCAGGAACAGGTTAATGCTAAAGCTGCAGGTGACGACGAAGCCATGTTCTATGACGAAGATTACGTGACTGCGCTGGAATATGGTCTGCCGCCAACCGCTGGTCTGGGTATTGGTATCGACCGAATGATTATGCTGTTTACTAACAGCCATACTATTCGCGACGTTATTCTCTTCCCGGCGATGCGCCCACAGAAATAAATTTCACTTTAATGAACGAAGCAGTCAGGCGACTGCTTCGTTCATCGTTCCGCAAATCCAGTTTTGAGGAGAGACGCTTCGTTTCACGATAACCAGCGGGTCCACTCAACTACAGCTCCTAAAAGAGAGAAAAAAGTAATGCCACAGGCAGACTCATTGGCCAGGTTATTCCGACCAGGAATGCACTAAGTAAACGAATATGTGTTTTCTCATGTGAGATAAACCAGATAATGACAAAGGATATGTTCACACCAATCACATAAAAAATTAATATTTTAGAGAATAGTGCCATTTTTTATGTTCTTCTTATCCTTCCTGGCTACTTGTAAAACTGACGGAAATAGTCATCAACTGTCATAATGTTGAGGTCAAAATCAATATCCGGTAAGTCTAAGCATTTGAGCCTGATTAAATCTTCGATTTCACTTGCGGCTAACGATGTCGTTATTGCGAAGGAGTTTTCATTCAATTGTCGTGGTATCCCATATTCATCAGCCACGATAGAGGAGAAATTCATATCATACATCAATGATCTTAATCTTAAGGGTGATGCTGCCAACTTACTGATTTAGTGTATGATGGTGTTTTTGAGGTGCTCCA